>JGI11705J14877_10000697_pt1 | contig 20550 bp, 24 predicted proteins | sample Etolaghawater15m_FD_14877 | JGI IMG/M metagenome (IMG submission 14877)
CTCTTTCCCTACACGACGCTCTTCCGATCTGGTAACGCGCGACCCCGATAAATTCTCAGGGACAGAATTTCAAAAAGTTTAAGGCAATCACNGNGATTGTTCGTTTCTCTTTGAAAATAACGAGGTTGCAAAAAAGCAACATCGAGGCAATATTATATATCAGACATATAAAAGCGAGGAACATCGATGGCATCGCCTAGTTACGAAACCGCCAGGGTTCGCAAATTACAGGTTGAAACCGCATTGGCCGAAATGGATTTGGCAAAGGCTCGACGCGAATATGTCTCGGCCGATGACGTTCGACACGTTTGGGCGGATGTCCTGGCGAACATGAAATCCAAGTTGTTATCGATGCCGACGATCCTGGCACCCATGTTGGTTGACCAAAAAGAGGCAAGCGAGATCAAAGAGATCATCGACAAAGCGGTGATCGATTGTTTAGAGGAACTCACATCATATGACCCACAAATCGAAGTCGCACCCGATGATGGTGGAAGCGATGAGGGAAGTGGCGCGAAGCGCGATCCAAACCCTCAAACCACCACCCCGACAAAGCGTAAGCGAGTGGGCCGACCTCGAAAGGCGTCTATCCAGTGAGGCATCGGCGGCACCTGGGCGATGGTACACCGAACGCACGGAGTATTTGCGGGGCATCATGGATGCGGCCAGTGATCCATCAGTCACCGAGATCGTTGTTCAAGCAGGGGCGCAATTAGGAAAAACCGAGGTTTTGTTAAATGTGATTGGTTTTCACATTGCACACGATCCGGCACCGATCTTGGTTGTCCAACCCACCGGCCAAAAGGGAATGGCCGAGACATTTTCGAAAGACCGATTGGCACCTATGTTGCGCGACACCCCATGCCTCAAGGGGAAAGTCAAAGACCCTCGATCGCGGGACAGTGGCAACACCACCTTGCAAAAGAATTTTCCAGGCGGTCGAATTTCGATGATTGGTGCGAACTCGCCGGCGCAACTTGCATCGAGGCCGATCCGAATTGTTTTGCTCGATGAAACCGATCGATTTCCGGCATCGTCTGGATCGGAAGGTGATCCGATTGAACTTGCGAGAAAACGATCCGCGACATTCTGGAACCGCAAGATTTTGATGGTTTCGACACCGACCAACAAAGGCGCATCGATCATCGAGGAACGCTATTTGCAAAGCGATCAACGGCGATATTTCGCTCGATGTCCACATTGCGATGAGGCTCAAATCCTCGAGTGGAAAAACGTCCAATGGCAAAAGGATCGACCGGAAACGGCCGGTTATGTTTGCGATCATTGCGGAACATTTTGGTCGGATGCCGAAAAGAACAAGGCGGTTCGGAATGGATATTGGGAAGCGAGTCAAAACTTTCACGGCATCGCCGGTTTTCAAATATCGGGCATTTATTCACCCTGGATCACGCTCGAGGATGCGGTTCGAGATTTCTTGAAGGCAAAGAAATTGCCGGAAATGTTGAAGGTTTGGACGAACACTTATTTGGGCGAAACGTTCGAGGTTCAAGGCGATGGCGTTGATGAGGATGATATTCCAGGCAAGGATTCATTCGAAAAAGAGTTCTTGCCGGATGAATGCGTTCTCATTACGGCCGGCATCGACACCCAAGATGACCGGCTCGAGGTTGAAATCGTTGGATGGGGCCGAGATCAAGAATCCTGGTCGTTGGATTATCGCGTGATTTATGGCGATCCATCATCGCCTCAAGTTTGGGGTCAACTCGACGCGGTATTGTCGGAAACCTGGGATCATCCTCGAGGAATTGAGATGCCGATCCGGTGCGCGTGTATTGACTCAGGGGGCCATCACACCAACGCGGTTTATACTTTCGTTAAGCCTCGAGAGGGGCGGCGAGTGTTCGCAATCAAGGGCGTTGGCGGCGAGGGAAAGCCACAAGTGGGAAAACCCTCGAAAAACAACCGACAATCTGTTAGACTGTTCCCAATCGGCGTTGATGGAATAAAGGAATTGGTTTATTCGAGGTTGAAAATCAGAGAACCAGGGCCAGGGTTTTGTCATTTCCCCGAGGGTCGAGGTGATGAGTATTTTTCGCAACTAACGGCGGAAAAGATGGTCACTCGGTTCAGAAAAGGTTATAAGAGGCGGGAATGGGTACAAACCCGACCTCGAAATGAGGCTCTTGATTGCCGCGTTTATGCGATCGCAGCGTTGGGAATTATGAACCTCAATTTGAATAGTTTGGCAAATCGGTTCGCAAAGGCGGCGGAGCAAACCGAGGAACCAGAGGAAGCGGTTGCGGTCGAGCCGGTTGCGGCATCGACACGGCCATCACAACGACCAATGCGGCGACCAGGCGGCGGCGGTTTTGTGAACTCTTGGAGATGATGATCGATGGCGAATTTATTTGATGCCGCAAATGCACCGACAACCGAACCGCTCGAAATTGTTGTCGGTGATTTTATTCAATGGAAGCGAACCGACCTCGGCGCAGATTACCCCAACGATCAATATACCGCAACATATGTTGCCAGGATCACCGGCGGTGGGGCGAGTGAAATCACATTAACCGGCACCGCGTCCGGCAATGATTATTTGTTTGCGGTCGATTCCGCAACATCGGCGGATTTCGTTGCGGGTTATTATCATTGGCAACTCGAGATCGTTCGGAACTCGGATTCGGAGCGGTTGGTTCTCGAGCGCGGAACGTTCGAGGCAATCGTTGACCTTGATGTCAATAACGTTGACCCTCGAACCCATGCGGAAATCATGGTCGATAAAATCGAGGCGGTTTTGCAGAATCGAGCGGATGCCGATGTTGCCAATTACTCGATCCAGGGTCGTTCCCTGGTTAAACTCTCGATCGATGATCTTTTGAGGTGGCGAGATTATTATCGAAACGAGTTGGCAATGGAAAAAAGAAAAGAGCGCGTTCGCCGAGGAAAATCGACCGGCGCAACGATCAAGGCGAGGTTTTAAGATATGGGCGTTTTTGATTTTCTAAAAAGGGACAACAAGCCAACCAAACGCCGCTCATATAAGGCCGCACAAAGCGGCCGTTTGTTTTCGGATTTTATCGCCTCGAGTCGATCGGCGGATTCCGAGATCAAAGCGGCATTGCAGCAAATCCGATACCGATGCCGCGATCTTTCCCGAAATGATGAATATGCGCGGAGATTTTTGCAGCTAATCAAAACCAACGTTGTTGGCGAAAAAGGCATTTCGTTGCAAGTTAAGGCGAAAAACGCGAATGGCACATTCGATGCGCCAGGCAATGCAATCATCGAGAACGCATTCAAAGCCTGGTCGCGCAAGGGGAATTGCACGGTTGATGGCCGGTATTCCTGGAAGGATGCGCAAAGGTTCGCGGCGGAAGCGTTGGCGCGTGATGGTGAGTTGTTGGTTCGCCTGGTCAACTATCCACAAAACGATTTCGGATTTGCGATCGAGTTCCTCGAGGTTGATTTGTTGGATGAGAACCACAACGAAACCCTGGCGAATGGCAACAAGATTCGAATGGGTGTTGAGATCGATCGGTTCCACAAACCGGTTGCCTATCACCTACTAACCGCGCACCCTGGCGATAATGAATATACCTCGAGCCTGGCAACGCGGAGAACGCGGATTCCGGCCGAGAAAATCTTGCATATATTCTTGCCGGAGAGAGCGCAGCAAACGCGCGGTGTTCCCTGGATGGCGGCGGCGGTTTCGCCGCTCAAACAGTTAAACGGTATGCGCGAGGCGGTTTTGGTCAACGAAAGAATCTCGGCATCCAAGATGGGATTTTTCACAACGCCATCGGGCGATGATTTCGTTGGTGATGATGTTGAAAATACTTACACACCGATCATCGAGGCGGAGCCAGGAACATTTCACCAACTCGGGCCAGGTGTAGATTTTAAATCCTTTGATCCATCATCGAGCGCGAACACGTTTGCCGATTTCGAACGCGCGATCTTGCGCGGTGTCGCATCGGCGTTGGGTGTTTCTTATGCGTCATTGGCGAACGATTTGACGCAAACATCATATTCCTCGATTCGCCAAGGCGCACTCGAGGATCGTGATTTTTACAAAGTTTTGCACGATTTTATGATCGAACACTTTGTTCAACCGATTTTCCGCGCCTGGTTATTTTCGGCGATGGACAACGGTTCGATCCCGATCCCACCAACGCGGTTTGACAAGTTTGCCGACAATGTGGAGTTCCGAGGTCGTGGGTTTGCCTGGGTTGATCCACAACGCGAAATGAACGCATCGGTGATCGGCCTCAATTCCGGCATTCTCTCGATGCAAGATGTGGCCAACCAATATGGCCGCGACATTGCCGATGTGATGGATCAAATCGTTCTCGAGAAACAAATGGCGGATGAGCGCGGCATCGAGATTGCATTCCAACCATTCGGTGGTGGCCAATCCGGTTATGGGCCGATGAAATTCATGCCGGCGATGGAAGAACCCGAGGGGGACGATGATGGCAACTGATTTCCCTAAAAAGGGCGATGATCTCAAAATTTCATTGCGCAACTCGGAATATCCGCAATTCGATCGTGATTTTGCGGAGAACATCAAAGAGTTCAATCCCGAGGTTTGGGGGGCCGGTGGCAACATCCGAGGCAATGAGGCGTTCACGTTATGGGGCCGAGCGAGAGAGGGATCGGAAACCGAGGGGGTTTTGGATTGGATCAAGGAACGTGAAGCCTGGGCCGCGCGTCATTTCGGCGATGGCGAACAATTCGCATCGGGTGAACTCGAGCCGAATTTATCCAATGTTGGTGGCGTGATTGCCCAAATCAAATGGGGCGTTATTGGCAACCTGGGCGAACAAAAAATGAAAGATGTCGTTCTCGAGTTGGTGAAAAAACTCGAGGGCAAAAAGGATCGAGCGATTGAGGATTTGACCGAAACCGCACGAAAAAGCCTCGAGAACAAAGTCGAGGAACACAACGAGGAACATGGCGACGATCCCACCAAACGCGCCACCCTTGGAATGTTGGCAGAATCCTATTTGCGCGGGATCGGCGCATATAAAACAAACCCTGGTTCGGTTCGGCCTGGGGTGACATCGCCGGAACAGTGGGCTTTTGCGAGAGTCAATTCTCTGTTATTCTGTTTGAGAAACGGAAGGTTCCAGGGCGGCAAGCATGACACCGACCTTTTGCCGGAAGGACATCCGGAATCGACAAAGGGCCAAGATGAGGAAAGAAAAATGGATGAACAACGTCACATCAAAAACGTGACCGAAACCGATGATTCCTATATCATCGAGTTTGGAAAATCCGATGAAATGGTCGAGGCCGATGTTGAGGTTGAGGCCGAGAGCGGTGGCCACCTTGACGAAGAACGCAAGGCACCGGAAATGGAAACACGCCAACGATCGATGCACATGGATGCAAAAGTCGAGGGCGAGGATGATCGCCGCGTTTCGATTTCGATCTCGAGTGAAAAACCGGTCGAGCGTTCGTTCGGCATTGAAATCCTGGATCACACCGATCGTTCGGTTGATCTCTCATTCTTAAATTCGGGCAACGCACCTTTGTTGCTCGACCATGATCCCGAAAGACAAATCGGGGTCGTTGAATCAGTAAACCTTGATTCCTCGGCGCGTCGACTACGCGCGACAGTTCGGTTTAGTAAGGGCCAACTTGGTTCCGAGGTTTATGATGACGTTCGTGATGGTATCCGCAACAATGTTTCAATCGGATACAAGATCGGGCGTATGGAGCGCGATGAAAAGGCGGAAGGTGGGAACACTTACCGCGTTCGATCGTGGACACCCCTCGAGGCAAGCATTGTTTCGATTCCGGCCGATGACTCGGTGGGAACGAATCGCAAGGCCGAACTCGAACCAACCCCAACCCCTATTCCGGCACAAGCCGAAAGAAAGGAACCTAAAATGTCAGAACAAGACATCCAAGCGGTTGAGGCGAACGCTCGCGCAGAATACGCCAAAACTGTAAACGAAATCCTGGAATTGGGCGCGTCTAAAAACAAGCGCGACCTTGCAAACCAGGCAATCAAAGATGGCCTATCAGTGGCGCAATTTCGCGGCATCCTTGCCGTTGCGTCTGCGGATGAGCCAATCGCAACACCAGACAACCTTGATCTAAATGTTCAAGAACGCCAAGAATATTCATTGATGCGCGCATTCCGCAATGCGGCGGCGGGTCGTGAAGTTGGCGGATTTGAGCGTGAGGTTTCGGACGAAATCGCAAAACGCACCGGCAAAGAGGCGCGTGGTTTCTATGTGCCAAGCGACATTTTCAAGCGTGATCTGACAGTTGGAACAAACACAGCCGGCGGTTTCTTGAAGCCAACGGATCACCTAGGCGGTGAGTTCATCGACGCGCTACGTCCAAACCTGGTTACTGCTAACCTGGGCGCACGGATGATGAGCGGTCTTTCCGGCGATGTTGCGATTCCGGCGTTGAACGCCAAAACAGCCGTTGGATTTGTTGCGGAGAATGCCGCACCAGGTTCAGAAGGCGCACCAACTTTCCGCCAAGTTACAATGGCACCAAAGACGATTGCACAATATGTTGATTTGTCTCGCAAATTGATGATGCAATCCGACCCATCGGTTGAGCAAGTTATCCGCGACGATATGTTGCGTCAGTTTGCGGCCAAGATCGATGACGTTGCCATCGAGGGTGGTGGATCGAATGAGCCGACAGGCATCACCGGAACAAGCGGCATCGGTTCGGTTGCGATGGGTACGAATGGCGGTGCGATCACTTATGCAAAATTGGTTGATCTTGAATCCGAGGTTGCAATCGACAACGCATTGGGTGGCCGTTTGTCATTCCTAACAAACCCGAAAGTTGTTGGCGCGATGCGTCAAACACCTCGCCAGGCATCCGGTGTTGAGGGCAACTTTATCCTAAACGATGCGAACACATTGTTGGGTTATGGCGTTGCATCATCGACATTGGTTCCAAGCGACCTAACCAAAGGCACATCGTCCGGCGTATGTTCGGCGGTTATCTTTGGCAACTTTGCCGACCTAATGATCGGCATGTTCGGTGGCCTGGATGTTCTTGTCGATCCTTATTCCGGTTCGACAACAGGTGCGACACGAATCTCAATGTTCCAAGATGTGGACGTTGCGGTTCGTCACGCGGAATCTTTCGCGGCAATCCTGGACGTTACAACAGCGTAAACCAAAGAGAGCGGGGGAAACCCCGCTCTTTCCAACAAAGGGTTTGAATAATGAAAATTGAATTGATTCGCGGAACGGTTATTGATGGCCAGGCAAAAGATGCCGGCGCGGTTGTTGATGTCGATGATTCCCTCGCCTCGATGTTGATGGCGACCGGCAAGGGCATCCCACACGCCGAGAGCGCGGCCAAGAGTGACCGTTCGGTTGGTTTAAGCACATCGGACGCACCAAAGGCAAAAACTCGCTCTAAGGCGAAAAAATAAGGATTGATCGATGGCGGTTGAATCTCTCGACGATCTTGCGGTTTTTGTTGGCATCAATGATTTTGGTGTCGCGGCGACCTATACGCCGACCGGCGGATCGGCAACAACCGTCAACGGAATTTTTGACAACGACATCGTTGAGGTTGACGCGGGTGGCAATATTCCGATGGCCGTTCGCCAACCTCGATTCCTATGTCGAACGAATGATGTTTCTAGCGCGGTCGAGGGTGATGCGTTGGTTGTAAATGCCACAGATTACACGATCCGCGTTGTGGATCACGATGGCACCGGAATGACCACCCTGGCGTTGGAGAAAGTATAAATGGCGCATATTCGCAAACTTATCCGCGACAACATCGAAACAACATTGACCGGCCTCACAACGACCGGTTCCAATGTTTTCGCCTCAAGAGTTTATCCAATACAAACGGCCAAAATGCCTGGCCTTTGTATCTACACCTCGAGCGAAACGATTGAGGCTCAAACGATCAAGCCGCCGCGAGGTCTTATTCGATCGCTCGAGGTGTCAGTTGAGGCATATGTCGAGAGCGCGGTGGCGGATGATGTTCTCGATACGATTGCGGCGGAAGTTGAGGCGGCGATGACCACCGATCTCACCAGGGGCGGAAATGCCAAGGACACAAGGTTGGTTTCTTTCGAGGCCGATTTTGCCGGAGAGGGCGAACGGCCGGTTGTTGTGGGTCGATTTATTTTCGAAATCGTGTATTCTACACAAGAAACCGATGCCGAAACGGTCTATTAAATAGGAGACTGAAAACATGGCGAAACGAATCCAAGTTTATCCACCGACCGGCGGAATGCCGATCACGATAAACGCACAAGATTTGGCATCATTCGAGGCCAAAGGATGGACGGACTCACCCCGATCATCCAAACCAAAGGCAACCAAAAAGGTTGCCAAAACTGAAACCCTTGAAAGTGAGGATTAAAAAATGGCGACATTTACCGGAAGCGATGGGGTGATCTTGGTCGGAACAGACCAGGTTGCCGAGGTTCGTTCATACTCAATCGATGAGACAATGGACACCCTAGAAGACACAGCAATGGGTGACACATCGCGCACCTATAAAACATCTTTGAAATCATTCAGTGGTTCGGCCGATGTTTTCTTTGACGATACCGACACCGCCGGCCAAGGCGCGTTGACAGTGGGTTCAGAGGTGACATTGAACGTTCAGTTCGAAGGTAACACAACAGGCGATCACAAGTTGAGCGGGACAGTTCTAATCACTGGCCGCACAATTTCGGCATCGTTCGACGGTATGGTTGAGGCATCGATCTCATTCCAAGGCACCGGCGCACTATCTGAAACCACAGTGGCATAAGGATTTGAATAATGGCGGCTAATTCAAAATCCCCTGGTTTGAGCGTTATCGAACGCGCAAAGAATCATTATCAAAATCAACCCATCAAGGAAATTGTCGTTCCAGAATGGGCGGATGAGGATGGTCATCCTTTCGTGTTTTACGCTCGACCCTTTACCTTACAAGACCAAGGCAAGTTGCAGTTCGCGGTTAAGAATCAATCCGAGGCCGATGCACTTGCCGAGGTTCTTGTTCTCAAGGCACTCGATGCCGAGGGAAACAAGATTTTCCAAATCAGTGATAAAAAAGACCTACGCAACCAGGTTGACGCAACGGTTCTCGCCAGAATCGCCAATCAAATCATGGGATCGGCGGTTGAGGATTTGGAAAAAAACTAAGGGAGAGCGAGGAACGACAGTTCAAATTTTTCCTCGCCGAGAAACTAGGCAAGACGGTTGAGCAAATCGAAACCGAAATGTCAGTTGATGAGTTTATGGAATGGTCGGTTTACATTCAAATTCAATCCGACCGGCAACGACAGGCGATGAAAAAGAATGGCAACCAACAGGCTCGAAACCCGCTTAACCGCAAGAGATGAAACCGCTCGAGCATTTAGAACGCTGCAATCCAACCTGGGAAGGGTGGAAACGGCGTTTCTAAATGTTGCGAAAGTTGCGGGTGCATTAGGCGCGGTTTTCGCCGGAGCCTTTGTTCGTGATCTAGTCAACGTCAACAAAGAGTTCCAAAGCCTCAAAGCCTCGCTCGTAACCTTTACCGGATCGGTCGAAAGCGCGGATGGCGCGTTTCGAATCTTGCAAGATTTTGCAAAACAAACGCCATTCTCATTGCAAGAGGTTGTTGGTTCGTTCAACCTCTTGGTTTCGCAAGGCATTCGACCGACCGAATCTCAACTTATGTCATTCGCCGACATCGCCGGCGGCACATCGAAATCCATCATGCAATTCGCCGAAGCGGTGGCGGATGCGTCGATGGGCGAGTTCGAACGATTAAAAGAGTTCGGCATCAAGGCATCGAAAGAGGGAGATCAAATCACCCTCAGAATGGGCGACATCACAAAGGTTGTGAACAACGATTCGGCCTCGATTGTCCAGGCATTGACCGAAATTGCGGATGTTCAGTTTGCCGGCGGCGCAGCGCGTCAGGCGGCGACCCTGGGCGGTGCAATGACCAATTTGCGGGACACCATCGATGGATTCATGTTCACCATTGGTGAGGCCGGATTTGGCCGCGCATTGGCGGAATCGATCCAGGAATTGACCAGGTTCATCGATGGCAATGATGCACTGGCCGAATTGATCTCGGACAAGATGACCAAGGCGTTGATGTTATTCACCGCCGGAATCAAGTTGGTGTTCAGCAATGCCGACACCTTATTCCAAATCCTCGATGTTGTGTTTGGCGTTGCCATCATCAAAAAGGTGATTGGCGTTGCGAATGCGGTTGTGAAGTTCGCCAAAACGATTGCCAGGGCGCAAATTACCTTGTCGGTGATCTCAACCGTTATGACATTGACCAAAGGGAACTTGTTGGCCTTGGGCGGTGTCCTGGCGGCGGGTGCAATCGCAGTCACCGAGTTCAACCAGGAACTCATCGATGGCGTTGAGGCTCTCGCCGATATGATTAGTTTCACCGCCATCCTCGAAACGGCGGAACGCGCACTTGGCCTTGAGTTTTTAAGCGTTACGGATGCGATTGAGGATTTCAATCGTGAAACCGAGTTCACCAACCAATCGGTTCTCTCGAATACCTCGACACTTTTGGATTTCATTCCAACGGTCGATGGCGTTGGTGGCGCACTCGATGGATCGACAATTTCGGCGAGTGATTTCTCGGCCGCTCTCGATGCGATGAAAAAGAGAATTTCGCCAGTTGAAACGGCGATCACCGATTTGAAAGATGAAAAGGCCGCGTTGCAAACGATGGTTGAGGCCGGCATCATCACAATGGGTGACATGGAAGATGCACTCAATGGCCTAGCGCGTGAGGCTCTCGGCCTCGACACAACGTTGTCGGATTTGGCAAGCCGTCAGGAGATCGCCGAAAAAGCGTTCGCGGCGGGAATCATCACTGGCCAGGAATACGAGAACATTCTTTCCGACATCAAATCGGAAACGATCGATTATCGCGCGGAAACCGAAAAGACATTCGGAGCCGGTGCGATCAAAGGCGTGAAAGATTATTATCAATCGATTTCGGACAATGCCGCAAACATGGGCGATTTCGTTGGCAACACATTCGCCTCGCTCGAGGGAACATTGTCCGATTTCTTTATGACCGGCAAACTTGATTTCGGCACGTTCACAGATGCCATCAAGCGCGGTCTTGCCGATCTTGCGGCCAAGGCGGTCATCACCACCGGTTTGAATTTCCTTAGTGATATTTTTCCGACCCTATCATTCGCCGATGGTGGTTTGGTTCCTGGTTCCGGTGGGCCAAAGGCCGATGATGTTTTGGCGCGTGTTTCATCCGGCGAATATGTCATCCAGGCATCGAGTGTTTCCAAGTTTGGCCGAGGTTTCTTTGATGCGCTAAACGGCGGGAAAATGCCATCGGGCGGGATGTCGGTTGATGCCGGAATCATGAACTCAATCACACCAGGGTTTTTCCTGGGTGGTATATTCGATGCGATCGGCGACATCATTGGCGGAATCGTTGATGCGATCACCGGCGTTGTGAATGGGATCATCAATGCCATCAAAGATGTGATCGGTGCGGTTTCCAATGCGATCAAGGGATTGGTTGAGGGTATTATGAGCGGCGATCTTTTGACGATCGCATCATTGGCATCGGCATTCATCTTGCCAGGCGTTGGAGCGGCCATTGCCGGAAACCTTGCGGGTGGTTCCGGATTTATCTCGGCGGTGACAACCGGAATCTCGGAATCGTTTGCAGCCGGCATTCTCGGATCGGGCAGTTTGTCATCGATCGCAACATCGGTCGGGATCGAGTTGGCCAAGGATACGTTTGTCGATGGCCTATCATCGGCGTTGGCGGATAAGATTGTCGGAATCACTGGCGGCATGGGGCAATCAAAAGGCGCATATGCACAAGATCGAGCCGATCGATTCAAAACACTTTACAACGAAGCCTCACCATATTTGGCCGCGATGAATGGTGCAAATGTTCACGCCGGCGACAACGTGAAGGTTGGAGAGCGTGGGCCGGAGATGTTTATTCCTGGGCGCGATGGAACGATCGCACCAATCAAGGGCAACGCATCCGAACTCATTGGCGCGGTGAATGATATGAAAAACGAAATCATCACCTTACGCCGGCAAATGTCGCGGATGATGGCGGCGGGTGGCCTTGCGGGAGCGCGTTCATAATGGTTGCAACAACACTCGCGGAATTAGTCGCTAATCCCTACGCAAAGAAAAAATACCTCTTAATCGTGAAACCCTACAATGTCGCAACATCAACCGAGTTGACGTTGTATTATTCCGGCGAGGGGTTCATCACCTCACCAACCGAAACACCGGCGAACACATTGTTCGAGCCTCGATTGGTTGAACCAATCTCATTCTCGAGATCGATGTTTTCCTCGGGCAAGATCGGTGGTTTCTCTCAACCTGGTTTCGGCGAAATCGTGATGACCAATGCCGATGGTGGCCTCGATGATTGGGCGGGTTATGCCTGGGATGGCCGTTCGGTTGAGGTGCGCGTTGGTGAATCCGGCGCGGCCTTACAATATTATTTCACCATATTCGATGGCCAGGCTCACTCGATCGAGTTCGATGACCTATATATTCGGATCATCTTGCGGGATGACCAGAACGATTTTGTGGTCGATTATCCGGATACACTTTACGCCGGTACCGGTGGCAATGAGGGATCGAGCGATCTTGCCAACCAACCAAAGCCTCATTGCTATGGCGAGGTTTACAACATCGAGCCGGTGTTGGTGGATTCCACAAATTACGTTTACCAGGTGCATGATGGCGACATCGAGGCAATAACGGCGGTTTACCAGGGCGGCGTTGCGTTGACCCTTACAACCGATTACACGGTCGATTTGGCCAATGGGCGGTTCACCCTGGTTGCGGCACCCACCGGCATCATCACGGCCGATGTGAAGGGTTCCAAGGTCGATGGCACATATCTCGAGAGCGCGGCCGACATTATTCAACACATTGTCGAGGATCATGCCGGTTTCACTTATCCAGGGGATTTCGACACCGCATCATTCACCGCATTGAACACGGCCAATTCGTCAACCATTGGCGTTTATGATCGCAACATGACAACGGTTGCCGAGGTTCTCGATCGCATCATCAACACGGTTGGCGGTTTTTATGGGTTCGATCGAAATGGCAAATTCCAGGTTGGCCGAGTTGAGCTGCCAACCGGCACGGCCGATGCCGATTTTGATTCAACCAACATCATCGAAATCACTCGCCTCGCCTCGGCGGTTCCAAATTACCAGGTTCGAGTTGATTATAAAAAGAACCACCGCGTGATGAGTGAATCGGATTTCGATGCATCGATCACAACGGCGCAACGCGATTACTTGGTTCGAGATGCCAATGTTGAGATTGCCACCGACACAAACGTTCAAACACCCTATCCAAATTCCACAGCGTTGATTGTGAATGGCCTCTTTGCCGAGTCATCACCGGCATCAACCGAGGCGACCAGGTTGTTGAACATATACAAAGCGCAGCGCGATTTTTATCGAATCCTGGTCAAAACCCAACCTTACACATTGAAATTGAATGATGTGGTAAAAATCACGTTTAATCGCTATAATCTCGACAGTGGCAAATTGTTTCGCGTGATCTCGATCGTTGAGGATGCCGCGAACAACGAGGTCGAATTGGAGTTGTGGGGTTAAGCAATGTCGAACAATATGATAATTTCATCGACCAATTATTCGGACACCGGAACCCTCACGGTTGATGATGAGGTTGCAACATTACCGGCCTCGAATTTGCAAGATCAACAGATCGTTAAGATTTGGCGCAACACACAAACATCGGCGCAGATCGATGTTGATTTCGGCCAACAACGCATCATCGATTTCATGGCGTTGATCCGGCATAATATTTCACAAACCGGAACGATCCGGTGGCGTTTGTCGGCGGTGTCTGATTTCTCAACAACAGTCTATGATTCCGGCACAATCGATGCCTGGCCGATCGTTGAGGAATTTGGAACGTTGCCGTGGGGCGTGTTTCAATGGGGTGGTCGATTGAACCCCGAGGTCGCGGCCGAATACACAATTTCATCGTTTGATGTTCTCACATCGGCGGTTCAAGCGCGATATTTGCGCATCGACATTTCGGATTCATTGAATGCCGATGGATATTTGCAAGCGGGTCGATTGATTGCGGGGCCATCATACCGGCCATCGGTCAACTATGCCAACGGCGTTCAATTCGAGTTTGTGGATGAATCCAGAATCACGAAATCGCGCGGTGGTCAAACCTTTGTTGATGAGGTTGAGCGTTATCGCGTGATGAGGTTTGAATTGATTAACTTGCCGGAAAACGAAATGTTCGGCAACGTGTTCAATTCGATCGATCGATTGCGCGGTGTTTCAAAAGATATTTTGGTCATTCCGCAACCGGCCAAATCATCAACATGGATCACGCAAAACATTTATGGTAGGATCAGGCAAACCCAACCGATCACAAATTCGGCTCTCACCTATTATGGTCGAATGATTGAGGTTGAGGAACTAATTTAGAGGAAACGCAAAATGGCATATCCGGTCACACTAAACGGTCGCACTTATACACTCGCAGATTTCGAGGGTACAAATTACGTTGAAGGATTGCCGGATGCGTTTGAGGATTTCGTCACTCACGCCGGCGATATTTACAATTCGACATCGACAACATCGAACTCGATCGGAACCGGATCAAAGACATTTACGGTTGAATCCGCGAAGCCATACCAGGCCGGAACCCCATTGCGGATTGCGGATGCGGCGGCACCATCGACGAATTTCATCGATGCGATCGTCACCTCTTATTCCGGAACGACCCTGGTTGTGGATTCGGTTGGATATGCCGGATCGGGAACATTCACATCCTGGAACGTCAACATCGGCGGTTCGGCATCGGTTGCCGGCACGGTTGCGATTGCACAAGGCGGAACCGGAGCAACAACGGCGGCGGCAGCGCGAACAAACCTGGACGTTTATTCCAAATCAGATGCGGATTCACGGTTCTTGAATGTTTCCGGTGAGGCATCCGATGTCACGATGACCGGCAACGTCACGATCGGTGATGCGGGAACGGATACGCTAACGATCAACGCAGCAACCACCACAACGGCGAATATTTCGTTCGGTGATGATGATGAGGCTATTTTTGGGGCGGGTTCTGATCTCAAGATTTATCACAATTCGTCAAATGGGAAATCATATATCGAAGAAAGTGGATCAGGAAATTTAGTGATTCGCGGATCAGATATTGATATTTTGTCCGGCAACGGTGAGCCGGCAATCACGGCGGCACAAGATGGCGCAGTGACTCTATATTATGACAATTCGCCCAAACTCACCACAGTTGCATCGGGAATCGAAATAGAGCCAAGCACATCGGATCGCGGAATTTATTGGAAAAGGTCGAGTGATGATTGGACGAATGGGGAAATTCGTGTTGAATATAACGCCAATTATGGCGGTACTATGGTTTTCGGAACTAGCCCAACAGGCTCTTTGACAACCACAAACGTCGATCGATTGGATATTACAAACAATGGTGAGGTTCGGTTTTATGAGGACACCGGAGCATCGCCAAAAATGTTCTGGAATCCAAGCGACGAAAACTTATCGATAGGCACATCAGATGGATTTGGTCAGCTTATAGTTAAGGACACCATTCAGCTTTATAATAACAGCGTTGATGGGCCATCATACACCAATCAGGTTATTGGGGAAATCAACTCTCAGGTTCGATCATATGGCGCATCAATTTCAACGGCAAGATATGCCGCGATTGAGTTTTGTGTCAGTCCATCCGCATATTATCAGGGAGATATTCGATTTTTCACAAATGGCAGCGATGGCACCTCGAGTGTTGGCACCGAGAGAATGCGGATTCGAGAAAATGGAAAAATCGGAATCGGAACAGGTGGCCCAACAGGTGATCTTTCGATCTCGGACGCCACATATCTTTCAAGCGCATCGACAGTCGGCGCAAAGTTTACATTAAACTCGGAAAACACCTCATCTTGGTTGGGAACTCGGGAACTCATTGCTCTTGAGAGCGTTGGCAATGGAGCCGATCACAGAACCGGAACGTTGTCAGTTAAACTTAAAAAGGGCAATTCTGATACTACGTTGACCGAATATATGCAGATCAACGCGGTCTCAAATTATCTGACGTTCACGCCAAGCGGCAATGAGCGTATGCGTATTAATAACAACACAACAACATTGACGACCAATTCGGCGGAATATTATGCGACAGGAATGCAGATAAACAGCCAAAACGCCGATTTTTCTGGTGCATTGTTGGATATGCGTGTCACCAGTGGCGCGATAAACAGCGTAAACGGTCGGTTCTTGCGTTTTTATGGTGGCAACGGAACAGGTGAGCGTTTCCATGTAAAAGGCTCTGGTGAAATCTATACGGCGGCGGGGATTAAATTTGACGATGCCGGTTCCTCTGGGACATCCACAAGCAACACCCTCGATTCGTATGAAGAGGGGACTTTTACTCCAACCTTAGAAGACCCTGATAGTGGAAATGCAGTTAGTGGTTATTACTATAGGACAGGAAGATACACAAAAATCGGAAGTGTTGTTCACATATCCATAACACTATCACCTTCAAACATGGGAACTCTTACAAATTCAACGGATAACGTTCACATAACTGGATTGCCATTTGCGTCACGGGGCAGCATTCCGAACGACACTCAGGTATTGCCAATTTCTAGTTTTAACACCGGATCATATTCTTATGTTGTCGCAAGACTAGCACAAAACACAACCCAACTAGAAATTAGAAACATCTATGCATCAGGTGGCGGTTGGAATTACGTTAAAGGCAACGAAATGGGGGCGGGCAGTCAACAAATTGTAACAGCAACGTATTTAACAGACGCATAACCCACCGCATAGCTTTGGGTCGGACAGTCCAACCATCATAGGAGATAAACGATGGCACTCGAAAAAGTAATAACAAACGATCGGATTGAGATCGTTGGTGATTATAGGCTTATTCACATCAGAACAAAAACGGCGGTTCTCGAGGATGGTGTTGAATTATCGTCAAGCTATCATCGGAATGTAATTGCGCCAGGTGATGACGTTTCCGGTGAAACCACCGAGATTCAAGACATTGCGGCAACCGTTCACACACAAGCGGTGATCGATGCCTATGCCGCACATCTAGCGGCACAAGCACAAGAACCAGAGGCGGAATAATGGCCATCAATTACACCTGGACAATCGCAAACCTTGAGCGCAACATCGCCAATGGCGGTGTCACGGTGGCGCATTGGCGTTGCACCGGCGATGATGGCAATGGAAACACCGCCTCATCTTATGGCACAACATCACACACACCCGATCCCGATGCGGCCGGATTCATCGCGTTTGATGATCTCACCGAGGCCGATGTTTTGGGTTGGGTTCATGGCGTTGTCGATCAAGAGACGACCGAATTAGTGATCGAGGCAAAGATCAATAAAATGGCCAATCCGACCACATCGGATGGTTTACCCTGGTAAGAGGAAAGAAAAATGGCGGCAACCATCACAATCGACGATCGAGAATATGACATCGAGAACGATCTAAACGATTCCCAACGCTATATGGTCGATCAGATCAACGCAGCGAAGCGGAAACAAGCGCAAGCGCGTGTTGATATGGATCAGGGCGTGATTTTGGAAAAGGGATTCTCGGAGGCTCTCATCGCCTCTCTGAAAAGCCAAGAGGAACAAGATGGCGAGAACGGCAACGGAAGCGCACAAGCGGATTGATGATTTGGAACCTCGAGTCACCAGGGTTGAAACGCAAGTTGATGAACGGTGGCGAGAGACAATTATCCGGATCAAACGCATCGAAACCATCATGATCTCGGTGGCCGGTGCAATCATCCTCATGCTCGGATCAATATTCATGAAAATGGGTTGATCGAACTCGCGTTGTCCCTGGTCTTATACGGCCAATCCTGGAAACTCGGTTTCTATAAGGCGTGTATTTATTACGCGCCTTATTCTATTTCTCGGCGGTATTATTACGAACCTTATCGTGTTATAATTCATCCAGACGCGGCTTGTCCAAAATTTGTAAGGGTGAAAAAATGATCGCCGAACTTGCCGCGTTCAATGCCGCATTCGCAACCGTCAAAGCCACGATCAACGCGGGTCGTGATATTATGTCTTGCGCCAATTCCATCGGTGACATGATCGGAGCCGAGGAACAATTAAGAGCGCGGGGTGATCGCAAGAAAAACTCGATGTGGTCAAAACTTGCCGGCAAAGACACCAACGATTTCGAAGAATTTATGGCCATCGAAAAGATGCGCAACCAACGAAAAGAGTTGATTTCGGCATTGCAGCTATACGGCCGGCCAGGGTTGAAAGACGATTTCATCAAGTTCGAGGTCGAGGCCAGAAAGAAACGCAGGGCGCAAGCGATCGCCGCCGAGAAACAAAAACAAACAATCATCGAGTGGGCCGTTGGCGGGGTTATTGTCATCCTGGGCATTGCGGGAATGGCGTTCACGTTGTGGTTCGTCGGAAAAGGTCAGGGCAAGTGGTGAATGAAAATGAGGCAAATCGGGCCGATGCGTTGGGCGGTCTATTCTGAAACCGGATTTGTTGTTATAATTACGAGCGACCGAAAAATCGCGGAAAGGTACTTAAACAATGGCGACCAAACTTGATGAATGGAAAGTGTTGCCGCGTCTTATGATGTTGGTGATGACAATCATGTATATTCGATGCCTGGAATGGGCATTGGCGCAACCGGATTTATCCACCGCGCAAGCGGGATTGATTTCGGTGGTAACAGGGGCGATGACCGGATCATTCGCCATTTGGATGGGTAAAGAGGTGAAATCATGATTGGGCAAATCCTGGGAAGCCTGGGCGGATTGGCGAAATCATATATTGATTCGAAAACCGCCATCAAACTCACCGAGGCGGAGATCAAGAAAAAGCAACTCACCGGCGAGATCGATTGGGATTTGGCCGCAATCAAGGCGACCGAAAATTCCTGGAAAGATGAATGGATCACGTTGTTGTTCTCGATCCCTCTCATCCTGGCGTTTTGCGGCGATTGGGGGCGGCAAGTGGTGGCCGATGGGTTTGCCGCACTCGAGGTAATGCCGCAGTGGTATCAGGTGGCCTTGGGAGCCGTTGTGAGTGCAAGCGTGGGCATCCGGTCAGTCTCGAGGTTTTTCGGTAAGAAATGAGTTTCGGTTTTGACCATATCAAGGGCATCGCCGCCGCCGGCGGTGCAATCATCGCCGCAATCAGTGGCGGTGTCACCCTATCCGGAAAACTCGGATGGGATTGGTTCGATCGTCCGATCCTGGAATGGTCGCCGGAACACTTTGAAATCAGCAATGGGCCGATCGATGAGGGGTTCCGCGTGATCGTTGCCAGGCAAAAATTACGCGATGATTGCGAGGTCATCGGATTCACGGTCGAAATCAGGGATTCCGATTTCGTTGTGTTTCCGGCAACGCCATCGGTGGCCAAGTTCTCAGGGCCGGCAAGTGATACGGTCGATCGATTTGGGTATCGAGTCTATATCCGCGAGATGGATATGTACCAGGTCGCACCAGGCGAGGCGACATTGTTGGGACAGATCAAATATAATTGTCCGGAAGGTGAACACATTGTCACCTATCCGGCGCATGAAAACCTCAATTTCATCATCGAGGAAGGGAATTGAAATGAACTTAACGTTGGAGCAAACAAAACAGTTGATCGAGGGCAATCGAGAGTTCGAGGCATGGCATGAATTGTTTGAACATTTCTTGCCAAAATACGAAATCGATTCACCAAATCGAATGGCGATGTTCTTTGCCCAATGCGGCCATGAATCGCTCAACTTTCGCGTTCTCGAGGAAAATCTCAATTACAGCGCAAAGGGTTTGAATGCGGTATTCCCGAAATATTTTAAGAACGCCGGAAGGGATGCGAATGATTTCCATCGTGATCCTCAACGCATTGCTAATGTCGTCTATTCTAATCGCATGGGCAACGGCGACATTGAATCCGGAGATGGGTGGTTGTTCCGAGGAAAAGGTGCCATCCAACTCACCGGCCGAAACAACACCACCGGATTCGCAGATTCGATTGGTCGATCGGTAGAGCGAACGCTCGAATATCTATTTACCAAAGAGGGCGCACTCGAGGCGGCATGTTGGTTCTGGAAAGTGAACGGTTTGAATGATTTGTCGAACGACATCAAAAAAGCCACCCGCAAGATCAATGGCGGAACGATTGGCCTGGCAGATCGAAAACATCACTATCATCGAGCGTTGGAAATCCTGGACGGAACTTACACAATGAAACCATCGCCGATTTTGTTGAAAGTTGGATCGACCGGCGATCGAGTGAAACAAATCCAGGAAAAACTTGGTGAGGATGCGGATGGCATCTTTGGTTTGGTCACAAAGCAAGCGGTCGAGAAATGGCAAGAGGCAAACGGTTTGGTTGTTGATGGCATTGTTGGGCCGAAAACATTCGCCGCGATGATCGGATGACCAACGTTGAGGTGAGAGATAACGGCGAAATTCGCATCACGGCCAATGGCACCACCATTGCCGAGTTTTGGTTGCCGGAATCCGATCGCCTCGACATGGTTGTGAAATTGCTCGAGAGCGTCAAAAAGAAACCCACCCTCGAGGT
>JGI11705J14877_10000698_pt1 | contig 20508 bp, 23 predicted proteins | sample Etolaghawater15m_FD_14877 | JGI IMG/M metagenome (IMG submission 14877)
TCAGACGTGTGCTCTTCCGATCTCTGCTCTCACCACGACTTTTTTGCGCTACTATATATTTTTTCTCAGAAAAACTGGATATTAAATGGACAGAACTATTCAAGTCATTCCCAAACATTACTTCCAGCAGATTTTCACCATTGATTGTCCAGTATGTCAGAAAAGAATTCTTTTGCGAATCGAAAAAGTCACTGCTGTCCGATGTGTTGAATGCAAAACTAAACTCAAACTACAAGGTACAACATGAAAAAGAAAGGAAGGCCAAGCAAGTTCACCAAGGCCAGGAAAGAAAGAATTGTCAAAGCCATCGAAGCAGGTTGCACTTATGAAATGGCAGCGGATTATGCAGGCATCTCAAGAACCACACTTTGGTCATGGCTTCGAAAAGGTGAAGACCCAAAAGAAAAGTCATACTGCACATTTTTGAACGCAGTAAAAAAAGCAGAGATTGAAGGCGCGATGGTTCACTTGGGTACAATCACCCAAGCCAGTCAGAAAGATTGGAAGGCTAGCGCATGGATGCTGGAACGCAGACATGGATATTCAAAAGACAGACCAACCAGCCAACCAGACCAAGAAGAAATCATTGTTTCTGAAAACACATTGGAACTGTTGAGAACTCAGGCAGTAGATTTGAAACGTGGAATGTCTAAAGCTGAAGCATCTGAATCTTGGCAAGCATATGCAGCACTGCAAAGACAACTGCTTCAAGTGGTTGCACAAATCAGACAAGTGGAAGCAGAAGAAGGTCTGCAAGATGAGATGGATGGTTTGACAGATGAACAGCTGTTGTCAGAAATCAGCAATGCAATCATTTCTTTGCCACCTATATTGAGACAAAGACTTGAATCTGATATAGGTGATATGGGGAATGTAATACAAATAAAAAAGAAAGAGGTATAGAATGACAATAGAACTTGTCAATGGTGATTGTCTTCAGTATATGGCCACACTTGAAGACAACAGTTTTGATTTGGCTGTGGTTGACCCACCTTATGGAATAAAACAACACAAAGGGATTTCATATGGTAAATATGCCAGAGATATACACGTAGAAAAGAATTGGGACAATGACATTCCATCTCAAAAGTATTTTGAGGAGTTGGTAAGAGTCTCCAAAAATCAAATCATATGGGGTGGAAACTATTTTTTGGACTATCTTACAAATACTCGATGTATGTTGGTTTGGGACAAACACAATGGATCAAATCCAATGAGTGATTGTGAGTTGGCATGGACATCATTTTCATCATCAGTACGTAAATTCACATATTCACATATTGAGGATCACAATCAAGGTATAAAAAGAATCCATCCAACACAAAAACCAATCCAATTGTATCAATGGATATTTGATAAGTATACAAAGAAAGGCATGAAGATATTGGACACCCATCTTGGAAGCGGTTCAAGTGCTATTGCAGCACATGACAGTGGGTTGAACTTTGTTGGTATTGAACTGGATGCTGACTATTTCCAAGCAGCAAAAGAAAGACTGGAAACACACCAACAACAACTGAGGTTATTTACATGACAATCATTCAAGCAATTGCTTTTGGGCTTCTTGGTGGTGCGTTGGGTACAACTGCCATTCATGGCTGGATTAACTCAAAGCGCAACAAACAAGCAGACATCATTGCAAATCAAAATGACACACTGACACAGCTGGCTTCCATCCAGTCCACACTTGCACTTGGTGAACAGGAGATTGCAAAGCAACTGACTGACACTGATTTATTACAAGTGTCTTGTTCCAAAGAATGGATGAATGACCATGGTGATTTGTTGTGTCGTGAAATGTTCTGTAGACTGCAGACACGAGAAGGAGATGGGGCCAGTCAAATAGAATGCAATGAAATCAGCAATATTGAAAACACATTTGTCATCATTGAACGATGTGAACAGCATGCAATGAGCATTGACAAATGTTTGGAAGTCCTGGAGAAAAGAAAATGAGGGATTTAATGGAAATATGGCTAGACAAGCAAATTGCGAAATCCAACATTTCACATAAAGACTTGGCAGAGAAAACAGGCATTTCACCAACCAGCATTTCAAAGTGGACCAATGGTGTTGTTTATCCAAAGGTCATTCACTTGGTTGCAATGTGTGAAGTGTTTGCAATGTACCAAGACAGAAATCCCAGACAACTGGTATTTGAAGCATTGATGAACACAGCAGAAATGAACAACGCACAAAAGCGATGGATGAAAAGAAATGCAAAACGAGAAGCAATTAACAAATGAATGTCCATGTTGTGGGTGCAATCCTTGCGATTGTCATGGGGTGAATGATGAACTTTGGGGAATGGGTGCGAAGACAGGTAACCAGTCAAGGCAAAACAGTTGCATGGTTGGCAAAAGAGATTGGAACAAATCAATCAGTGGTCAGCCGCTGGAGAACAGGAAGCATACCAAGAACAGAGTATTTCCTGAGGACTTGCACAGTGATTTCGAAGTTATCGCGCAAGCCCGTTTTGCAGGTCATCCAAGAAGGTGCTTTTTGTATCGGTGTCGTGTTTGATGTCGATTAAGAATGCAACCAAGAAGATGCGCTCACTGCAGGCCAGAGCGGTTCAAAACCCTTTGACCTACTTTTGTCCAACACCACCACAAGAAGCATGGTTGAAAGACACCAGTAAAATCAAACTGTTTCTTGGTGGCAATCAAGTTGGAAAGACAACAACTGGATGTGTTGAGCTGTTGCATAGATGTCTTGGAACCCATCCATATCTGAAGACAGACCCACCACCAATTCAAGCATATTTGATAACGCACTCACACCAGCAGTCTGTCACCATCCAAGAAAAATTGTATGCACTGACTCCAAAAGGATCGCTGCATCCAGATTGTGAGTTTGTACCTGGTAAGGGCTTCAGAGGAGTGAACCCAATAGTCAGATTCAACAATGGTTCTATCATATACATAAAAACAGCAAACCAAGGTTTGGGATTGGCCAGTTTTTCGGCTTCGTTTGTGCACGTGGACGAACCTGTGCCACAAGAGGTCTGGAATGAGGTCGCTGCAAGAACATTGCGCGGTGGGGCAGGTGGTAAAAGTGGAACTATTGCAGTGACCATGACCCCAGTGGGATGTGATGTCAGATACATGCAGAAATTGGTGGAAGAAGGTGTCATATCTTGCACCAAAGCACCATTGACAGTTAAAATGACAACTCCAAAGTTCTGCAAGCCTACAATCACACAGGACACCATCGACCGAATTACGCAGACTTATTTGCCAATAGACAGAAACGCGCGCTTGAACGGTGACTTCGTAATTGGGATACCTGAAGGCAGAGTCTTTGACTGTTTTGATGAGTCGATGATTTCCAGTATTCCACCACCACCAGCCAACTATGAGATTGCAATTGGCATTGACCATGGAAGTCAACCCAACACACAGATTGCATTGTTGTCTGCAGTGAATGCCAGCAATCCGCAAGACCCTTGGGTCTATGTTTTGGATGAATACATTTCTGGTGCTGCTCCTCCAGAAAGCCATGCCAGGGCAATCTTGGAAATGTGCAGCAGAAACAATGTGCAACCAGCACAATGTCACTGGACTGGTGACAATGTCCACTTTGGGAGTGGAAAGAATGGAAGTGGTAAAATGTCAAACAGTTTGCTCATGCGCGCCTTTGAAAACATTCTGAGAATGCCCAATTTGCCTTTCAGAATTCGAACTATCAGAAAGCCAAGATACAGTGTATACTATGGCAGTGCAATGCTGCATTCAATCATGGCCCGAAAACAGTTCTTCATTCATCCAAAGTGCAACCGCACTATTCAATCCATTCAGAGATGGACAATGAAAAAGAACCAGTCTGCAAGGTCGCGTGATGAGTGGGGACATTGCGTTGATGCTTTGCGATATTGCGTTACTCCAGTTATAGAAAATACAAGATTTACCAACATACCAAGCCATTTGAGGTTCTAACATGTACAATGAAAAACCCATGAAACCACTAGCACCCAATCCAGGAGAGCAAGCACGTTGGGACCACACTGGTCTTCGACGAAGAATGATTCTTGGTGCTTGGGAAGAAGATTTGGAAGAAGAACTTGCAAGACACCTTCCAGCAGATAGGCGCGAAGCATGGGGTCCAAGTGACATGAGTTCAAACCCATTTGAACAAATCACACGCCAACTGAGTGTCTTGTACCATGAGAACCCAGCAATCACAAACATGAATGGTGACATTGATGATATGGTTGGTCGTGAAGGACTGGTCACAAAAGCAGGTCTTTGGCAACTGATGCAGCGCGCACAGCAAATGGTCATTGGATTGCGTGAATCCATCATTCGTATTGATGTGAATCCACACACAGAAGACACTCCAGCACGAGTGCCAGGAATCCAATACAGGTTGGTTACTCCAGATTTGGTCTTTTGTGAAGCGCATCCAGACCAGCCAGATGTTCCAGTTTACTATCAAGAATACAGATTGCGCAAGACTTCCAGTGGATACCATTGGGTTGCAGATGTGATGGACATCCGAGATATGAACAATCCAATATTTGGAATGTTTGAAATCAATCAAGATGGTTCACTGGGTGCAGATGTCAGTGAAATGTATATGGGACATCCAACACACATCGGTGCAGACTACCCATACAGAGACAAGAACAATCAGCCATTCATTCCAGTTGTCATGTACCATGCAGAAAAGACTGGTTATTTGTGGGACCCGTATTGCGGTTCTCAGATGGTCTATGGTTCTTTGACTTCTGCAGTGCTGTATTCTTTTTGGACTCACTTGGTGAAATCAGCCAGTTGGTCACAGAAGTATGTGGCTGGTCTAACGGTGGCCGGACTTAGTCAGATTGACCAGAACAATGTTGCAAGGCGCGCTTCCATATCAACTGACCCTTCCAGCATTCTTGTCTTCACTCAAGACCCAGATGCACAGGGCCAACCAATGGTGGGTTCATTTGGGATTGCAACAGACCCACATGACTTGCTGGCATCTATTGCCAAATATGAAATGCGTGTTGCAATGGCCGCTGGTCTTTCTCCTGCAGAAGTCAGCAGAACCAATGGTGACCCAATGAGCGGTTACGCATTGTCAGTTTCTAAAGCTGGACAACGCGAAGCACAAAAGAAGTTTGCACCAGTGTTCAGAATGGCAGATGAAGAACTGTTGGCCAAGACTGCAATGCTGGCCAATAGATTTCTTGGAACAAATCTTCCAGAAGATGGGTATCGTGTTTCATATCACAGCATGCCATTGACACCAACAGAGATGCAAGCACAGAGAGAAGACATCATTGCAAAGATGCAGGCTGGTTTGATTTCTCCAGTTACAGCTGTGATGATGATGTATGATGATATGGATGCAAAAGAAGCCAGGGAATACTTATTGCAGATTCGCAGAGAACGCGCGGAGTTTTTATAATGCGACCAATGATTTGCCAGCAATGCAGAGAGGAAATGAACCCACTGCATGCAAAAGTGGAATGGATGTCAAACAAGTTGTTTCTGTCATTGATGGAAACAATCAGACTTGTGCACCCACATTGTCAATACCAGTTCACCCATCCAAAGACAATGGATATGTTGGACTTGCATGACCACTGGTTGCCCTTTTGGAGTCTTTCAGAGTTCATGGAAATACCAGATGAACATGACTGGGACAATAAACAAATTGCATTCGAGATTTTCAAAGATTTTATTCACCATCAACAATTGAGAAGTAAAGAGGTACAAAACAATGAAGACAATCAATCATGAAGGCCAAGACTATGTTCTGAAATCAGACATTGAAAACGCATTCAAAGACAGGATACAGAAACTGTCTGCGCGCGCAATCACTGCAGAAGAACAAGCAAAAGCATTTCAAGACCAATTGGACAATCAAAGTGGAGAACTGGAAAAGATAACCAAGTTGTCTTCACGTGTTCAAGAACTGGAAGGAGAACTGGACAATGCAAACAACAGGTATTCCAGACATACTGCAATGGCTGATTTGGGCATTGTAGATTCAGAGGTTCGTGAACTGGTAGAATGGCAATATGAGAAGGCCACCAAAGGAGATGACAAAGCACCTGGATTGAATGAATGGTTGGCTGCCATGAAAGAAGACCCAACCAAAGCACCAATAACATTGAGACACCATCTCACTGCAAAAGAACCAAGTGCAGCTGCAGAACAAGTGACCGAACAAGTGACAGAACAAGTTCAACCAGACCAACCAGTTCTGATTGCACCCAAGACAAACACTGGTGCAACAGTCGCACCTGTTCAATCCAGTGACATGTTGAAACGTGGTGCAGATGACTTTGAATTTTACAAGGCCAATCGTGAAGCAATCCGAACTGCATACAGGAAAGGCAAGAAATGAGCCAAGATTTTTCAAGAATCAACATATACCCAATCATCAAGAACTTCAGTGCAGTGCAAACATGGACTGAAGTCGATTTGCCCTCCAAAGGTCGACTGGTCACAGTTGGATGTGAATCAGCAGACATCTATGTTTCTTTGGAAGCAACAGAAGGAGGTTCAACAGGTACAGTGAACAAACTGTTCATCAAATCTGGTGGATACATGATGATTGATATGGGAAGGGGAACAAACAACCTGTCCAGCATCCAGATTGCAACAAAGACTTTGGCCAGTGCTGAAGTCACTGTCATTATTGAGGAAAAATGACATAAAATATATAAATGAGGTACAACCATGGCACAATCAGTTTTCTTTCCATCGCGACCGGTGGAATATACATTTTCGAACTCTACCCAAGTCACTGTGAATCACAATCTTGGATATATACCAACTGTCCAAGTTTTGTTGGATGATGGAACAGTTGTCTATGCAGATGTAGAACACACATCAACAAACAGTCTTGTGGTGACTTTCGTAAATGCAAAGACTGGTTCAGTGATTATCAGATAAGATACCCACAGTCCATAAAGGACAAACAAACATAAACATTCCACACAGGTGAAATACCATGCAATTTCTTGCACCCACAAATGTATTTGAAGGCGTTGTTCAACTTAACCAAAACCCGACTTCAGACAATCATGCTGTAACCAAATCCTATCTTGAAGCCAACAGTGTAGTTGGAATCGCTTCTGATTCTGCAAACTATGCTGAATTGGTAACTGAAGGTGGAGACTTAAAACTAAAGCTTAAGCCATTGACAATCACTGATGTATCTGTTGACACATCTGCTGCTTCTTTGTCTGCTTGGGTTACTGCTAACTATTCAAATGGCGATGAAAAGCAAGAAGGCGATATAATCGTTTTAACTGCTGTAAGTGGCCGCGCTCAGACTTTCATTCACAATGGTGGAACTGCTGGAACAGATGCTGACTTTGCTGAAATCGAAGGTGCTGATGTCACTGATGCTGAAGTTCGAAGTGCTTTGTCTGCTTCTGCTGGTATTGATTTCAACAGTGCAACTGGTGAGTTCACTGCTGACCAAGGTGAAATCCGCGGTTTCTTCGCTGCTGGTTCTGGCCTTGCATACGATGCTTCCAATGGAACATACTCTTTGAATGTTGATACTGATGGAATCAGTGAAGGTGCATCCAACTTGTACTTCACAGATGCTCGTGCTCGTTTGGCCATGAGTGTTTCAGGTGATGGTATCTCATACAACAGTGCAACTGGTGTAATCACTTTGGCTGCTGACACTGATGATGTTGCTGAAGGTTCAAACTTGTACTTCACAGATGCTCGTGCACGTGGTGCTGTTTCTTTGGGTGCTGTTACAAGTCCTGATGTTCAGTTGCTTCAGTACAACAGTGCAAATGGTGAATTGAAAGTTCAGTTGTCAGACATATTTGCTGAGTTTTCTGCTGGAACAGGCCTTGCTTGGGATGGTGGCGGACAATTCTCATTGAATGCAGACACTGACAATGTTGCTGAAGGTGCTGGAAACTTGTACTTCACAGATGCTCGTGCTCGTTTGGCTATGTCTGTCAATACTGATGGACTTGCATACAACAGTGCAACTGGTCAGATTGCTTTAGATGCAGACACTGATGACATCGCTGAAGGTTCAAACTTGTTCTTCACAGATGCTCGTGCTCGTGCAGCTGTTCAAGCAGACCCAGCCGCTGGAAACTTGGTTCAGTACAACAACAGCACTGGTGACATCCTTGTTGCTTTGTCTTCTTTCCGCAAGACCTTTGCTCCTCAGAACTTGACTGCAAACACCTTTGCAACATTGAACCACCAACTTGGTGAAAAGATTGTTCATGTTTCTTGCTATGACAGCAGTGGAAACTTGATTCAATGTGAAGTTCAATTGGTTGATGCTAACAATGTCAAAATCAAATCAGTCATCAATGTGACTGGTGCTGAAATTGTAGTTTCAATGTAATCCGCATTTCCCCACAAAAAAAAGGGTCGTACCTCCTCTTTTTCCCCGCTGTTCCTCAGTGGGGTTTTTTGTTACTTGCCAAAGCCGGTTATATCATATAAAATACAGTACACACTTTGTCAGTGGAAGGGTCGCACCCGCAACAGCAGAAAGTCCACACAAAACCACCCCACAAAACTTTTAACTTCCCTAACAGGTGTTTATCATGGCTATTACTCAATATGGGCTGTCTACCCCAAATGAAGACCTTCGCATGCAAAAGATGATTTCTCAAGAAATCAGACTTTTACTCACTGACTCAACCAACCTTAGAAACACTCCATTTGTTGACTTTGTCGGCAGCATTAATGGAATGGGTTCTGATACCATTCGTGTTCGCAAAGCGGGCCTTGATGGATTCGATGCTTTCACTGCATTCACTGGTGCAACTGAAGCAAATGCTGTAACTCCCAGCAACTTGACAGATGGTCATGTTGATGTGGTTTGCAAAAGAAATTCTTTAGCGTACGAAATCACAGACTTGGCTTCTATGACTGGTTTGAATTCAGGTGATTTGGACCCATTCCGAATTGCTGAAAGTATTGCAAACTCTTATGAAGCATTGTTTGCAAACATCACTGGTGCAGCTGTTGCTGGTTTTACTGCAACACGCGGTTCAACTGGTGCTGATTTGACACTTGCTGTTTTCTTGGCTGCAATCCAAGACCTTGAAAAAGCTTCTTCTGGAAAAGGTGCACCTGGACCATACGTTGCTTTATTGCATCCTAAACAATGGGCTGACCTGCAAGATGCTATTCTTGCTCAGACCACTGGAATCTTGCAATTTGTTGCAGCATCTTATGAAGCAATCAGTGCAAAAGGTTCACACTACAAAGGAAACTTCATGGGTGTTGAAATCTATACTTCTTCATACATCACTGATGATTCTGTTGACCATGCTGGTGCTATCTTTGCTCCTGGTGCTTTGGGATTCGCTACTGGAATGCCAAGTATTGTTGGTGCAAATGAAGCAATGGAAATGGGTGAAGTTTCTATTGAAATGGACCGCGATGCTACAAAAGCATTGACAAAAGTTGTTGGACATGCGTACTTAGGAATGAGTATTATTGATGATGACCGCGGTGTTACTCTTATTTCAGCAGTATAATCTGCACAAACTTGGGTGGTGGTCTTCCATGGCCACCACCTTTTTCCAATGAGGTACAAACATGGAAATCAAACCACAACAATGGCAACCAATGACACAGCAGACAACCAGTGTGTTGCCTGCACGACCCAACCACCCTTTCTATTACAAGTGGCATCCGACCAACTGGCAATTTGTCTATAAAGATGTTCTTTCCACAACAGGAAAGAAGACAGCTTCAGTGAAGAAAGGTTTCTTTGTTCCACATCTCAGAATGGAACGTGTCATGCCTGGAGTGAATGGCATTCATCAAATCAATGGTGAACTGGGAAATCCTGGTTCTCGTATTGGACAACTTCAGCAGCAGGGTTGGATATACTTGGACCCACAGAAATATGACTATATGCACGTTTATCCAGTGCGCGGTGGTCGCTACCATGTTCCAAAGTGGATGCAAATCAAAGTGGTTGCCAACAGACTGATTGAAAACATGGATTTGAATGCTTTTCAAGTTTGGTCTGTCAATCTCCTGCGCTCAAACATCTTGGGAAATCCTGAACCGCACTTTTGGCAACTGGCCATTCATGAACTGGAACGCAGCAGAGAAATTGAGATTCTTATCAAGCAGCAACATCTTCCTGAAAAGAAAGAGCAACTGGATGAATTGCGTGGTAAAGTCAAGGACATGAAAGCCTTTGTTGCTGGATATAACAAACAAGGCCTTGCAATCTATGAGGATTTCACACAATGAGCAATTCAACACCATATGCACCACAAATCAAGATACCTGAACTATTAGAGCGTGGGAAATCACAGTTGACCACACTCCCAGTGTATCGTGATGGTGCATTGGTGGTTCCATCGGATGTGCGCTACAGTCTAACAGCACCCAATGGAACAAAGATTGTTGATGAAGCAGCAGGGACATTTCCAGCCAACATTTCACAATACACACATTCAGCATCCAACTTGGCAGACACTTTGGAACTGGGTGAAGGGTATTTGCAATCTTGGGAAATCACATTTTCAACTGGTGTCTATAACTTCAGGCGCAGTGCAGCTATTGTGAAGCGCAGATTGTACCCAGTTGTCAGTGATGGAGATTTGACCAGCACATATTCACAACTGGCAGACATCAGACCAAGCAACTTGACTTCATACCAGTCATACATTGATGAGGCCTGGTATGCAATGATTCAGAAGATGAGAACAGAAGGTGGTGGTCTTGAATACTTGGTGATGAGTGCAGAAGCATTCAGAGCAGCACACCAGAACTTGACACTGTATTACATCTTCAGAGATTTCCACAGTTCACTGGGTCAGTCCAATGGTCGATATTTAGACCTAGCAAGTGAGCATTTCAAGCAATACACCTATGAGTGGAAACAAATCAACTTTGTCTATGACTATGACCACGATGGACAAAGCGACCAACCGAACAACCGCAAAGCAAAACAGCCAGTCATCTACACTTGCCAACCTGGTTCTAACTATCGACGCAGGTACAGAAGAAGATGAACCTCAGTACAGTCAGACAGGCCATTGCAGAAAAGGTGGCAGCAATCAGTGGATTCAAGATGTCCAAACACAGTCCAGACTACTTTGGAAGGACTGAAAACACTGTTGCACATCTAGCATTCACAGTTGGACTGTCAAACAGCACAGCAATGGAAGAAAGACAGCGCAGTTCTGTTGGTGTTTATATCAATACTCCTGTCCAAGTCATCTTCTCATATCGGTTGAGACCTTTGGACATATACCCAACTGATTATGATTTGGCCTTGGATACTGAGCAGCAAATCATTGCAGACATATTGACTGCATATATTTCACCAAAGAATGCCTTCACAATCAGATATAATGGGTCAACTCGTGAAGTGACAGAGTCCCAAGAATACATTATAATTACTATTGATTTTACCACCCTACACACTCTAAATTAGGATACCCACTATGGCTTATTCAGTTGTACCAAAGACAAAGCGCGATGGCGTTATAACATTAAAAGATGGAACTGGAACCNCAGTNACACTTGATGTTGCATTCGAAGATGGAAACTTTTCATTCTCACAACCACAACAGTTTTCTGAACTGGTAGTGATGGACCGCGGAAACTTTGCAGCAATCCGCAAGCAAGATGAGCAAGCAATCACTGGTTCATTTTCATTTCACTTCAGACAGTTCACAGATGCCAGTGAAGCGGGTTCAATTCGCGACTTCATAAATCAGTCTGGTTTCTATAGTGGAAATGTTTCAACTGGTACTGCTGGAACTCCATATGTTGAACATTACTGTGTTGACATCGAATACAAAGCAGAAGGAACAGACTTTGGTGATGATGCAGACCACACAGTGACCCTTGCCAAGTGTGTTTGCACTTTGGACTTTGCAGAAGGTGACCCCAGTGCATTCACGTTGAACTTCACTTGTTATGGTGGTTCAACTGTTACAGGTCCTGTATAATTTACAAAAACTTAGGGCTGTCCGATGGATAGCCCATCTTTCATAAAATGTGAGGTACTGAATGAAAGTTGATTTGAAGAAACTTGGAGAACATGAAGTTGTTCTGCCCAAATCCATTGCTGTTTGTCTTGATTTCATTAGCATATGGGGTTCTGAACCAAACCGCGCCCAGTTGGGAAGACTGTGCGCAGCTGCAATTGCAGTTGGTGTTGACCACTCCAAATGTCTTCCAGCATATCCAGTTGCAAGTGGTGACCCAATTGTTTTTGGATTCAAGTGTTTGGACAGATTGTTGGATGCTGGGCTGACTCCTGGGCAGATATATGAACAAGGTTCTGCAGTGTTGGTGGAGATGATGAAAGTCATACCCACTGAACAAGAAGTTGAGGACACAGCAAATTTTTCATAAGTCGATGGGGTTCGTTTGATTTGATGGTTATGCGGATTGCAATGCGCTGGAATCAAGAACCAAACTGGTTTTATACCCTAGACCCATCGACAAAAGTGAAAGTGGTTGCAGAATATAGACTTCATTGTGAATCTCCAGAAGACAAACATGCTAGACAAGAAGCCATAAAAAGGGCTAGAATGGAAGCAATGATAAAAAAGCGGATGGGATAAAATGAAGAAGTATTTAAGTGGCAATGCAACTGTAACAGTTCAAGAAGACATGACTGAAATGTTCATGGGCTTCTTGAGACTTGTTGCACCTGGTGCTGAAGCCATTATGGATGCAGAACTGAAGCGGATTGAAAAGGAAGCCAAACTGGACTGGCCAAAACGACAACCCATAGTCAGAAGAAATAAAGAAGGGGATGTCACCAGCACATTCAAAGTTTCGAAGGGTAGTTATAAGAAGTTCAAGCGTGGTATCAAAGTGGATGCCCATGGCAAAGTGATTGTCTTCTTGAAGAACACTGCACCATATTCCTATGTCATCAAGTACGGTGTTGATTCTGAGAACTGGAAAAGTCAAGACATCATCAGACCCAAGGGCAAACGGGTTGCTGATGAAACACTGGTCAAACCACACAGAAAAACTGCAAACAAGGTTGTCAAGGCACTTGCTGATGACCTCATGAAGAAGGTGTAAACCATGGCAAACGAAGTTCAAAAGAGCATCCAGATTTCATACAAGGCCGACCTGAAAGACTTGATGGCCAAGTTAAAACAGATACCCAATGTCACTGACCAAGAAGCAAAGAAGATGGTGTCAGCTTTAGACAGACAACTGAAGCAGGCAGAGAAGGCAGCAAAGAAATCAGCCGATGCCAGCAAGAAAGCAGCAAAAGAAGCGGCCAATGCTGCAAGTCGTGGGGCCAAAGACTTTGATGATTTGGCAGACAGTGCAAGACAAGCAGAAGAAAGATTGGAACATGTTGCAGATGCCAGTGGAGACATCGACCGCGGTTTCAGTTCTATTGGGTTGGCCTTGCGTGGTGTGAATCCCCAGTTGGCAGAAGCCGCAGATGGTCTTGCTGATGCTTTTGCAGTGACAGAAGGACTGACAATGTCATTCACTGCGCTGAATCCTTTGGTCTTGGCAGCTGCTGCAGTTGTCGGTGGTTTGACTCTAGCATATGCGAACTATCAAGATAGTATTGAGCAAGCAAAAATCAAGACTGAAGAGATAAAAGAAGAAATTGAGAAGTTGAATACAACTATTCAAGAACAGACAGACATTGTCAATAATATGGACAAGCAGTTTGGTGGGTTAACCAAGAGAGTCAATGAAAGCAGTTTGGAATTGGCTTTGATGCGTGGTGAGATTTCAGAACTGGATGCAGCAACAATGAAAGCATCTGCAACTGCATCTGAGTTTCAAAAACAATCAGAAACAACATTTAACACACAGAAAGAAGCTTTGGATTCCAGTATCAAAGCAAGAAAAGATGAGTTGAAAATAACAAATCTTCAACTAGCCCAAATGAAAGAACAGCGCAAGATTACACAATCACTTAGCGAAAGAATGGGTGGGGTATCTCCTAAATTTAAGGAAATGACATTTGAAGAACAGCAACTGCGATTAAATCAACAAATCCTTAAAGAAAATCTGGAAGAAGATAAGAAAAGATTGGCTGAATTGGAAGGCCAAGAAAACATGATTGCCAAGCAATCAAAGCAACTTGAATCCAATCTGATTGCGATTGAAAAAATCAAAGCAGCAGAGAAAGCCAGAAAACCAATACAGAAAGATACCAATACAGGAAAAGAAGAAGAAGCAGACACATTGCGCAATCTGATTGAACTAGACCAAAAGAGATTTGCAGCACAACAGAGTGCTTCAGAGCAATTAAGAGAAATGACATTGGAACAAGGTCTTTCAGATACTGAGATGGAAGAATTGAGCTTTGCAAGAGAATTGGAAAGGATTGCAGAACTGGGTGAAACATCTCAACTGCAAGCAGAAGCACAAGACTTGATGAATGCTAAAATTGCAGAGCGTGAAAAGAAAAGAATTGCTGACTTGGCAAAACTCAAAAGAGAAAAATTCAATGAAGATATGGCCATGGCAGAAAGTATGTTGTCTTCTTTGAGTGAATTTGCCAAAGCCGGTATGGACTTTATGAAAGCAAAAGGTCGTGAAGATTCTAAAGCTGCAAAAGCACTTTTCAACATGTCCAAGGCTGCTGCAATTGGTGACATTGCATTTGAAGCAGCAAAAGCAGTAATGGCAGCAATGATTCTTCCACCTGGTGTTCGTGGTGCAAAGATTGGTTTGATTACTGCAACAGCAGCAATGCAAACAGGTGCTATCATGGCACAACAACCACCCCAAAGTTCATTTCATATGGGTGGTATGGCTCCTGATGAAATGAATGCGCGTGTTTTACAAGGTGAAGCAGTATTGGACAGGGCCACAGTTCAAAGAATAGGTGGTGAAGAAGGTGTTCAGCAATTGCAGCAAGGCGGTGGAATGGATAGTCAAGTTGTAGTGATTCAGCCATTCAGACACTTTGGAAGATTTGCAAGAGAGATAGGATTTAGACCACAGAAACAAACTGGAATAAGGGCATATTGATATGGGCACAAATACTACACCAGAAAACATGCGCGGGTTCATTATCCCAACATGCAACATAACAAAAGAGAACATTTGGCCAGCACAGTCAACATTCACTGAAAAGAATCCTCGTGCTGGAGTTGCCAAAGCATCACAACCATACACTGGTTTAACTTTGTCCATGGCTGGTTCACAGTCCCAAGACATCACAGTTGAAACAGTCGAAGGTGGTACACCTGGAGAGAAGGCCAGTTTTGTATGGTCTGGAACAGATGGTGCACAGTTAGGACAAAATAGTAACAATGTCATAACAGACTGGAAATACTTTGCTTTTGGAAGTGGTACAGCATTTTATGATGATTTCGCTGCAGTTGCAACGGATGATGGAACATTGTATTGGGTTCAAGAACTGGAGAATGCTGGAGTCTACACCATAGCAGTCCGAAGACAGAAGAAGAACAACAGCATTGAAGCACTACAGACATTGTTGACTGTTACTTTGGCCGGAGCACCAAACACCACAGCCAAACCAGCAATTGCACAGTTGAAAGATGGGTCATTGATTGTCACCTTCTTTGATTACACTGGAACAGACCAAGTCAATCTGTTTGTATGGCGAAGTTATGACAATGGGGACAACTGGAAAGAAGTCAGCCGCAGAGCAATGGTTGAGAATCCAATATTGGTTGGTGCAACTGGTGTCTTCATTGATACAACAACATTGCTGGTGACTGATGATATTGTTTCTTTGGTAGTTGGTACGCGCTCCAAGATAACTACAGCAGGAAGAAATGCACTGGTCCAATTTGTATCAAGGGATTCAGGAACAACTTTCTTCACATTGGGTAACTTTGGAGAAGACCACGCGTTTCCAACTGCAGTCAGTCTTCCAGATGGCCAGCAGGGATTTGCATACATATCTGCAACAGACACAGTTTCATTCCTTAAGATTCCGCATCCAGGTATTGCAGCAGCTGCAACAGATTACACCACACAATATGAAGTGGACATTTCAAGCGGTGCCAAGACTTTTGCAACCCAAACTGGAACAGTGTTGCTTGGTGGTACTGTTGCAATGTGGTATCAGAATGAAAAAATCTTTGTGGTTGCTAGGGACACAGACAATGATGTTTATGGATGGGTATCAGATGACCTTGGCGACACTTGGAACTTCATCAGTCAAAACAATACACCAGGCATTGACACAGCATTGGTCTTTGGTCCTGACTCCACAACTACCATCGACAACTTCAAAGCAGTTGTATGGGAAGGGCGCGCGCTGTTGATGTGCAATACATTCCAAAGTATTGCTGGAATGTACCTTGGTGGATGGTCTACTGTTCAGCATCCAGCTTTAGTTGTTCAACCAGACAGAAATCAATATGTTGGATTTGATGCCAACTGGATTCACAATCAAGTTCCAGACAACAGTGGGCACTGGTCAACCAGTGGAGCAGGAACAGCAACAGTATTGCAAGAAGGTCTGAGAATAAGCACTTCAACAACAGTCAAACAATACAACTATGCTGGTTCAATCTATTCAGAAGGATTCTACAGGTTCAAGATGCGCGTTGAAACTGGAACAAATCAGACATTGAATTACATTGCATTGACCTTGCAGAATACAGATGGTGCAAACAGTTACACCATACAAATGAGATTTGCAACCAGTGGTTTCAAAGTTCGCGACCATTCAACCCAACTGGCTGACATCTTGATTGATTTAACCAATTTACATGAGTTCATGCTGTTTCAAAGTGGTGTGAATGTGAAGTTGTACCATCGTGAATGGGATGAAAAGCAAGCAAACAAGTGGACTGAAACTGTTTTGACTTTGGGTACTCAAGCACCTGGTTTAAGTGCAAGATTGGACTGGGGTCACATTGATTTGTTCACAGGTTCACTAGAATCATACTGGTCAGAAATGCACGTGTCTGAAGCGGGATTTGGAAAGCCAGAAACAGAAAAGCGCGGTGGGCTGTACCCAAGTTATGGTTCATATCAGTACATTGATGAAGGTCTGTTGCTGTCAGCAAAGGACAGCCCAGCACGAGCAGAAGACCAGTATACTATTGAACCGCGGTATGATTTCCCAGTTGAACACATCTTTCATGATGTTGCCTTGTCTCCTCGTGTTGTATGGCGCAGTGTGGATGACTCCAGTGCAAACAGAATTGCTTTCTTCACTGACCCAGTTGCAAAAGACACAGCGCGTTCATTGGGTCTGTCAGATGTTGCAGGCATCCACTTGAACAACATCAACTGGAGAACTGGAACACTGAAATCATGGAATGGGGCCAGTTGGGACAACATAGCAACCATTGACACATCTGAAAATCTGCAGGGTACATTCAAGCGCAGTGGTTCAACAATCCTTCCAGGTGCAGCAACCAAAGAGTTCTATTTAAAATACAATGAAGCCAATGGTTGGCGCGCTGCACTGATAAGTGGTGAAGATACAATCATTGTTCAAATCAAGCAAAACAGTGAAGGTCTTTTCAGCAATGCCAGTGATTCCAAGCAATGTGTCTTGGTGATTGACACAGCACAAACAGACCCTGCAACGCTGCCAACAACAGGAACATTGAAACTGATGCCAACCAGCATTTCATTGATTGCAGAACTGTATCAAGATGCTGTTTCCAATGTTGGTGCATTCGCATATGCCATAGAGATAGACAACCAAAACACACTGGAAGGATACTTTCAGATTGGAACAATGCTATGGGGCAATGTGTATTTCATGGCACCCCAGTATCAAAGGGGCCGCAGCATATCATATGATACAAATGTCATGGCATATGAAACCAATGATGGCCAATACTATGCGCGCAAGATGTCCAATGGCCGCAGGTCTTTCAGAGTGGGTTGGACTGAACCAGTGGACACAAGAACCATTCATGCACTGAATCCAGACTATTGGCAGTTCAACAATACTGCAGATGCTCAACCAGTTGCACACTATGGAGATGCAATATTTGGAATGATGGGTATTGCTCAGTATCTCAGTGAACAGAAACCACTGGTGTACTTGCCAGCAATCCCAAAAGACACTGCAGACAATGGTGTGTATCAGTTTAATCGATACCACAATCAAGCACTTGTCAGAACTGCAGGAGCAGTGACAATGCAAAGTGTACTTGGTGAAGAAGAACAAGATGAAATGTTCAGACTGTCAACAGTCAATATGATTGAGGTGGAGTGATGTTGCATCCAAATGACATACAAGGTGCAGAACTGTGTTTTCTGTTGGATGTTGATTGGTTGGGTAAGACATACCGCTTCAGCACTGTACCCATTGACATCACAGACACAAACACTGGTGAACTGTACAGATACAATGGTGGTCTTGGAAATCCAACGATTGACCAACAGACAGACTTTGTTGGATTCGATATAGATGGCTCCAGCATTGCAATGGAATTGACTTTCAATGATGTCAACTGGATTGCAGAATGGTTGCATGGTCGAAGTTTGGAACTTGCAGCTGCAGAACTATCAATGATTATAGTTGATGAGTACAATGGTCATACATCATTCAAGTATTCAGACAGAGTTCCATTGTTTCTTGGAAAGGTGAAGGACCCAATCATTGGAACACCAACAAGACCCGCTGGGCATATTATGTTCAGCATTGAGAACAGCACCAATGTTAAAGCAATCAAGATGTTGGACAACAGTTTTGAGATTGACCCATATGTGTTTCCAGGCCTTGACCAACGTGCAGCGACCCTTGGCAGGGTCATTGAAACACCAATTGGTCAATATGTCCCATTTGTCTTTGGTGCATTGGGTGAGTGGTATATTAGAAAGAGTGGGTCAGGTCGGTTTCAAATACTAGCAGACCAAGACAGTGCAAGATGTTCACCCAGTTACATCATCAATGCAACTGGCACTGGTGGTTCATTGCGCATTGAACTGATTATTGCAATGGGTACAGTCACAGCACCAAGAATCAGAATATGGGACCAAGATGGTGGTAACTTTGTAAACTATGTATACACAGATACAAATGCAGATGGAACACAGTATTCATACACTTGGTATGAACTTGGACATGTGATTGAAGATAACAGTTTTATTCCTGGACTGGATGAAGACCAAACCTTTTGGGTTTCATGGGCTGAGTTTGGCGAAGGCATCCAAGACCCATTGACTGGACAGAGTCTTGGACCTGCAGGCAATATGTCTTTGTATTGTCTTGAACAGATTGGTCTTGAATATGACAAGGCAGCATGGGTTGGATTGGTCCCAGTTCTAAACAGATACAAGTTTGCTGGTTATATCAATGACCCAAGCATTCTTGTATTTGATTGGTTCAAACAGAACATTGTTGCCAATCTTCCAATTGAAGTCTTCAATGGTCCCAATGGACTGACACCAAGACTGAATCTGTACTTCACCCAAGACACCATTCCTGCAAATCACTACATTCTGGAATCTGGAATGTTTGAAGTCCAAACAGGTCTGCANCCNNTNGANGTTCAGCCAGTCAACAAAGTGACAGTCAAGTATGGNTTCACTGGTCGGTTAGAACANTATNTGTCNACAGTCATCATTGACCCAACATACAATGGAAATGACAATGCCTTCATNCAAAGGGACCCAGTNAGNGATATGTCNTNNTCCAGATTTGGNTTGNTGGANACTGTGATTGAACTGCCATTTGTTTGGGAAATGCACACTGCATACAGGATTGCNCGCGATAGAATNAGAATGTCTGCCCTAGGTGCTTACGGTATCGANGTNTCAGCATTTCCACAGTTCGGATTCTTGGAAGTGGGTGAAATCATTGCATTGACNAGTCACAACTTNGGACTGGATGAACATAAATGTCAGATTGTTGGGAAGTCGTGGAGTGGTGGAAAGTGGAACTTTGTACTGCAATTAGAAGACAATACACTGGTCAACCCATCTACAGTTTCGTAAATACAACTAAATACATGATAGAGTACACCCATGATAGTTTTCATAGACAGACAGCATGCTGGACAAGCACACAGAATAAATGCCCGCGGTGCATCGGTGGACATCAATGGTGATGGAAAGATTACCAAAGATGAACAAGAAGCGCACTGGACTGGGTATATCAGTTTAATGCTGGAAATGCAGTTGCTGAAGATGGGTTACAAGGTGATCCCAATCAGTGATGGGAAGTATTCAGAAAGACATGCCAGGGTCAATGAATATGCAAGCATGTTCAATGAACCAACTGTGTATTTGGCCATGCACTTGAATGCTGGTGGTGGCCATTATGGTTCAATGTTTTATGACCATCGAAGCAGCACAGGCAAACAGCTGGCTGAATCAATCTGCAATGGTTTGAAAACATCAATCAAAAGCATACGAGAATTCAAGGCCATTGACTGTAAACCAGAGGGATGGACAAAGAACGCTTTCTACACAATCAAAGGAGTTGCAAAGCCAGTTGCCATTTGTTGTGAACCGATTTTTATGGATACACATATAGACTTGTTGAATGCTTTTGGTGCATCTCAGATTGCTTTGGGAATGGCTGCAGGACTTCAGAAGTGGGAGAAGAACCGATGACTGAACAACTGATGATTGAAGTATTGACTGGCCC
>JGI11705J14877_10000699_pt1 | contig 20491 bp, 23 predicted proteins | sample Etolaghawater15m_FD_14877 | JGI IMG/M metagenome (IMG submission 14877)
GCGCGTCCAGGCATCAATTCCGCCTGCCAAATCGGCCACTTCGAATCCTTGGTCTTGCAGGTAGCGTGTCACCGGCTGGCTGCGAATGCCATGGTGACAATACACGACGACTTCGCGGGCGCGCTCCAGTTGATCCAGTGCAGTCGGTACGGCGCGCATGGGGATGTGTAGCGAGGGCTCGATGCTACAGATTGCGCGCTCCCAGTGCTCACGGATATCCAAAAGCTGTGGCGCACTGGGCGCCTGCAGTCGCTGATGGAGCTCTGGCGCGGTGTAACGACGCATGTCGATGTTTAACCCGCCATCAGGTAATCGAGCAGACCAAAATCGAGGAGTGCAGTTTTGACTAGGTACCCAAAGGTTCCAAGGCCCAGTACAAACCACAGGACCATCTTGCCGCCACGAGACTCTTTGCGGGTCACGTCATACAGCGCCATGTACAGGCCGAGAAAGGCCAGCGGGATGCCGATTTTCATCGACCATTCAGTAAAAGTGGCGGCGTCCATAATCTTTGACCCTTGATTGGAAGATAACCTGCTGAAGCTTATCAGGAAATTGGCATATTTCGGGAAGCGGCTGATCAATAGACTGATGGCTTGACAGTTTTACCTTCGACGAAAAGAATGCAGACTGATCATCAATATTATTCGGCAAAAAGCGGCTTTTATGATCCGTTTGCCACCATCACATCCAAAGGAGAGACCGCATGTGGAATCGTGAAACCGTCCGTGAAGAAGCAACTACAGAGTCCGCGTCCACAGAGCTACGTCGCCAGCCTGTTCGCTCCAGCGCGGGCTCAACAATCGGTGCAAATTTGACGATCAAGGGTGAGCTAACCGGCACCGAAGATCTCGAGGTTTTTGGAAAGATTGAAGGAAATATAACGCTTCAATCAAATACGGTTACTCTTCGAGAGGGCGGTTTTTTGCAGGGCACCATTCATGCAAAAGATATTGAGGTGCAAGGTAAGGTTCAGGGTGACCTTGTTGCGAAAGATCGTGTTCTTTTGAAATCCTCTGCCAATATGGATGGAAAAATTGTCGGGGCACGCGTTGTGCTTGAGGATGGATGCCAGTTCAAAGGCCAGATCGACATGGAAGACGCTTCGCGTGGCAACATGAATGTTATACCCGGCGGCCGCTCTTCCGAAGCCGGCGCCAACAAAACCAAAGAGGGTTGATAAGCGCCTAACGAATGAGCTTCCCTATGTACTGTAGGGAAGTTCATTTCTTTGAGAGATAGAATGGTCTTTTCTCTTCGCAGTTCGCGCGAACAATATAAATCTCTAAAGGAGTCAAAGTTGGTTCAATACGAGAACCAACAAGAGCCAACGCGCTCGCTGCCTTTTCAGACCTTGATTGAGCGACTGCCTAAAGAACGGAAGCTCAAGATTGTTGTTTTTGCTGCTGCCCGCGAATCACTGTTTCGGTTCTTCAGTGAAGAACATCCCTGCCAGATATGGTTTTATCCACTGGACCGTTTCTTGAATGAAATTCCACGGTGTGCTGAAGATGAACTCGTGCACGAATGGTCGGATCGAGTATTTTCTGATTTCCCGACTGAATCGGCTGATGCTGTTCTGGCGTGGGATACACTGAACTATTTCGATTCCGAATTTCTTCAGGCGCTTTCTTTGAAGATTCATGGGGTTCAAGCGAAACCTTGCTATCTCTTGGCCTCGCTCTCGACTCGCCCGAAGCTGCCGGAACATCCGCTCATTGTGGACGTGATTGATCGCGAGCATCTTCGATACAGCGGCTGGGAGAACATTGAGCGCAAGAATGAACTCATTAGCTTGCGTGAACTCTCTGAATACTTTCCTGGATCAAAGAATCTACGCTCAGGTCTTTTGCGGAATGGGCTGCAAGAAGTCCTATTTGAGTTATAGAGGCTCTTATGATTCGAATCTTATTTGTATGCATGGGCAACATCTGNCGCTCACCCACCGCGCATGCAGTATTCCGCAAGATGGTTCAAGAGGAAGGGCTCACTGAGCGTATTTGGATTGATTCGGCAGGTACGCATGCCTATCACATCGGCGAGCCTCCGGATTCTCGCTCGCAACAAACTGCGTTGCGTCGCGGGATCGATATGGGTGACCTGCGTGCACGTAAAGTGCAGCGCGGCGATTTTTCGGATTACCACTACATCCTCGCAATGGACCAGGACAACCTCAGCAATCTACGCACCCTGGCTGCACAGAGTACGGCAGCTGCCCGGGTTGAGCTGTTTTTGGACTACGCGGATGATTGGTCTGAGCAAGAAGTACCCGATCCCTATTATGGAGGCGCCCAAGGTTTCGAGCGTGTCTTCGATATGGTCGAGGCTGCATCTCGCGGTCTGTTAGACGCTTTACGTGCGCGCGGCGAGATTTGATCCGCTTAATTTGTACTCGCTTCGGACAGGGTTAGACGCTTTACGTGCGCGCGGCGAGATTTGATCCGCTTAATTTGTACTCGCTTCGGACAGGACAACAAAAAAACCGCCAATTGGCGGTTTTTTTGTTTTTGAATTGCGCCGAAGCGCAAGCCAGATTACGCGGCTGGGCGTTCAGCCGTTGGTTCTTGACTGGCTGGCTTTTCCGCAGGCTTCGCTGCAGGGCGTTCTGCGGAAGACTCTGCTGCGGCATTGTTATGGCTTCCGCCACGTGCTTCTGTTGCAGGCTTACTGGTTTCACTACTGTTCGCTGATGGTTCTCTTTGAGTAGGAGTAGAGTTTGCCTGAGTGTTCTCGCCAGCCTGCTCATTTGAAGTTGCTGCAGCGTTGGTATTGCTGTTGCGATTGCGACCACGACCTCGTCCGCCGCGGCGACGTCCGCGACTGCGTGGCGCATTTTCTTGGCTCGCATCTTTATTGGAATCTGTGACGGCAGCAGCAGGAGCCTGCGCTGTCTCATTGCGGGGTTGAGTTGCTTTGCCTTGTACCGCCACATCACTGTTCGGCTTTTCAATGGCAGCTGGCTTATCGCTTTGACCTGAGCGTGCATTCGCATTGCCACGCTTATCGCCATCACGCGGCGTGTTGCGACGGCGATTGTCGGATCGCCGATTGTCATTACGTTGGTTATTGCCACGATTGTTGCTCGAGCGTCGAGAGCGATTGTTGCGTGAGCCCTGGCTCTTTTCGTCTTTGTTTTCGGTTTCTTCCGTGCTCGCTTGTTTGGGTGTTGAGTCACCAAACAAAGCCCCCCAGAGGCGACGCACAAAAGAGGGTTGTGCTTCATTGGAGATGGTTTCAGCCGGAGCTTGTTCAAGCTTAGGCGTACGTGTTGGAGCTGGCGAAGTTGGTTCCACATCACGCACGACCGCTTGTGGCCGAGCGGGTGGGGTAATGTCGGTCAGTATCTCGGCAACATCTTCTTCGTTGGTGTTGCTTGCTAACTCATAGCTTGGTGTCGCATCTTCAAACTCGTCGCGGTCAGCGCGGCGAATACGACGAATCTCATAATGGGGTGTTTCCATATTCGGATTCGGGATCACCACTACGCGTACTTTGCAGTTGCTCTCGATTTCATCCAAGGCATGACGCTTTTCATTGAGCAGGAAGGTGCCTACGGAAATTGGAGTCTGCACCATGATGCGTCCAGTGCCGTCCTTAAGCGCTTCTTCTTGAACCAGACGAAGGATGGAAAGAGCAGAAGACTGCGTGCCACGAATTGTTCCCTGACCGCTGCAGCGCGGACAGACGATGGTGCTGGATTCTTCTAATGCCGGGCGCAGACGTTGGCGCGACATTTCGAACAAGCCAAAGCGTGAGATGCGACCGAGCTGAATGCGGGCGCGATCGTTCTTAAGTGCTTCGCGCAGGCGTTCTTCGACGGCGCGCTGATTGCGATTGGCGCTCATGTCGATGAAATCGATGACGATAAGACCACCGAGGTCACGCAGGCGTAGCTGGCGTGAAATCTCATCGGCCGCTTCAAGATTGGTTGCTAAAGCGGTTGCTTCAATGTCTTCTCCGCCAGTTGCACGTGCTGAGTTGATGTCGATCGAAACCAGCGCTTCGGTATGGTCAATGACCAAGGCTCCGCCAGAAGGCAGGGCAACTTCACGGTTAAAGGCGGAGGAAATCTGTCCTTCGATCTGGAAGCGTGTGAACAGTGGTGTGCGGTCGTCGTATTTCTTCAGACGGCGCAGGTTGTGGGGCATTACGCGTTGCATGAATTTCTCAGCAACTTGGTACGCGCGAGCGTCATCGATAATGATCTCGCCGACATCATTGCGCAGGTGATCACGTAGGGCACGAACAACGATATCGCTTTCTTGGTATATCAGAAGCGGTGCAGCATTTTCGGCAGAGGCGGTTTCAATGCTAGTCCAGACCTGTTGTAAGTAATCCAGATCCCATTGCAGCTCTTCAGTGCTCTTGTCGATGCCCGCAGTGCGAATGATCACGCCGCCGCCGGCTGGAACATTCAGTTCAGCCATGGTTTCACGTAGATCACGGCGCTCTTCGCCTTCGATCCGCCGTGAAATGCCACCCGCACGTGGGTTGTTCGGCATGTACACCATGTAGCGGCCTGCGAGGCTGATAAAGGTTGTGAGCGCAGCACCTTTGTTGCCACGCTCTTCCTTTTCAACCTGGATGATGACTTCNTGNCCTTCCTTTAGGGCTTCACGGATATTGGGTCGGCCAGAAGACTGACGTGCNTCTTCNCTGAAATAGCTGCGTGAAATTTCCTTGAATGGAAGGAAGCCGTGACGCTCGCCGCCATAGTTGACGAAGGCTGCTTCAAGGCTGGGTTCAATACGGGTGATTGTGCCTTTGTAAATGTTGCCTTTGCGCTTCTCGCGTGCGGCGCTTTCGATATCGAGGTCGTAGAGGTATTGGCCATCAACCAGTGCAACACGAACCTCTTCGGCTTGGGTTGCATTAATAAGAATTCGTTTCATGTGTGCTCTCAAACATGCCCAAACGACATGTCCGGTTCAGCAGCAGGGACGAGATGAAATTTGAAACGAAGAGGAGAGGACAGAGCCAGTCAGCACCATGGCGCACACGAAGAACGACCTAAACCCTGATATGGATTCAGTCCGGTCGGCGGTGACACGTTGGTATGGCTCATCTGTTTAGTTGCAGGCGTAAATACGCCTGGGCAAATCCTGTTCGTTTTTTTGGCTCTAAGAGCCGCTCTCAAGACGCTCGGTTTACCGTACACGTAATGAGGGTTTTCTCGTCGACCTGAGCTTGTCCGGCTCGATCGCCCGGGCGCAGGTTTTAAATGTGCGCTTCCGGATGTCTGGGCTCTGGCGGCGATGAAATCATCATCCTGCCGGCATCCAGACGGAATCTGTTACCTGATTTTTTGGATCTTTGTTTTTGCCTCTCGCGGCGCGCCCTATTGCACAGCCGGGCCAAAAAATCGAGCTTGATCGTATCACTGCCGGCCAGTCTGGAAAAGAGGCTAAAAGAATTTTTAGCACAATTTCTCTTGTATTTTCAGTCGCCTAGCCGGAGAAGTGCGCGGAATTTGGAGCTAAAAACTTCTTCTCATCCCCGCCCAGAGAGGATTATTGCAACGGCCGAGTCGCTAGAATGCGCGGATGTCGATGATTCAGATGCCCCCAGCGGCGCCTCCCGCAACCCGTGTGCGTTACTGCCAGATTGATTCTGACCAGGCGGGCCAGCGTGTGGATAACTTTTTAATCCGTGAGTTAGGGGGGGTTCCAAAAACCTTGGTCTATCGGATTCTGCGCAAGGGCGAAGTGCGGGTAAACAAGGGGCGGGTGAAGCCCGAATACCGCCTGCAGGCAGGCGATGAGGTGCGCATTCCGCCGGTGCAGACTGCGTCCAAATCTGAAGTGACGGTCGACGCGCGGTCAGCGGATACCATCGAAATTCCGATTTTATTTGAGGACAACGCGCTGTTAGTGGTGAATAAGCCGAGTGGGCTGGCAGTCCATGGAGGTTCCGGCCTCAGCTTTGGCCTCATTGAGCTGCTGCGCCGGCAACGGCCAGATGAAAAGTATCTGGAGCTCGCGCACCGTTTGGATCGTGAGACTTCAGGCGTGTTGCTCTTGGCCAAGTCACGTAAGGCCCTCATGAGCCTGCATACGCAGCTCCGCGAACGCCACACCGAGAAGCATTACCTTGCCTTGCTCTGCGGACGTTTGCGCAAGACCCGTGAGATCAATGCTGCTCTGCGCAAAAACACCTTACAGTCAGGCGAGCGCGTGGTGCGGGTGGATGCGACAGAAGGGCGTGCTGCGCTGTCACGCTTCAAACCGATAACACAGTACGCTGGTGTTACCTATGCGGACGTTGAAATCTTGACTGGCCGCACGCATCAGATCCGTGTGCATGCGCAACATGCGGGTTTGCCGTTGGCTGGCGATGCCAAATATGGTGAGCGCGCCTGCAATCAGCGCTTGCGTTCTTTCGGTTTGAAACGCCTGTTTTTGCATGCATCGGAACTTCATCTACGCCATCCGCTCAGTGCAGAGCCCTTGTGTTTTCGTGCGCCCTTAGCGCACGACTTACAACGTGTGCTCGATCGCTTGCAGTGCGAGTCGTTGCCCGCTGGCCCCACTGAAACCTGATCATGCCAGACGAAAACCATTTTGATCCCACACAGATTCGCCTTGTTGTGTTCGACTGGGATGGCACCTTGATGGATTCCGAGCACGCCATCGTGCAGAGCATGCAGCGCGGGATTGCAGACCTTGGATTAGAGCCACGCACAGACGATGAAGTCCGCAACATTATTGGTTTAGGTCTGCGGGAGGCGGTGAGTGCACTTTATCCGGCAGGAGAGGCAGATCTACCGGAGCGTTTGGCCGAAGCCTATCGAACACACTGGTTTCAATTCTCACAGGATCAGCGCGACTTGTTTCCGGGTGTACGTGAGTTGTTGGAATGGCTAGATGCGCAGGGCTACTTGATTGCCATTGCGACCGGTAAAAGTCGTCGTGGCCTCAATCGCGTGCTGAGCGACTCAGGCCTTGAGTCATTGATTCATGCCAGTCGTTGTGCCGATGAAACGCGCTCTAAACCGCATCCACAAATGCTAGAAGAGATTCTGACGTTGCTCGGCGTGGCAGCGAGCGAAGCAGTTATGGTCGGTGATACTGAGTACGACATGGAGCTAGCGCGCAATGCCGGCGTGCATCCCATTGCAGTCTGCTATGGAACCCATGAACCTGAGCGACTCCATCGTCATGCCCCGCTTGCCTGCCTAGAGTCGTTACATGGTATCCGCACGCTACTCACGCAGTAAATCAACGCCCTCGTTTTCCAGCATCTGAATCAAACGGATCAGCGGTAAGCCCATCAAAGCGGCTGGGTCATCGCCTTCGAGGCGCTCGAACAGCGCGATGCCAAGGCCCTCAGAGTGAAAGCTACCCGCGCAGGAAAAGGGTTTTTCTTTATCGATGTAGCCCTTGATTTGTGCGGCATCCAATTCGCGGAATTTGACCGTAAATGGCTCCACGAGAACTTGCTGCAGTCCGGTATCTGCGTTGTGCAGGCACAAACCCGTGTAGAACTGGACAGTCTTGCCTGAAGCCATTTGCAATTGGCGAAAGGCGGTCTCGGCATCGCCTGGCTTGCCAAGAATCTGCTCTTGGTTCACTGCAACCTGATCCGAGCCGATCACTAAGGCGCCCGGGTGGCGCTCAGCCACAGCTACTGCTTTTTCGCTGGATAGCCGGCGTACCAGCTCAAGAGCGGATTCGCCCGGACGTGCGCGTTCATCAATGTCGGGGCTGTCGCAAATAAAGGGGATTTGCAGCCGTTCGAGCAGGATTTTGCGTGATTTGGAGGAGGAGCCCAGAACAAGCGTGGGCAGGGCAGGGCGATCAACAGACATCATGACTCCAGGATCGATGAAAAAACGTGCGCAGAATCAGCGAGTTCGGGTTCCGGGCGCTGGCCACGGGGTATAGATTTGTTTTGACTGAAACGCCCTGAAATCTTATCATTACGCGCTTATGTCGGAACCCCAGCCGCGATCGGCGCCCGCAGAGGAGCCCATGTCGGATCTTTTCGATCCTTTTGTCATGGCCGAGCGTGGTGCGGAATTTGTCGTCGAGTTGCCGCTGTCAGGGTTTGCGCGAATCGGCGATTTGCTGCTTGAAGACTCGGGTTTGGTGCGAGCTCAGCTAAGTTTTTGGCGAGATCGGGCGAGTGTGCCACGAATTGAGGCGACACTCATTGCTGATCCCGTTCTGCGCTGTGAACGTTGCTTGCAAGGCTTTCGGGCGCAGATCGAGACGAAGATCGAACAGGTTTTGGTCTGCAGTGAAGAAGATGCGGATGTTGCTGAGTTACAAGGTGAAGAAGCCTTGCTGGTTTCTGATCCGCGCGCATTTTCAGTGCAAGCGTGGCTGGAAGATGAATTGATTTTGGCGCTACCGGTGGTGGCGCAGCATCCGTCCGGTGAATGCACCATACAGACGGAGTGGGGCGCCACTGAGGTGGCGCGGGCATCTAAGTCTGAGGACTCACTCGGTCCAACGCGTAAGCCCTTCGCTGGCTTGGGTGCATTGATGCAAAAGACGAAGTCTGATTCGGAACTTTGATCAGATCGAGTCAAACAAATTCGGAGTCGCCGGCGCAGAATCATGGCCGGCGCGAACATAACGGATAGCCCAGGCCTGAGCTTGGGTTTGATTTTTTGGAGTATTAAGCAATGGCTGTTCAACAGAACCGAAAGACCCGTTCCAAGCGCGGAATGCGTCGTTCCCATGATCACGCAGCGACTGTAACCCTGACGACGGATGCGTCTACGGGTGAAACCCATTTGCGTCATCATGTGAGCCCTGATGGCTACTACCGTGGTCGTCAGGTCATCGCGAAAAACGCGGCAGAAGCAGACGACGAATAAGTTTTTTCTGTTCGGGGCCGCCGCACCATGCGTGTCACGCTTGCCATTGACGCCATGGGCGGGGATCACGGCCCCGAAGTCACCGTCCCGGCTGCGCTCGCGGCCCTGCAAAAGCATCCGCATCTTCATCTGATCCTTGTTGGTCAGGAAGATTGTCTGCGCCCTTTACTTGCGGATTCTCTGGTTTCCGATCGACTGCGAATCCAGTCGGCAACACAAGTTGTGGAAATGGATGAGGCGCCAGCGCTCGCGCTGCGCAACAAGAAAGATTCCTCCATGCGCGTCGCGATCAACCTCGTAAAAGAGGGCGAAGCGCAAGCCATCGTCAGTGCAGGCAATACGGGTGCGTTGATGGCAACCGCTCGTTTCGTCCTAAAAACCCTTCCTGGTATTGATCGTCCTGCGATCTGCACGGCTTTGCCCACGATTCGTGGTCCGAGCTGGATGTTGGACCTGGGTGCTAACATCGACTCCAGTGCCGAGCATTTGTTTCAGTTCGCGGTGATGGGCGTCGAGCTGATGCGCGCCGTCACCGATAAGGACCAGCCCACAGTGGGTTTGTTGAATATCGGCGAAGAAGATATGAAGGGTAGTGAGGTTATTAAGCGGGCAGCAAAACTGCTGCAGCAGAGCGACCTCAATTACTACGGCTTTGTAGAGGGCGATGACATTTATGCGGGCACGACCGATGTGGTTGTCTCGGATGGCTTTGTCGGTAATGTGGCGCTCAAAACCAGCGAAGGTGTGGCCCGCATGGTGGCGCACTTTATGCGTGCCGAGTTCAAGAAGTCGTGGTTGTCACGCATCGCAGGCTTGATTGCCTTACCAGTTTTGCGTGCCTTCCGTCGGCGCATCGATCCGCGTGTGTACAATGGCGCCAGCTTGCTCGGACTCCGCGGCATTGTTGTAAAAAGTCATGGCGGCACCGATGCATTTGGATTTGGTAATGCGATTGCGGTGGCAATGAAAGAAGTCGAGCATGATGTTCCCCGCAAGATTGAACATCATGTCACGGAAACCTTCGCCAAGATTGCCGCGGCTACAGCTGAACCTCAAACTGAATTCGCCTCATCATCGTGAGTGATTTGTGAACTACGCGCGTATTATTGGAACAGGTGGTTATCTTCCGGAGAAGGTACTCACCAATGCGGATCTCGAGAAGATTGTCGACACCACGGATGAGTGGATTGTTACTCGAACCGGGATTCGCGAGCGCCATATCGCAGTGGAGGGGCAGACTACCTGTGATCTTGCTGAGCAAGCCGCACGACAAGCAATGCAGCGTGCTGGCGTCTCGAAAGATGACATTGACCTTATCATCGTCGCCACTACAACACCTGATAAAGTTTTCCCCAGCACAGCCTGTTTACTCCAACAACGCCTCGACATTCATGGTTGTGCTGCATTTGATGTGCAGGCGGTTTGCACCGGCTTTGTCTATGCTCTTGGCGTTGCGGATAGTTTTATTCGAGCAGGACGTGCCAAGAAAGCCTTGGTGATTGGCGCTGAAACACTCTCACGTATTGTGGACTGGACCGATCGCACGACCTGCGTGCTATTTGGTGATGGTGCGGGTGCCGTGGTTCTTGAGGCTGCTGACGAGCCTGGCATTCTTTCGGTGCACCTGCATGCCGACGGTTCTTATGAAAATTTACTGCATGTTCCAGCCGGCATTTCTTCGGATTACGAACGACTCAAACGTGGCGAAGCGCATATTGAAATGAAGGGCAATGAGGTGTTCCGCATGGCGGTCAATACCCTCGGCCGCATCGTGGATGAAACCCTAGAAGCCAATCATATGCAGAAGAGCGATGTTGATTGGCTGGTACCGCATCAGGCCAATACCCGCATCATTGCTGCAACTGCGAAAAAGCTGGATATGTCGATGGACAACGTAGTGCTCACTGTGGATCGCCATGGCAACACCTCGGCGGCGTCAGTGCCACTGGCGCTGAATGAGGCGGTACAAGATGGCCGTATTCAACCGGGCCAGACCATTTTGATGGAAGCGTTCGGTGGCGGCTTTACCTGGGGTTCTGTGCTCGCGCGCATGTAATTCGCTTTCGCTCTCAGAAGTTCTGACGCGACCACGAGTCTACGAAAACAAAAACAGAGGGAGGACGCATGAAGCTCGCATTTGTATTTCCTGGACAAGGCTCCCAGTCGGTAGGCATGTTGAGTGGCCTCGCGGCAGAACACGAAACTGTTGCTGAAACCTTTCAAGAAGCAGGGGATGCATTGGGCTATGACCTCTGGTCGATGACGCAAAATGGCCCGGAAGAAGAACTCAATCAAACGGCGCGCACCCAGCCAGCGATGTTGGCGGCGGGTGTTGCGGTATGGCGGGTCTGGAATGCTGTTGGCGGAGCACAGCCCAACGTGATGGCGGGCCACAGCTTGGGCGAATATTCCGCTTTGGTTTGCGCAGGATCCTTGAATTTTGTCGATGCGGTTCGTTTGGTGGAAACGCGTGGGCAGTTGATGCAAGAAGCGGTTCCCGCAGGAGTAGGTGCGATGGCAGCCATTCTCGGTTTGGATGATGACGCTGTGCGTCAAGTCTGTGCGGAGTCTGCACAAGGGGATGTGGTCGAGGCCGTGAATTTCAATGCGCCTGGGCAAGTGGTCATTGCTGGGAGTAAAACTGCGGTAGAACGCGCCGCTGAAGCGGCGAAAGCGGCGGGGGCAAAACGTGCCGTATTGTTACCGGTGAGCGTGCCTTCGCATTCAAGCTTGATGCAGCCTGCTGCGGAGCGTTTCGCTGACGTATTGACGGATGTGAACATTCAGGCACCAAGCATTCCGGTGATCAATAACGTGGATGTCAAAGCAGAGAGCGATCCCAGCAAGATCCGCGAGGCTTTGGTCCGGCAATTGCACAATCCTGTACGTTGGGTTGAGACCATTCGCCAGTTTGCTGCGCAAGGCGTAGAAACCTTGGTCGAGTCTGGTCCTGGCAAAGTGCTTGCAGGACTGAACAAGCGCATCGTAAAAGAACAAGCCTTGTATCCCGTGCTGGATGCGGAATCACTGGCTGCCGCACAAGCCGCGATTGCCCACCCATAACCGAAAAAAGAGGACGAGAGGATGGCTGAACAAGACGTTGCATTGGTCACAGGCGCAAGCCGCGGAATCGGACGCGCGATTGCCGAGGTTTTGGCCGCGCAGGGCGCCAAGGTCATCGGAACCGCGACCACAGATTCCGGTGCTGAGGCCATCAGCGATTATCTCGGTGATCACGGTGTGGGGCTTGCAATGGATGTTTCTAACCCCGACTCAGTTGCGGCCGGGATCGCAGCGATTGAGAAAGATCACGGTACGATCACCATTCTGGTCAACAATGCTGGGATCACCCGCGACAATCTTTTAATGCGTATGAAAGATGATGAGTGGCAGTCGATTATGGATACCAACCTTTCGTCAATTTATCGCCTGAGCAAGGCCGTGCTGCGTGGCATGATGAAGGCGCGGCGCGGCCGAATCATCAGTATCACCTCTGTTGTTGGTGCGATGGGCAATGCAGGGCAGACCAACTACGCGGCGGCCAAGGCGGGGGTGATGGGGTTTAGTAAATCGCTAGCCCGTGAAGTTGGTTCGCGTGGCATCACCGTCAATACTGTTGCGCCGGGCTTTATTGACACCGACATGACGCGTGCACTACCTGAGGAACAGCGTGCGGCATTGGCACAACAGATTCCGCTGGGTCGCCTCGGTGGTGTTGAAGACGTTGCCGCAGCGGTGGCGTATTTGGCATCCCCTGCAGCGGCCTATGTCACAGGGCAGACCTTGCACGTCAATGGCGGCATGTACATGTAACAAAAACCCATGAAAATCAGGCCACTAGGAGGCCGCAACGAGGCGCTTTGCAAGCGTTGTCGGGGCGTCTAAAATACGCCCAGTTTTTAGGGATACCTAAACCCACCAAAACCGTCTTTGTAGACACCAAGAGGATTCGATCGATGAGTGATATCCAGGAACGCGTGACCAAAATCGTGGCCGAGCAGCTCGGCGTAGATGAAGGTCAGATCAGCAACGCTTCTTCTTTTGTAGACGATCTCGGCGCCGACTCGCTCGATACCGTTGAACTGGTAATGGCGCTGGAAGAAGAATTCGGCTGCGAAATCCCGGACGAGCAGGCGGAAAAGATTACCACCGTCCAGCAGGCGATTGATTACATCAACGCGAATGGCTGAGACTGAGCGGAATCAGGTTTCCTGACCCGCGCACAAAGGTCGCATCGGTAACGCTGCGGCCTTTTTTATGACAACGAGCATACAGGGGCATCCGTCCCGATAAGTCGGGCATAAGCCCGTTGGAGAGAGGCATGCGAGGTGAACGTCGCGTTGTGGTTACCGGTCTTGGGCTGGTTACTCCGGTAGGCAATACCGTTGAGGATTCATGGAAAAACATCCTCGCCGGTGTCAGCGGTGCTGCGCCGATCTTTCACTTTGATGCTTCCGACTATTCGGTGACGTTCTCGTGCTCAGTGAAACAGGACTTCAATCCTGAGCTCTACATCCCCAAAAAAGATCTCAAGAAAATGGATCCGTTCATCCATTACGGAATCGCAGCCGGGGTGCAGGCGTTTCAGGATTCGGGCCTCGAGATCACAGAAGCGAATGCTGAGCGCATTGGGATCAGTATTGGTTCTGGGATTGGGGGCTTGCCGGGCATTGAAAAAGGCCGCGATGCGATCGTGAATGGCGGTCCGCGTAAGATCTCGCCGTTCTTTGTTCCCTCGAACATCATCAATATGATCTCTGGCAACTTGTCGATCATGATCGGCGCTAAGGGCCCCAATGTTGCGATGGTGACGGCATGTGCGACTGCAACGCATGGTATTGGTGATGCGGCACGCATGATTGTCTATGGCGATGCGGATGTGATGATTACGGGTGGTGCAGAAATGGCGACTTCACCCACAGGTGTTGGTGGCTTTGCCGCCGCGCGCGCACTGTCGACGCGTAACGATGATCCGCAAACGGCCTCGCGTCCGTGGGATGTGGATCGTGATGGCTTTGTTCTGGGTGATGGTGCCGGCGTGGTTGTGCTGGAAGAGTATGAGCATGCCAAGGCACGTGGTGCCAAGATCTATGCCGAGCTGATTGGCTTTGGTATGAGTGGGGATGCTTATCACATGACCTCACCCTCTGAGAATGGCGAGGGTGCCGCACGTTGCATGGTGAATGCATTGAATGATGCCGGCGTGAATCCTGATCAAGTGCAGTATGTGAACGCACATGGCACCTCAACACCAGCGGGGGATAAGGCAGAAACTCAAGCGGTAAAGCGTGTGTTTGGGGAGCACGCCTATAAGGTTGCTGTGAACTCGACCAAATCGATGACGGGCCATCTTTTGGGTGCGGCAGGGGGCATTGAGGCGGTGTTCTCGATTCTGGCAATTCGTGATCAGGTTTCACCACCGACGATCAACATCTTCACGCCGGATCCTGATTGCGATCTCGATTATGTCGCCAATGAGGCGCGCCAGATGTCGATTGACGTGTCTGTTTCGAATTCGTTTGGTTTTGGTGGCACGAACGGCACGCTTGTGTTCCGTCGCATCTAAGCACGATTAAGTGTGCGCGACGCCGGTTGTTGAGCGCTGGGAGGGCGATGCAGCACTGGATCTGCTGAGGCTGCATGCACTCAATCCTGAGCGCTATCCGTTTTTACTGGAAAGCGTCGCACAGAATAGGCGCATCGGCCGCTACGACATTCTGTTTGCTTTCCCACAAGAGCAGCTGAAAGGGGAAGCGGCCTTACAGACCCTCGCTCAAACTCCACTCTCAGGATCTTCGACGGAACCAAGTACGCACCTCCCGTTTGTGGGTGGCTGGTTTCTGTTTCTTCCTTACGAACTCGCACAACACATCGAGCCCAGTCTGAGCGGCAAAGTGCCGGTTGCTGACTTGGAGGTTCAGATGGTCCGTTGTCCGGCTGCCCTGATTCGGGATCACGACGATCAGAGTCTGTGGCTGGTCAGCGAAGAGGATGCGCATCTTGCCGTCCTGCGTGCCGATCTCGCAGCTGCGATCGCTCACAAAGATGAAAATCAAAATAGCTCGTGGGTGCAGGACCTCAATATTACTGAAGAGGAAGGTTCGGTCTACTGTGCGCAGGTTGAAGAAATCTTGGCCTACATCCGTGCGGGCGATGTGTTTCAGGTGAATCTATCGCGCGAGTGGACTGCACAACTACCGGACAATATCTCTGCTACGGCCCTATATCGTGCCTTGCGCAAGACCAATCCTGCACCATTTGCGGCACTGGCTAGGTTTGAGGAGCTCACCATTCTGAGCTCATCCCCGGAGCGCTTGGTCGAAGTGTGGGATGGGGACGTCCAAACTCGACCCATCGCCGGGACGCGCCCGCGTGGCGTTTCTGTTGAGGCCGATGCGCAACTCGCGGCAGAGCTGCTTGCTCACCGTAAAGAACAAGCCGAACATGTGATGTTGATTGACCTTGAGCGTAACGATCTTGGTCGCGTGGCCGTTCCGGGAAGCGTTGAAGTGAATGAGCACATGGTCTTGGAAAGCTATGCCCATGTGCATCACATCGTGTCGAATGTGCGCGCCCGCTTGCGCGAAAACATTTCTGCGCTGGACGTCATTCGTGCAGTGTTCCCCGGCGGCACCATTACTGGCTGCCCGAAGGTGCGGTGTATGGAAATCATTGGCGAACTTGAGCAGTTACCTCGCGGGGTTTATACCGGTTCACTCGGCTATCTCGATCATCGTGGTCATCTCGATCTCAATATCTTGATTCGAACGCTAGAACTTCGCGGTGATCAAGTGCGTTTTCGCACAGGTGCAGGGATCGTGGCGGACTCCCTTCCGGAAGCCGAGTTGGAAGAAACACGAGCCAAGGCCAAGGGCTTGGTCAAGGGCCTATCCGCCGCGTTCATGTCGAAAAACCCGGACAATCTACGCGCATGACCGTAACGCCCTTTAGTACGACATCCTTTTCCTGCGTGACCCGCATCCATGGTTGCACAGAGGAGGGCATTAATCCGACCGATCGAGGCCTTCGCTACGGCGATTCGTTGTTCGAAACCGTGGCTTATCGGGATGGCCAACTCGAGTGGCTCGATCGTCATCTGGCACGTTTATATGAAGGCGCCGAGCGCCTGCAGATACATCTCGCGGATCCTGATGAGATCCGAAAGCGCATCCTGTCGGATTTGACCTCCATGCTGGCCGAGGTAGGGAATCCGAGCGCGGCGGTGTTTCGCATCCAAGTCACGCGTGGCGTCGGCGGACGTGGTTATGCCGTCTCCGGACAAGAACAATCCCTTTGGGTGCACAGCCTGCACCCTTGGCCATGGCTAGATGACCAGAGTGCACCCGTAGCTCCAGCATCGGCGCGTGTTCGCTATTGCACACAAACCTTAGCAACGCAGCCAGCGCTCGCCGGTATCAAACATGGCAATCGCCTGGAGCAAGTGCTGGCCCGGCTGGAGTGGGGTAGCGAATTCGAGGAAGGCTTGATGTCCGATGCCGAGGGCCGGATCATCGAGGGCACGATGAGCAATCTATTCGTAGTACAGCAAGAAACCCTACATACACCGGCGCTGGATCGCTGTGGAATCCGTGGCGTCATGCGCGGCATCGTGATCGACCTGGCGGAACAGCTAGGGGTCCCCGTGCATATCTCGACCCTCAATCGCGTGTTTCTTGAGCAAGTAAATTGCGCATTCCTCACCAATAGCCTTGCCGGGATCTGGCCGGTACATCAGCTTGACGGTCGCACGCTATCCGCGTCTGAATCCGATCAGGTCCTCTGCGCACAGCTCCAGCAGAGGCTCGATGAAGCGCGCCACAATCCGGAGCGCCTGTCATGAATTCGCTACACCCCAAAAATCGTGGTTGGTTCCTTACGCTAGAAGGTGTGGAGGGCACCGGTAAGTCCACTAATCTTAGCTTCATCACCGACTATCTTCGTGACGCCGGGGTGGATTTGATCGTGACACGTGAGCCGGGTGGCACTGAGCTCGGGGAAGAGATACGCGAGCTGTTGCTCAGTCATCGCGAGGACGGCATGCATCCCGACACCGAGCTCTTGCTGATGTTCGCGGCGCGTGCCGAGCATCTGCGTCGCAAGATTCAGCCTGCACTGGCTGCCGGGCAGTGGGTGTTGAGCGACCGGTTCACCGATGCGACCTATGCTTATCAGGGCGGCGGCCGTGCACTCGATTTGGACCGTATCGCTATTCTTGAAGAATGGACGCAGGGCGTATTACGTCCTGATGTCACCTTCCTGCTCGATTTGGATCCAGAAGTTGGTTTGGCGCGCGCAGCGAATCGCGCGGCATTAGATCGATTTGAGCAGGAAGACTTAGCGTTTTTTAAACGTGTACGTAGCGCTTATCAAAAGCGGGTCGAAGCACAGCCGGAGCGTTTCCGCGTCGTGGACGCGTCGCAAACGCTGGAAGAAGTCCAGGCTGACATCAAGGCGTATCTTGATGCCTTGCTGCAACATACCGGAATTCGTGATGACGGATAAATCTCTTGCTTATAGTGACTTGCCATGGCTGTGGCGCTACGGTCAGCAGATGGCTGCCGCGCTGGCGCAGGGGACGTTGGCGCATGCGTGGTTGCTGCAAGGCACTCAAGGCATTGGCAAGCACCTGCTCGCGGAACATCTTGCACAACTCATGCTCTGCGCTGCTCCGAGCCAAGATCAGCCTTGTGGTCAATGTCGCTCTTGTCAGCTGATTGCGGCGGGCACACACCCAGACAAGGTTGTGCTTGAACCGGAAGAAGCAGGGAAGCCAATCAAGATTGATGCGGTTCGTGAACTCGTCTCGCAATTGCAGCTCACGCCACAGGTCGCCAAGCGCAAAATGGTTCTGATTGATCCTGCCGAAGCGATGAATGTGAATGCCGCGAACGCTTTGCTTAAGACCTTAGAAGAACCGCCAGGAGCCGCGATCTTGCTGTTGATCAGTCACGCCCCGGGCCGCCTTTTGGCCACCATACGCAGTCGTTGTCAGAAGCTACAGATCGCGTCGCCTGCGCAGGATTCCCTCATGACGTGGTTACAACAACAGACGGGCAAGGGAGCAGACGAGGTTCGGGCAGCACTGCTGCAGAATACGGCGCCTTTGGCTGCCTATGCAGCCATTACCGAGGAGGTGGGGGATACACCCTCAGCCGATGCACTTGTGAGCGATCTTCAGCGCCTTCACCAAGGCGCGGTCCCGGTGATCGAGGTGGCTGCGCGCTGGGCAGGACAAGAGGCTCGCCAGGGCCTCGCCTTGTGGCAGCGTGTCTTGGAACAAGACCTGCGTGCTCGCTCTAGCAACTCAGCACATTCCTTTCCACATCTATCCGCCACAGATTTGTTCCACATGCACGATGTTTTACGGGATGCGCAAGGCTGGCTTGCGGTACCTCTACAGCAGGCCTTGTTGTGGGAAGATCTATTCACCCGCTGGCAGCGTTTGCAGGCAAAGTCTGCGACGCGCCATGCCGCTTAATTTGTGAAGTCTAGTTAATCAATCGTATGCAACTCGTCGACTCACATTGTCATCTCGATCATCTCGACGCTGAAGCGACGGGCAGTACCGCCGATGCGATACAGGTTGCTGCAGAACAGAATGTGGGTTGGATCCTGAATGTCTGTATCGACCTCAGCAATCGTGAGGCGGTACTCCACAATGCGCAAACCTATTCGAACGTGTTTGCATCCGTCGGCGTGCATCCGAATGAAAAAGAATCAGACATGCCCGAGTTCGACCAGCTGGTTACTTGGGCGCAAGAGCCCAAGGTGGTCGCAATGGGCGAAACTGGACTGGATTATCACTACCATCCTCAAGAAACCGCAGACTGGCAGCGGGAACGTTTTGCGTTTCAGTGCCAGGCAGCCAAGGCGGCGCAACGACCGCTGATTGTGCATACGCGTGACGCGAAAGAAGACACGATTGAAATCCTCAAAAACGAGGGGGGCAGGGAGGCGGGCGGCGTCCTCCACTGCTTCACGGAAGACTGGGAAATGGCGAAAAAAGGCCTCGACCTTGGCTTCTATGTTTCCTTTTCTGGAATTGTGACCTTCCGTACTGCGGAAACCCTGCGCGAAGTTGCGCGCAAGATGCCAGCAGACCGAATTTTGGTCGAAACCGATGCGCCATGGTTGGCGCCCGTGCCGCATCGCGGCAAGCCCAATCGACCGGCCTGGGTGCGCGATGTTGCCCAGTTCGTTGCCGACCTGCGCGGTCAGTCGCTGGATGCGTTCGCGCAGCAAACCACGGATAACTTCTTCCGTCTGTTCAAGACAGCTCAGCGCTGATCCTCTAGCTCAGCGCTTGGCACGTTCAGAGTACCAAGCTCAATCTCGTTAGTATCCATTCACTTTCCTATCTGAATCGAACAGATTTGAATAGCGCGTCTTGAGGTGAGAACTTCTGCGGAAAGCTCGAGCGTCTATTAATTAACTTTCAATACATTTCCCAACTATCTGAATAAAAAAGATAATTCTTCTTTAGATTGTTTTTTGGATGGAGGGCTGGCGGCTTGCTCCATAACCCCATCATGCCTATCGGCATAATCTATATTATGTTAAGTCATAATCCACAGGTTCCAGACCAAGATGTGGATAACCACCAAATTGAAGGTTTGGTGATTTGCAGCACTGCTCCGCACCCAGAATAAATCGAGCATTGATTGAGGCTAGCCAGCAAGCACAAAGGTCGCACTGCCTGCAGTACCAAGTTCAGTCAGTCGGCCGCCGGAAAATGGCGCTGCTCCATGTTGACCAATGCGTCCACATCCGCAGCCACGGCAAGACGAATTTGGAAGGATTGAGGCTTTTGCACGATGCGCCTTGATGGGGTCGAAACGCGCGCATTCAAGCATGACGATCGGGGCTTGCATAGTGGCGTAAAACGCGAAAAATGCCCGGAATGATCGATTTTCAACAACGCCACGCGCGTACCGAAATCCTGCTTGGTGAATCGGTCCTGAGCGCACTCCGCAGGAAGCGGGTCTTGCTTGCCGGTTTGGGTGGCGTGGGTTCGTTTGTCGCCGAGGCTTTGGCCCGCAGCGGCATTGGAGAACTGGTCTTGATTGATTGTGACGTGGTTACTGCGAGCAATCTGAACCGTCAATTGGTGGCGTTAGAAAGCACGATCGGGCAAAGCAAAGCCGCAGTCATGCGCGCACGCATCGCCGATATCGATCCCGCATGTCACGTGGATGCGCGTGAAGTGTTTCTCGGTCATGACGATATGCCGAGTTTGATTGCAGAGGGCTTTGATGCCGTGGTAGACGCTATCGACAGCCTCAACAGCAAGGCAACCTTGGTTGAGATGGCATTTAAAGCAGGCATCCCCACCTACTCCAGTATGGGTGCCGGCGGAAAGATCGACCCTACGCAGATTCGTAGCGGCGATCTGATGGACAGCGAGATTTGCAGCCTCGCGCGCATGATGCGCAAGCGTCTGCGTAAACGCGGGATTGAACGCGGTGTCCGCGCGGTTTGGTCATTGGAGCCTGGGCGGCCACCTCGACCACCAGAGCCTACGGATCGCGGTCGTCCGCGTGCCGTGAATGGCACCATCAGCCACATGCCCGCGCTTTTTGGTTTAACCCTTGCCGGATTGGTAATCCATGATCTGGTGCACCAATTCGAATCGAATCGCGCATCGGAAAAATAAAAAAGCCCCGCCTA
>JGI11705J14877_10000701_pt1 | contig 20420 bp, 17 predicted proteins | sample Etolaghawater15m_FD_14877 | JGI IMG/M metagenome (IMG submission 14877)
GCGATGGTTTCCATCGCCGCCAATCAGGGTTTGAGTTAGGAGACGGTCATGGCCGATGCCTTGAGCAATGCAGTCAGTGGTCTACTCAGCTTCCAGCGAGCGCTGGCCACCACCAGCCACAATATCTCGAATGTCAGCACCGACGGTTACAGCCGCCAGAGCGCGCAGATAGGTGCCCAGGATCCATCGTTCATTGGCGGTTACTACATTGGCAACGGCTCGCAGATCAATGCAGTCCAGCGTGCCTATGACCAGTTCCTGACGGTCGAGCTGCGCGACACCACGTCGACCCATGCGCGGTTTGATCGACTGACCGAACTCGCCGGTCATATCGATGACGTGCTGGCCGATCCGGTGGGCGGCATTTCACCGATACTGCACGAATTCTTCGCGGCGGTGCAGGATGTCGCCGATGATCCGACATCGACCACGGCGCGTTACAACCTGATCAACGTGGCCAACACCTTCACCTCGCGTTTTGACAATATCGACACGCGCTTTCAGCAACTGCAGGAAAGCACGACAACTGATATTCGCACCACGGTTGATGAAATCAACACGCTGGTGACCAATATTCGCGATATCAATGCCACCCTGGCCAATCAACCGGTGCAGGATAACCTCAATCAACAATCGGCCGATTTGCTCGACGAGCGTGATCGGCTGATGCAGCAACTGGCCGAAAAAGTAAATATAAGCGTCATCAACGAACGCGAAAACAACCTGTCGATTTTCATTGGCAATGGCCAGACCATATTAACCGGTACCCAGGCCTTCGAGCTCGAAGCGGTGCCCAATACATCGGATCCGCGTCAGGACATCATCGTGTACCGGGGTGTGAGCCAGATCAACGATATCACTGCAGCGCTCACTGGCGGCGGTGAGCTGGGCGCCATGCTCGAATTTCGTGACACCATACTTGAAGACACGCGGAATGATCTTGGCCGCGTTGCCATAGCACTGGCCGCCAGCTTCAACGATCAGCACCGCGCGGGCATGGACTTGAACGGAAATCTCGGCACCGATTTTTTCTCCTTCTCCACCCCATCGGTCACACCGTTTTCCAATAACGTGGGTACCGCGACCATCGATGTGGCGATTAGTGATGTCACGGCATTGACCCGTTTTGACTACAACCTGGAATATTTCGATGATGGCATCAACCCACCGAGCTGGCGTCTGGTATCGGATTCCGGCAGTGCGTCCGCTGCGGTGCCCGATCTTAGCCCCGGTGCCGACACCGTCCTCAACTTCGAGGGCTTGACCGTCACCATCGATGGCCCCGCCAATGCGGCCAATAACGGCGATCGCTTTCGCATCAAGCCCACGCTGGATGGCGCGGGTTCACTCGAGGTCCTGATCTCCGACCCATTGCTGATCGCGGCGGCAGCGCCGATACGTACCGAAGCCAGCCTGAACAATCTGGGTACATCAGCGATTACTCCGGGTGAGGTCATCGATGAGGCGAATCCGGCCCTGCTCAATCCGGTTACGATTACCTTCAATAATCCGCCGACCACCTTCGATGTGACCGATACGGTGACAGCAGCCACAACCACGCTGGCCTTCACCAATGGTGTCACGGTCGATTTCAATGGCTGGCGCGCGACCCTGTCGGGCATACCCCAGGCGGGCGATGTACTGAATATTCAGCCGAATCTGGGTGGCCAGGGTGACAACCGCAATGCGCTGGCGCTGGGCAACCTGCAGGTGACCGGTATTCTCGATGGCGGAAAATCTGACTATCAGCAGGCTTTCAGCAACCTGGTCGGCCGGGTCGGCACCTTGACCGCCGCCTTCGATAACCAGCGCGTGGCCAACGAGGCGTTGATGTTTCAGGCGCGTGACCGGCGCGATTCCAAGACCGCAGTCAATCTGGATGAGGAAGCGGCTGACCTGATCAAGTTTCAGCAGGCCTACGAAGCGGCGGCCCGGGTCATCGGGTCGGTCCAGGTCATGTTCGATTCGCTGATCGCAGCGACCCGATGAATGAGGTAAAGATATGAGAATTTCGACCTTACAGATTTATCAGCAGGGTATTGAAGCCTTCGGTAAACAGCAGACCAAGCTGGCGAAACTGCAGGATCAGATCTCTTCAGGCGTCCGCATTACCAAGCCCTCGGATGATCCTGCCGCTTCCGCGCGTGTGCTGCAACTTGAACAAAGCGTCGAGTTAAACGTGCAGTACAACGTCAATGTGACCCTGGCACAGAATCGTCTGCGCACCGAAGAAACCGCGCTGGCGGCGATCGAAAACACCTATTTTCGCCTCAAGGAACTGGCGGTGCAGGCCAATGGCCCATTAAGCGACCCGACCGCGCTCGGCAGCATTCGCGCCGAGGTCGAGGAGCGTTACGAGGAGCTGTTGTTTCTGGCTAACACCAAGGACAATAGTGGCGATTATTTGTTTGCGGGTTTCCAGAATAACAATCCGCCTTTCACCAAGGCGCTAACCGGATCGATGGAATATGTCATCTTCAACGGTGATCAGGGACAGCGCTCGCTGCAGATAAGCGAGACGCGACAGATCAGGGTAGATGATTCGGGCAGTAAGATTTTCATGCAGGTGCCGAGCCAATATGGTGTCAACAGCAGTGCCGCTCCGGCCAATGGAGGGACGGCGGTCGTTGGCCCGGCAATGGTCACGGATCCTCTAACCTACAAACCGAACGAAGCTGATGAATCGTCTTCAATACCCCAGGGTCCAAAGGGGCCGTATTCGATCACCTTCAGCAACGATCCATTGAATACACCGCCCATCACCTACGATGTCGTGGACACTGGTACCGGTACAACGCTGGTCTCCGGCGAGCCCTATGTGGACGGATCCGCCATCGAATTCGATGGCATTACCACATCGATTACCGGCACCCCGAACGATGGCGACGTGTTCAATGTCAGCGAAGGACAGTACCGGGACATCTTCCAGACATTGCAGGTGTTCATGGATGCATTGGGTGGCGGGCTCAACGATGCCGCCAGGGTCGAGAGCATCGATGAGGTCCAACAGGACATGAAGGCCTTCTTCGATAACGTGCTCGAGGTCAGGACATCAGTCGGCGGACGCCTCAACGCGCTGGAAACTCAGTTCGATGACAACCAGGCTTTCATCACCACGACCAGGCAGACGATTGGTACATTACGCGACACTGATCTGGCCGAGGCCATCAGCAAGTTAACCATTGAGCAGACCACGCTGGACGCCGCCCAGGCCGTATTTGCGCGGATCAGCAGCTCGTCGTTATTCAATTTTTTAAGGTAGCAGGGCAGGGCTAAACCATGAACGAATACAATAGGCTGAAAGCCGATTACCAGAAGCAGATCGCTGCCGCAGACTACCAACAAGCGGTATTGACGGCCAACCAGCTCAGCGATATCTATCCGGATGACGCCAACCTATACAACATGCTGGCCCACGCCTTGAAGCTGAGCGGCCACATGGATGCCGCGCTGAAATGTTACGAGATGTCGTTATTGCTTGATGACAACCAGGCCAATGTGCACATGGTCGTCGGTGAAATCCTGTCCTTGCAGGGCAAACGCGACCAGGCCTTCGGGTATTTCCTGAAAGGCATGGAACTGAAGCCGCAGACGCCGGAAGTTTTGCGCAAGGTGGGCGGCTTTCTGATCGATGCCGGTTACCTGGATGACGCCGAAACCCTGCTGCAACAGGCCGTCGGTCTGGGTATGAATGAAGCGCTGGAGGATTTGCTCGATCTGTATGACAAGCGCGGTGACAAGGATCGATTGCTCGAACATCTGCAGCAGCACCGCGCATACTTTGCGACCAGAAAGGACAGCCTGTCGATCGCCCAGGCCCTGATTTCCACCGGCCAGACCAACAAGGCGGTGGCCTACCTGAAGTGTATCGAATTCGAACACAAACCCCGGGTCTGGCGCCGTGCGTATCACAACCTGCTGGCTCAGGCTTATGAGCGTCTGGGTTTCTATCAGCAGGCCTATTTCCATTACCGTGACCAGAACATGAATTCTCAGGGGCGCTATGAGCGTTCCGCCAGCGAGCAATTCATGCGCGAGGTTGTGGATGTGGCGGATCGCATCCTGACGGTGGATCGGGCACCGAGCCCGCTACCCAACGACGTTTCGTTTCAGCCGCTTTTCATTGTCGGGTTGCCGCGTACCGGCACCTCGTTGCTGGAACAAATTCTCAGTACCCGCGCAAGCGTTGTGCCTGGCGGAGAACTGAGCTTTATCGCGTCTGGCTACCAGGCCTACATGAGCCGCCAAAAAACACTGCAACAGGTGGCCGAGTGGTACATCAACAAGCTCGAATTCATCGTCGATAACCAGCACCGCAGCACAGACCCTGTGCGTTGGGTAGTGGACAAGATGCCGTCGAATTTCGTGTATATCGGTTTCATGCGAGCGCTGTTTCCCGGTGCCAGGTTCCTGTATTGTCGGCGAGGCGCCATCGACACCGGTTTCTCCATCTATAAACAGAATTTCAATGACTCGCATCGTTACGCCAGCGACCTCGGCGATATCGCTCACTTCATTGCCCAGGAGCGCCACGTCATGCAGCAGTGGCTGCATCGATTTCCCGACCGGATACTGAGCGTGGACTATGAGAATCTCGCCACCAACTTCGATCTGGAGACGCAACGGGTGTTCGATTTTCTCAACCTGGAGTGGGATGAATCGGTACGAGACTTCTATAAGAATCCCGAAATATCCAACACGGCCTCGTATAATCAGGTGCGCAGCCCGATTCATGGCAAGGCTGTCGGTTATTACCGTAATTTCGAACCCTTTCTGGGGCATTTGATCAATGGGTTGGGGCAATATGGCATCCGCGAGCAAGAAAAAACCGCATGCAAGGTCGCCTGAGATAATCATTGGCGAACGAGCCATCGGTGCCGATCATGCACCGCTGGTGATCGCCGAAATCGGCATCAATCACAACGGTTCACTGCACACGGCATTCGAGATGGTGGATGCCGCCTGTGCCGCTGGCGCCGAGGTCGTCAAACACCAGACCCATGTCGTCGATGACGAGATGAGCCAGGCGGCGCGCCAGGTCAGGCCGGGCAATGACCCGCGTTCGATCTATGACATCATGGCGGCCTGCGCGCTCGACGAGGACGAGGAAATGGAACTCAAACAATACGTCGAGGATAAGGGCATGCTTTTTTTGAGCACCCCCTTCTCGCGTGCCGCTGCGGATCGCTTGCACAACATGGATGTGGCTGCCTACAAAATTGGCTCAGGCGAGTGTAACAACCTGCCGCTGCTCAGGCATATCGCCGCTTTCGGCAAGCCGATGATCATCAGCACTGGCATGAACGACCTGAACAGCGTGCGCCGCAGCGTTGAACTCGTTGAGTCGATGGCTGTACCGCTGGCCTTGATGCATACCACCAACCTCTACCCGACTCCGCCCGAGCTGGTGCGCCTGGGTGGCATGAGCGAATTGATGGCGGCCTTTCCGCATATACCGGTGGGACTGTCCGATCACACCCGCAACAACAATGCCTGTCTGGCCGCCGCGGCTCTGGGGGCCTGTATTCTGGAGCGCCATTTCACCGACAGCAAGCAGCGTCCGGGACCAGATATTGTCAACTCAATGGACGCTGCTGAAATGCGCGACTTGATCGACGGCAGCCGAGAAATACAGTTGATGCGCGGTGGTCTCAAGCAGGCCGCAGCCGAGGAAAAGGTGACCAGCGATTTTGCCTTCGCCACCGTAGTCAGCATTAACGCCATAGCCGAGGGCGATGTTTTCACGCGCGACAACCTGTGGGTCAAGCGGCCGGGTACCGGCGCCATCGCAGCAAGCGAGTACGAATCGATCCTTGGTTGCAGGGCGAGCCGGGATATCGCGGCCGATGAGCATATTGAACCGGGCGATATTCATGGCGCGTAAAAAAATCGTCTTCCTGACCAGCACGCGCGCTGACTTTGGCAAGCTCAAGTCGCTGATCAATATCACCACCCAAAGCGAAGATTTCGAGACACACATCTTCGTCACCGGCATGCACATGGACAAGCGCTTCGGCAAAACCGTCGATGAGGTGATCAAGTGCGGCTATGCCAATATCTATCAGTTCATCAACCATGACAGCGTCAGCCATATGGATCGTGTGCTGGGCAAGACCATCGATGGCTTCTCCCACTTTGTTGCCGAGATCGAGCCCGACATTATCGTCGTGCACGGCGATCGCCCGGAGGCGCTGGCCGGCGCCATCGTTGGCAGCTTTACCAATCGCGTGGTGGTGCATATCGAGGGCGGTGAGCTCTCCGGCACCATCGATGAATCGATTCGCCATGCCATCAGCAAACTGGCCCATGTCCATATGGTGGCCAATGAGGAGGCGCGCAAACGCCTGCTGCAGCTGGGGGAAAAGGAGTCGTCGATCTACATCATCGGGTCGCCCGATCTGGACCTGATGAACCCCGATTCGCTGCCGTCGCTGAACGAGGTGCGCCAGCGTTACGCCATCCCGTTCAACGATTTTGCCCTGTGCATGTTTCACCCGGTAACGACCGAATACGACATGATGCCGCGCTACGCGGAGGATTTCTTTGCCGCGCTGGGCAGCGCCGGCGGTAACTATGTGGTTATCTATCCGAACAACGATCTGGGTGCGGATTTTATCTTCCACGAGCTCGACAAGCTGCGCGGGAGGCCGAATTTCCGCATCTACCCGTCGCTGCGCTTCGAGTATTTTCTGCGCCTGCTGCTCGATGCCGAATTCATCATCGGCAATTCGAGCGCGGGTGTGCGCGAAGCGCCTTATTACCAGACCACCGCCATCAATGTCGGCTCGCGCCAGCACCGCCGGGCAGAGGGCTCGACGATCATCAACTGCGGTTACGCCAGGCAGCAGATCGTCGATGCCATAGGCCGCGCGCGCAACGCGCCGCCGGCGCCCGAGGTGTTGCATACCTCGTTCGGCCAGGGCGGCAGCGACCGACGCTTTTTCGATATCCTCAGCCGCATCGACCTTCAGGGCCTGTCGCTGCAAAAATACTTTCAGGAGCTCGATGTGTAATGAAGAAGCGCCTGATTGCACGCATCGATGTCAAAAACGAGTTCGCCATCAAGGGCATACAGCTCGAAGGCCTGCGCAAGGTGGGCGAACCCAATGAGCTGGCCCGACGCTACTACGCCGATGGGATCGACGAGATCCTGTTCATCGATGCGGTGGCGTCGTACTACGATCGCAACAGCCTGACCAGCGTCATCGAGCGCGCCAGCGACGATATCTTCGTGCCGATCACGGTGGGGGGCGGAATCCGCCGCCTGGAGGACATCCGCGAGGTGTTGCGGGCCGGCGCAGACAAGGTCGCCATCAATACCCAGGCCATACGCGAGCATCATTTTATAGCGGACGCCGCAGCCGCCTATGGCAGCCAGTGCATCGTCGCCTCGATCCAGGCCAAACGGGCCGGCGACGGGCGCTGGCTGGCCTATTACGATAACGGTCGCGAATCCTCCACACTGGATGTGCTGCAATGGGCATGCGAGCTGGAGGCGATGGGCGCCGGTGAGTTGCTGGTGACCTCCATCGATCGCGACGGCACGCGCAAGGGCTACGATCTGGAGCTGGCCGGGGCGCTGATGCCCGAGGTGCATGTGCCGGTCATCTTTTGCGGGGGCGCGGGCAGCATCAACGACATCGCCCAGTTGTTTGCGACGGCGCCGCCGGACGCCGCCGCGATGGGTTCGATTCTGCATTACGGACTGGCTGGCGTGAGCGAGATCAAACGGCCCCTGAACGGGCAAGGGGTCGAGGTGCGTCGGTGAAACCGCAGCTGTGCATCCTTGACTATGGCATGGGCAATGTCAAAAGCATCGCCGGTGCGCTGCGTGCACAAGGGGCTGAGGTTCGGCTGTCGGCGCAGCGCGATGAGGTGCTGACAGCCCAGGGCCTGGTCTTGCCCGGTGTGGGTGCTTTCGGCAGCGCGATGCAGCGCATTCGCGAGCAGGGCCTGGATGGGTTGGTCCACGAATACATCGCCAGCGACCGACCGTTGCTGGGTATCTGCCTCGGCATGCAACTGCTGTTCGAGCACAGCAGCGAGTTTGGCGAGCATGCCGGCCTGGGTGTCATCAGCGGCACGGTCACGCGATTGGGTGCTGGCGCTGAACCAATCAAGCTGCCCCATGTGGGCTGGAGCCCGCTCAACATCCGGCGTGAGGATGCCTTGCTGAACGGGGTCGGCGAGGGCGATGATATGTATTTCGTGCACAGCTATGCGGTTGCGCCGAGCGACCAATCGACGATCATCACCACGACCGGCTACAACGGCGTGGAGTTTGTCTCGACGGTGCGCCGGGGCCGGGTTTACGGCTGTCAGTATCACCCGGAAAAAAGCGCCCGCAGCGGGCTTGTCATCATCGAAAACTTTGTTGGATTGTGTGTCTCATGAACGCCCTACCCGAAGCCTTTTACGGATTGCCGCAGCAGGTAAGGTTCTGCCGCAAATGCGTCATTTCCAATCAGCGCCCCAGCTCCACGGTGGAATTCAAAAGCCACCTGCATGAGCCCAAGAAGGTCATACATTTCGACGCTGACGGCGTGTGTTCGGCCTGCCGCTTCCACGAGGAAAAGGAGCAGGGCATAGACTGGAAATCGCGTGACGACATGCTGCGCCGCCTGCTCGATCGGTTCAAGCGCGATGACGGCGGCTACGATGTCATCGTGCCCGGCAGCGGCGGCAAGGACAGCGCCTACACCGCGCACGTTCTCAAATACCGTTATGGCATGAACCCGCTGACCGTGACCTGGGCGCCGCATCTGTACACCGAGATCGGCTTTCGCAATTTCCAGAACTGGATGCATGTCGGCGGGCTGGACAATATCCTGTATACCCCGAACGGTCGGCTGCACCGGCTCATGACGCGTAACGCCTTCCACAACCTGCTGCATCCGTTCCAGCCGTTTATCATCGGTCAGCGCATCATCGGCCCGGCCATGGCCAAACGCTTTGGCGTCAAGCTGGTCATGTACGGTGAAAACCAGGCCGAATACGGCAATGCGATCGAAGAAAACATCAATCCACTGATGAACATGGATTTCTTCTCCCTGACGAACCCGCAGGAGATGCGCTTTGGCGCCGTCGCGCTGGACGACTACCTGCAGCAGGGCTACAGCCTGGGTGACTTTGCGCCCTATATTCCACCGTCGAGACAGGGCTTGATCGATGCCGGTGTTGAGGTGCATTACCTCGGTTACTACCTGCGCTGGGACCCGCAGGAATGCTACTACTACGCGGTTGAGAATACCGGCTTCGAGGCCAACAGCCTGCGCACCGAAGGCAGCTTCACCAAGTATTCCAGCATCGACGACCGCATCGACCCGTTCCATTACTACACCACGCTGATCAAGTTCGGTATCGGGCGGGCCACCTATGATGCGGCGCAGGAGGTGCGCAACGGCAAGATCACGCGCGAGGAAGCGGTGCATCTGGTGAATAAGTACGATCTGGAGTTCCCAGCGAAATACTTCAAGGAATTCCTGCACTATATCGATACCAGTGAAGCCGAGTTTCATGCCATCGTCGACCGCTTCCGCTCGCCGCACCTGTGGCATAAGGTCGATGGCGAATGGGTCCTGCGCCACCGGGTCAGCAATGCCGATGGAGCGCCATGACCGGGTCGATCCAAAGCGTGCTGGCGGTGGTGACCGCGCGTGGCGGGTCAAAAGGCCTGCCGGGCAAGAATCTGGCCATCTGCGCCGGCAAACCGCTATTGGCATGGACCATCGAGGCCGGCCTGCAGGCGCGCTGCGTCAGTGATGTGCTGGTGTCATCCGACAGCCCGCAGATCCTGGATTTCTGCGCTGGCTATGACATCGAATGCCTGCGTCGACCGGATCATCTGGCCACCGATGAAGCCTCCAGCCTCGATGTGCTGAGCCATGTTGTGGAATGGGCCGACAGCCAAAGACGGGCCTGGGACTGGCTGATGCTGCTGCAACCGACCTCGCCCCTGCGCACTGCGCGTCACATCGACGAGGCCTTCGAGCAACTCGCGGCGTCGTCCTGCGATGGCCTGATCAGTGTGACCCCGGCCACGCATCATCCCTACAAGGCGTTTACGCTCAAGGACGGCGCCCTGCATGGCATCATCAACGATGACTATCCGTTTGCCCCGCGCCAGTCGTTGCCGGACTGTTATTTCGCCAATGGCGCCCTGTACATCACCCGCTTCGAACAGTTCCGACGCAGCGCGCGCCTGCTCGGCGACCATACCCTGCCTTATGTCATGGATCGCGCCAGCAGTGTCGATATCGACAAGCCTGCCGACCTGATCGAGGCCGAAGGCCTGCTGCTGGCGCGCGCGGAGCCGTCATGAAGCCGCTGCGTGTGCTGCATGTCGCAAGCTTCACCGGCAATATAGGGGACAATGCCAATCATCTCGGCCTGCGTCGCCTGCTGGAAGCGAATATGGGTCGCGCCATCGACTATACCGAGTTCGAGATGCGCGAGGTTTACTGGGGGCAGCGCCGCTTCGACGCCGATTTCGCCCGCCTGGCCAATCAGCATGATCTGGTCATGGTTGGCGGTGGCAATTACTTCGAGTTGTGGGTCGAGCATTCTGCAACCGGCACCTCGATCGATATCGACCGGGAGGTGCTCGATGCCATCACCACGCCGGTGGTGTTCAATGCGCTGGGCGTGGACCCGGGGCAGGGCGCCAGCGAGCAGGCGCTCACCCGCTTTCGCCGCTTTCTCGATTATGTCATGGCGCGTGAGGGCTGGCTGCTTTCCTGTCGTAACGACGGCTCCATGCAAACCTTGCGCAGCCTGGTGGGGGAGCGTTATGCGGAGGCGTTCTTTCATTTGCCCGATTATGGTTTCTTTCTGCCTTCCGAGAATCACTTCCATGTCGAGCTGAATCCCGCCGCGCGTAATGCCGTTGTCCAGCTTGCAGGCGATATGCCCGAGGTGCGTTTCGCCGATCGCTCAGCCGGACGGCTCGATTTCGACGGATTTATTGATGAGATGGCGGCGGCCATCGAGGGCTTGAGCGCGGCCGGGTTTCACGTCATTCTGACCCCGCATATCTTCCGCGATCTGCAACTCATCGATCGCGTCATGCAGCGCCTGCCCGATCCGCTGCGCCGCCGTCATATCGCGGTGGCCCCTTATGTGACGGGGTTTGCCGGGGCGCGCCATATCTTCAGCCTTTACCGCCAGGCCGATCTGGTGCTGGGTATGCGCTTTCATGCCAATGTTTGCGCCTATGCGCTCGATCGCCCCTGCATCGGGCTTTCCAGCTATCGCCAGATCGATGGGCTGTACAGGGAGTTACGCCTGGAGCAGCGTGTGGTCGATGTGCGCTTGCCGGGCTTCGCCAGCCGGGTGATCGATCTCGCTGCGCGTCTGTCTGAAAATCCATCCATAGCAGGGCGCAGTGAGCTTATGACTTGTTATCAGCAGCAGGTTGAAAGCTTCCACCAGCGCATCGCAGCTCGCATCTCCTGAATTAGCGCAAGCTGTCTTATTGATCGGGTTGGTCGGTCATTGCCCCCGTTACCTGCAACTCATCGATCAAGGTGTTTTGAAAATGGCAAAATATTTCTTCCAAATGGGCTTTTAATATCTCGATGGATTTGGCGAAAAAGGCCATCGCCTGCTGGTCTGATTGCAGGTAAGGGAGTTGAACGTAGACCAGTTCCAGGTAGCGGATGATTTCAAAGCTGAATAATTTTTGCGGCAGATAGTTATCCACCTCGGACCCGGTCGATGCCGCGAGGTAGATGGTGTTCAACATGCTGACCAGTGCGCAACGATCCCTGGGCAGGCTGTCAAAGCCATCGAGTATGGCGTTTAAATACGCAAAACTCGCCTGCACATGCGTGTTTTGCAGGGTGTCGACACAAGCATCCAGGGAGTAATTCGCATCAAACAGGCCGGGCAGTTCCCGTTCAATGGAAGCCTTGTCAAATTTTCTTGGGAAGCGCCTGGGCAGCTCTTTCAGTTGCGCCTTTCTGGCGCCCTTGATTTCGGCGCCGTCACCCACGTTTATCCATTTGGTATCCCGATACTGATCTATCTGAAACTCGGCGGTGGAATGAGACCATGCCAGGGTTCTGTCCGAAACCACCACTTCGCTGAAGTTACCCTTAAGCTTGTAGCGGCTGAGCTGATTGGCTTTATCCTGCAACTGCTGATCGGCATCGCGATGATAGCTGTCAGTCGCATGCATGAATTCAGCCCCGACCGGCGCGCCAAAATCAATGCCGAATAAAAAGACCTCATCGGCGCCCAGCGAGGCGCAGAGGCTTAAGCCAAAGTTGGCGACGGTCGGGTTGGCGAAATAGGAGTGAGGGTATTTGGCCGGATCCAAAATCGTGCTGCCGGGATCCATGGATTTTTGAAACACACAGACGTTTCGATAGAGCGGGTCTACGTCTTGCGGAATGACGTTCAGTTTGAACAGCTGAATGTCTGAATACTCCGCTGGTTCGGCAAACCGCAGTGCCGATTTACGGTCCCAGTTGCGCTCCTGCAATAAATGAATGTCGGGTTTGATGGCGTTTCTCAGCAACGGGGTTATGGCGCTTCCGCAAGCCACCACCAGGGCTTGATCCCGATTGCGCTTGATATAATCGATGGACTCATCCAGTGAGGGCCCGGCGCCGACGAGAAAAACACGCAGGAAACCTTCGATCTTGCGGCCATTGTAGAAGGCGTTTTGAGCCAGCAGGTTGCGCATGGACTCTCGGAGTCCAATGATCTGATCCTCGTACCATCCAGACGTCTTGACCGCGTAACGCGTTGAATCCAGTTTGAATTCGTGATCGATCAGCGTTTGGTACTGAGCCTGGGACGATCTGGCCACCCTGGCCGAATTACGGAAAAAGAATGGATGCAGTTTGTTCAGGAAAACCCGTTCATCCTTAATCGCGATATCCGCATCGCTTTCCAGGTTCAACAGGATCTCGCGATGGGGATCTTCGCTGAAATACTCAAATATCGAGGCCCAGGGGGTGATGAACAACGAGCAGTAGAAAAGATCGAATTCAACTTCATTGATGATCAGACAAGCGATGTCAAACTTCTGTAGCAGCATCAAGATATGGTTGCCGAGGCCTATACCATAAACCCTCAGTATGGGCAGAAAGCTGGGCTGAAGGGGCGCGGTGGCGTCTTCCTCGCGCCCCGCTATCTGGTCTTTAAATGGACCAATGGCATACATTTGACGGTTGAAGCCGAGAATCATCGGATTGACAAGATTCCACTCGGAGTCCTCGATCTCCACGCCTATGCTGCGGATGGTTGTTCGATTGGTAAACTCAACGCGTTGCAGAAGATTGTGATGGAACTGCTCCAGAGCCTCGCGGTTATCCGGATAGAGCGGATTTCCTGTTTTCAGGTTGATGATGTTCTCGCTGCCATCGGGGTTTTTGGCCAGGTGGAATTTTTTTGCCTTGTGGCGGCAAATCCTGTCGTACAGGTAAGGGGAATTCAGCTGGAAGAACGCCTTGTTCTCTTCGAAACGCGGGGTTGTGAATCCCTCGGGGGTTAACTGGAGCCCCGTGAAAGCGGGCATTTTATTCGACATGGGCGTCTTCTCGGTCAAGGTTTGCAGCATCGCTCAGAAATCCAGATTATTGGGCTTGATCTAGGCGAAGCAAAAAAGATGCCTGGCATTGAATTTCTGTGAATGGGCGGATTATAGCGGTTATTACCGGTGTTTCGGCATGGGTGATGATAGGGCCGGTAAACCTGGCGAGGTGTTCGTTCTTTTGAAGTCCATCACTAAAGTTTTTTCGCATGGCTGCCGATAACCGGGGCATGACAACCCAGATGTAGAAAATTTTAAGAAAGTGTTAAAGGTTTTCTGCACTCGGTCGATACATCGGATGTAACGATACGTCGGTTATATATGTAAACCCAGAGCGCTGAGAAGCGCGTTGAAGCACAGGAGATAGTAAAATGCCTCAGTTCATTAACACCAATATTATGTCGCTGAACGCGCAGCGGAACCTGAACACCTCTCAGAGTGCGCTGTCCACATCCCTTCAGCGTTTGTCCTCCGGTCTGCGGATCAACTCTGCGGCCGATGATGCCGCCGGTCTGGCGATTTCGGATCGTATGACCGCGCAGATTCGCGGTTTGAACCAGGCGGTTCGCAACGCGAATGACGGTATTTCAGTGGCTCAGACCGCTGAAGGCGCCCTGCAGGAATCCAGCAACATCCTGCAACGTATGCGTGAGCTGGCCGTACAGTCCGCCAACGCCACCAACAGCGCCACGGATCGCAAGGCCCTGGATGCCGAGGTTCAGCAGCTCAAAACCGAGTTGAACCGTATCACCAATACCACCCAGTTCAACGGTCTGAACCTGCTCGATGGCTCCTATCAGAACCAGGGCTATCAGGTCGGCTCCGAGAGCGGTATCTCCAACCGCATCGCGGTATCCATCAACGATACCCGTAACTCATCGATCGGTAATAATGGAAACATTGCTGGGAATGCAACTGCAAACCAGGGCACCGGTTCAGTATCTGCAGCTGCGGCCGATGTCAGCGGAAACAACACCATCGCCACTCAGACCGTCACTGTCGGCAGCAGCCTGGGTTCGGCCTCGCTGTCGGTTACAGCGAATGACAGCGCAGCGGACGTTGCCGGTCTGGTCAATGCCAATACCGGCACTACCGGTGTTTCAGCCTCGGCATTCACTGAAGTCACCGTAGCGGTTACCGGCGCAACGCAAACCGTTTCTTTGACCCTTGGAAATTCCCAGGGTACAGCGACTCAGTCGACCATTTCTGCGGCTGTTGTCGGCAATGACATGACGCTGCTGGCAGCCGAGGTCAATAAAACCACGGGCACCACCGGTATCACCGCCAGTGTCAATGCCGCCGGAACTGCGATGACCCTGACCCAGGGCGAAGGCGAGGATATAGATATCCTGAACTTCTCGAGCTCGGTGGTCGGCGCCACCATGACCCTGCAGGGTGGAGCAGAAGCCGCAACCAGCACCACGCTGGGTACCGCCACGAACGACTCCGCAATCGTTGCCGGTGAGCTGAAGTTCCAGTCTCCCAACGCATTTACCATTGCGTCAAGTGTTGCTAACACCGCTGGAAGCATTCTGAACGAGGCAGCTAATACGGGTGTGGCATCCCAGCTTTCAGCCGTGAGCACGGTCGAAATCGACACCGTCGCCAACTCGCTGACTGCGCTCGATATCATCGACAACGCGTTGCAGAATATCTCGAACGGTCGAGCTGACCTCGGTGCGATACAAAACCGTCTGCAATCCACGATTGCCAACCTGGGCAATATATCCGAGAACACCTCGGCTGCACGCGGCCGGATCCAGGATGCTGACTTCGCGGCTGAAACCGCGCAGCTGTCGCGTAACCAGATCCTGCAGCAGGCCGGTATCGCCATGCTGGCGCAAGCGAACGCGGCACCGCAAAACGTGCTGTCGCTGCTCCAGTAAAGGTAGACACTCGGTTAGAATAATGCTCAGCTCATTATTCACCACAGGGGTTCCGGGGTCAGTCAAGGCCCCGGGATTCCAGATTGAATAGAGGAGTGTTTATCATGGTTAACGGTATTTCGCAGAAAAGCCTGGCGCCTGAAGTGGCTCAGCAACGGACCCCGGTATCGAATGTTGTCGATATCCGTCCCGAAGCAGCCGCCCTGAACAAGGCCGCGCAAGCCGACAAGGCTAAAGCGGAAGAGGTCGCCAGCCAGCAGAATATCAAGGAGAACCTGGAAAGCACGGTCAACCAGTTGAACGATATTGCCCAGACGATCAAACGGGATCTGAAATTTTCAGTGGATGAGAGCAGTGGAGAGACTGTCATTACGGTGGTCGATACCAAGTCTCAGGAAGTCATCCGGCAGATCCCGCCAGACTACGTGCTGGTGGTCAGGGAGAATATCGAGTCGCTCAAGGGAATCCTGTTTTCTGCTGAGATCTGATAAAAGTGGCCGGTTTTTTGCATCTTGTAAACGAAGATAGAAAAACTGGCCACGATTATCGTGTTTTTAGCTAAGGTTGTATTATGGCAAGCATCTCTTCATTAGGAATAGGCTCGGGTCTGGATCTGGGCAGTCTGGTGACCAATCTGGTCAATGCCGAGAGGGCGCCGGTCGATTCGCGCCTGAATCGCCGGGAGAGCAGCCTGAGCACAGACCTGTCGGGAGTGGGGCTGATGCGCTCTGCGCTGGCCGGTTTTCAAAACAGTCTGTCTGTGCTGGATAATGCCAGCAACTTCAGCAGCCGCAAGGCAAGCAATTCCGATACCGGGGCAATCAGCCTGTCGGTATCCAACGATGCCCAACTGGGCAGTTATGATATCGATGTCAACCATCTCGCATCGGCGCAGTCGCTGGCATCCAGGGCCTATACCGGCATAGACTCGGTTATCGGTACCGGCTCTATCGAGATTACATTTGGCAGCATCACTGGGCCCGGGTTCACATCCTTCAGCGCCAACCCGGACAAGTCCATTCAAACCATTACCGTCGATGCCACCAACAATACCCTGAGTGGTCTCAAGGATCACATCAATTCCAATGACTTCGGCGTGACCGCATCCATCGTCAACGATGGCACCGGGTATCGGCTGACCCTGCAGTCCAGCGACACCGGCGCCAGTTCGGCGATGCAGATCAGCGTGACCGACAGCGGTGACGGCGACCCCCTGAATGCCGATGGACTGTCGGCTTTGGCCTACAACGCGTCGGCCCAGAACATGACCCAGACCCGTGAGGCCAGGAATGCCAGCCTCAGCATCAACGGTCTGCCGATCAGTTCAGCGGACAACACGCTGAGTGACGCGATCGAGGGCGTGACCATCAATCTGCTGGCCGAAACCACCACCACGGCGCGAGTGGCTGTGAGCGAGGACAGCAGCCAGATCTCCAGCGCCGTGCGCGGCGTGGTCGAGGGTTTCAACGAGATGATCTCGACCCTCAATGATCTTGGCCGTTCGAATACCGACAGCGGCGAGATCGGCACCCTGGCCGGTGATGCGATGCTGCGCAGCTTCACGTCCCAGGTACGCAATATCCTGACCTCACCGGTGGCCGGGCTGGATGGCGGAGTGCGGGCGCTGGCTGATATCGGCATCCGCACTCAACTGGATGGCACGATGCAGATCGATACTGCACGCCTTAACGCGGCGATCAGCGAGAACCCGCTGGATGTGCTGTCGATCTTCGCCCCGGTGGGCCAGCCCAGCGACAGCCTGGTGCGTTTCGAGGGCTTCAGCGACGCCACGCAAACCGGCAGTTACGCGGTCAATATCACCACCCTGGCAACCCGGGGTCAGCTGACGGGCAATAGTTTTGCTGCCCCCTTTCCAGCAGCGCTGGTGATTGGTGCGGGCAATGACGAGTTCGCCATCAGCGTGGATGGCGTGTCCTCGGGTACCATTGCACTGAATCAGGGCAATTACACCAGCGGCGAGGCATTGGCGATCGAGCTCCAGCTTCGGATCAATTCCGCCCAGTTGATTCGCGATGCCGGAAAATCGGTGACCGTGGCCTACGACAGCGCCAGCAGTCGCTTTCTGATCAATTCGGCCACCTATGGCTCAAGCTCCAGTATCGTATTCAACTCGGTCGACACGACCATGGGCGTGGATCTGGGCCTGACCGCTATTGGCGGTGTAGATGGTGTCGATGTGTCGGGCTCTGTCGGTGGTGTCAATGGCATCGGTGAAGGACAGACCTTGAGAATCGAGGATGGCAATCCGGATGGCATGTCGTTACTGGTACAGGGTGTCACGACCGGGGATCGCGGGTCGGTCAAATTCGTGCGCGGCCTGGGTGAACAGTTGAACGCCCTGCTTGACAGCTACCTCGGCGGTGATGGCAGCATCACCGCGCGTGAAGAGAGTATCAACGCGTCGCTGGAAGATATCGCCGATGAACGCGAGGCGCTGGAGTTGCGCATCGAGTCGCTGCAGGCGCGACTCGTCAGTCAGTTCACCGCGCTGGATGCACTGGTCGCCAACTTTCAGACTACGGGCAATTTTCTCGCTCAGCAGATCAATAACCTGCCAGGTTCGGGAACATTGTTAAACAGAGATAACTAGATGAGGTCCGATCGATGAATCAGTACGTCAAAGCTTACAATTCGACTGAAAACTACAGCTCGGTGGCCTATGCCGACCCTCATACCCTGATAACCAGGATGTTCGATGGCGCCCTTAAGCGCATTGCCCAGGCCAAGGGGGCGGTGCAGCGCAAGGAGACGGCCGACAAGGGGGCGCACCTCAATCGCGCGATTGCGATCATCGGTGGCCTGGAGGCCTGTCTTGACCATGACAAGGGCGGCGATTTATCGAACAATCTGGCGAGCCTGTACGAGTACATGAGCCTGCGTCTGGTCGAAGCCAATATAAATGACGATATCGAAAAACTCGATGAGGTCAGCCAGTTGCTGCTCGAAATACGCAGCGCATGGGTACAGATTCCGCAGCAACTGGAAGCCCAGGTTGGCTGATATGGACACCAGCGAGGCAATGCAGCAGGCGAATGCCCTGAGCCGCCTCATTCTCGGCGCTGCGGACAAGCAGGACTGGGCCCATGTCGGTCAGCTTGAAACTCGCTGGAGTGATTTCATTCACGCCTGTTTCAGTGCAAGCCATTGCCTCAGTCGCGAACAGGCCATTGCTCTCAAGCGACTCAATGATCAAATTGTGCAATGCCTGGCACAGCATCGTCAGACGGTGACCGAGCGGCGATCGCAACTCAACCACGGCAACAAGGCCAGCAAGGCTTACCGCGATACCGCCAATCGTTAAGCGCAGGAGGATTTGGGCCCGCGGGAACGTGTGATCCTTGAATCCCGGTCAATCGGGATTCGGCCTTCCATCAAAAAAAATCCAGCAATCCGCCGAAATTTTGGCAAGTTGATCTACACTCTTGCTTACCTGAATAACCAGTCAAATTTTTGTCGGGTTGTTTATTTTCATACTCAAGATTGTAACAAGAGATTTGTGAAGCATGCATGAAGTGATAGATCGTGCCGAAAACAATGGCGATATTCTTATCGTAGATTTTGACAAAACACGCGCAGAGGCATTGCGTCAGGTGCTGGGGTTCATCCATTACAGTGCCGTTATCATCAGCCCGGACGAGTTGCTGAATCAGAGCGACCCGAATTTCGACGGTTATCTGGCCATTTTTTCCATATCTCAAGAAAACCTCATCAACCTGTTTCTCGACAAGAACGCCACCCAGCTGTGTCAATTCCCTTTTGTGATTCTGGCTGAAAAAGAGGATCAGCCATCCAACGGTCTGGCGGTGCATTTGCCCTTCATTACCGCGATGGGATTCAAGCCTGATTATTTTGAGCTGACCAAGGTGCTCGATCAGGTCAAAACCCATAACAAACAAGAGCGTCGCCTGACCAATCGCGCCTGTGAAACCCTGATCGGGGCGAGCCCGGCGGTCACCTTTATCAATCACATGATCGATCAGGTGGCCGATACCGCCGCGTCGGTGCTGATCATGGGTGAATCGGGTACCGGCAAGGAAGTTATCGCGCGCAACATTCACGCCCAGTCGAACCGGCGCGACAAGCCATTCATTCCAATCAATTGCGGCGCCATTCCATCCGAGTTGCTGGAAAGCGAATTGTTTGGTCACGAAAAGGGGGCCTTTACCGGCGCCATCAGTACGCGCAAGGGGCGTTTTGAACTGGCCGAGGGTGGCGTGATCTTTCTTGATGAAATCGGCGACATGCCTTTGCCCATGCAGGTCAAACTGCTGCGGGTGTTGCAGGAACGCAGCTATGAACGGGTTGGCAGCAGTGTGACCAACAAAACCGATGTACGCGTCATTGCCGCGACCCATCGCCGTCTGGAAGAGTTGATCGAGGAAGGAAAATTTCGTGAAGATCTGTATTACCGCCTCAATGTGTTTCCGATCGAGGTGCCGCCCCTGCGTGAACGCCGCGATGACATACCGCTGCTCATCGATGAATTGATCAAGCGCATTGAAAATGATCATCGCGGCAGCGTTCGATTGACCCGTAGCGCCACGGCCATGTTGTCGCTGTACGACTGGCCTGGCAATGTGCGTGAGCTGGCCAACCTGATCGAACGGCTGGCGATTTTGCATCCGCATAATGTCGTTGACGTCAAGGACCTGCCGGAAAAATACGTCAGTGAGCATGCCGAACTGGCGAGTCCGCCGCCTCCGATGGGAATGGACACGGTGGTCACCGATGGCGCGGCAACGCCCACGATCCCGGATGGCGGAATCGATATGAAGCAATACCTGACCAATATCGAGATTTCGCTCATCGAGCAGGCGCTCAATGAGACCAACAACGTGGTGGCGCGTGCGGCTACCTTGTTGCATATGCGCCGCACGACACTGGTTGAAAAGATGCGCAAGTACGAGATTGTGCGTTAGGGTGGCGGGAAGTTACGAGTTACAAGTGACAAGTGACAAGTGACAAGTGACAAG
>JGI11705J14877_10000703_pt1 | contig 20390 bp, 20 predicted proteins | sample Etolaghawater15m_FD_14877 | JGI IMG/M metagenome (IMG submission 14877)
CGGTAATATCTACATCACCTGTTTTATACTGTTGAGTCTTTAAAAAAACCTCTATCTCAGAGTTTAAAAGAGCATAATGAGCTTGTTCAAGAATTAAACGCAGTTCTTGAAGCTTTAATAGACCTATGAAAAGTTCTTCATATAAAGATGTGTTTTGTAAGGCTAATGAAGTAAGGCTGTTTTGCAGTTTGATATCGGCATAATCAATCTTATAAAAAATACCACCAGACCTAAATACATCTTGACCCAAACCTACAGAGCTATCAGATATGAAATCTTTGTCTGTATCGTTTTTACTGTATGATGTGGAGAGAGTTAATGGTGAAATCCAATCATATTTGAGTTTTTCACTATTAGCTTCTATCTCTTTTTTCTGTTGATTAATAATTTCTTGTTTATTTATTTTGAGTAAAGATGCATCAGAAGCCCAAAGATTTAAAGTCACACTACAAAAAATAAATATAATTACCCTATACACTATAGATTCCTTATAATTGAATATAGTGTGTATTATACTCCTATAAAATATATAAGTCTTAATACAATGTTAATGCAAAATTAACAAAAAAAGAATGCATATAAGAAGGCCTTACAGAATGTTAAACTTATTTGCTTCATCTCTTGTATCAAACGCAGAAGCATTCAATTGAAATCCATCATAAGAGACAAAGTAAATCTCTTCTGGTTTTGCTTTTGTATATGTTAATATTATTTTTGTACTCAGCACCCTATCGGCTTGACTTGCGTTTTTACTCAGAAGAGCGTGTGGTCCAGGAATGCCAATAGTTTTGGTATGGTAGTATTTGTCATTCTTAATGTTTTGAAGATGTTCATTTTCTTCTTTGTTCCGTCCCACTACAAGTTTAGCCCCATCTGGAAGCCTAAGATGTCTTCCAGTCTTCAAAACAAGAATATCTTTTACTTCAAACTTATCATATTGTATAAAATCAAATATTTTTTTACTAAAGTTCTCATCTGTTAAAAGACATCCTCCTCCTGGAGATTCAAAATCTGATAAACCCATCTCTTGAAGGAGTTCGAGCTGTCTCTCACGGTTTCTTCCTGTGATTCCTTCAAGCTTTTCTCTATCCACCCACCCTTTTTCTTCAGCAATTGTTGGAGCTAAACACAGCGCTGACATTGGACGAAGAAGTAAGCCATCACAGTTGCTCTCATAAAGTACTGTTTGCATTGCATCTTTATTTTGACTCATAGGGCGCTGCCCCACAACCTCACCACTTATTAAAAAAGAAGCGCCCTCAGCTTCCATGATACGTTTAGCAACTGCGAACATCTTCGCATGACAATCAATACAAGGATTAAAATTTTTACCATATCCGTACTTAGGATCAAAAAGAACATCTTGAAGATATTCACTTTCAATATCTATAATTCTCAGCTCTGCACCAACCTGATTACATATTTTTTGCATATGCTCTAATCTCTCTTTTGTGCTTCCAAAACCTGTATTGATATTTACGGCCAAAACCTCGATTCCTTGGTCTATGATAAGTTTCATTGCTAATGTAGAGTCTAATCCACCACTAAAAAGTGCTATTGCTGTCATATTTTTCCTTGATTAAAACCTCATCTTTCGTTTCAAGCTAATTGCCAAACGTAACTAGTTCGCCTCGTTTTAGTGCTGCAATTTTACCACGAAACTTGCGAATATAAAAAGCCTTTTCTTCAAATGAAATATTTTGCTGTATATTGATTTTTTTAAGTTCCCTTTCATAATATCTTGAGAGAAATGTTATCAACTCTGCTCTGAGTTCCTCTTCATTTTGAAGCGACTTAATCTTTTCATCCACTAAAATTGCCATCAAGTGAGGGTTTTCATTTTGACCTTGCAGGGCTGCTGTAAATTCTACTGAATGAAACTGCAAAAGTGATGGATCTAAAACATCTAAAATTTGATCTATCAAATGAGGATGTTCTAAAACTGTTTTTACAAGACTTAACTCCCACATATCTTTATGTGTATTTTTTTGCATGAGATGATTTTCTTGATTTTTATTGTTAGCATGCGTACTTACTTTTAGAAGAGATGGAGAAACACCAAGTCCACCTAAACGCGATGCAAGATAGGTTTTATACTCTTCTTGCAAAAGTGGTGAGAGCGTTTTTAAGTAAGCAATGCCCTCATCCATACAAGCCTCTTTCGCTTTTGGATCACGTAAATCATACAGTGCAAGTATCTCATCGAGAACAAACTCTATAAATACTTTTGGAGTTCTAAACATATTTGCAAGCTCTTCAACTCGCCCATCTTTAACCATATCAGCTGGGTCTAAGCCTCCATCAAAAATCACAACACCGCCATTAAATCCAGATGCACTCAGAAGTTTTGCAGCTTTTAGAGCTGCTGCTCGTCCTGCGTTATCCCCATCATAAGCCATAACAACTCTAGGGTCACCTTTTCTAAGAAGAGGCAAATGCTCAACAGTTAAAGCTGTTCCAAGAGTTGCCACCGCATTATCAAAACCTGCTTGATGAAGCATAATAACATCTAAATAGCCCTCTGTAATTATGATTTCATTTCTTTTATGAAGTGCTTTTTTAGCCAAATGATAAGCGTAAAGTAATCGTGATTTATTAAAGTATGGTGTTTCAGGTGAATTTACATACTTCGCTTGATGCCCACTAATTGTTCTTCCACCAAAGCCTACTAAAGAGCCATTCGCAGAATAAATTGGAAAAGTTATACGCTCAATAAAACGAGCGAAATTTCTTCCACCATCATATCCAACAACTCCCATTTCAACCGCTTCACTCATACTAAACATCTGAGACTTAATGTAGTTAATCGTTGCGTTTGTATCTGGGGCATACCCTATACCAAACTTCTCAACACTACTCTCATAAATTCCGCGCTCTTTTACATACTCCGTAGCATTAGGCCTAGTACTTAAGAGGCTCTGATAGTACTCATTGAGCTTATCCATAACCTGTGAGCGTGGTTTGTTATGTTTGTTATCTGTATAAGTAAGTGTAAAATTATAGGAATCTGCAAGTTTTTCAAGAGCTTCAGGGTAATTAAGTTTCTCATATTCCATAACAAACTTAACACTATCTCCGCCAGCTCCGCAATTTCCAACCGCAAAGTGATTAGCTAAAAATGTATGCGTTTTATCTTTAACTGTTATATCATAAACTAAATCTTCATGACCTACATTTTTTATCTCTTTAACTTTACTAAAAAGATATTTTACTCCATCTATATGCTCATAAAAACTCTCAATAGATTCTCTTTGCTTAAAGTAAATAGTATAACTCTGTTGATGATTTATACCATTTTTATCTTTATGGGCATTATTAACCCTGCAAGTTGGTAATTTTCCTAAACTGATAGATAGGTCAAGTATTTCATCTGCAAGAGTTTCACTAACGGTATCGTAAGTACCTCTGCTGTAACACCCATCACCATCCATAAGGCCCGATAAAAGAGATTTTCTTAAAGGCTCATCTAAATAATTAAACCAGTATGGATAGTGCTTATTATTTGCACCTTTAGCAAAAATATTTTCAAAAATATATTGCAAGTTGGTACTTGAAATAGTAACTTCTAGAGAATTTTTTCTTGTTTCTCTATAAAAGAGTGAAGCACTTTTATGAAATAGTTTTTCTATAATAACTGCAATTTTATTTGCATAATCTACCTCCGTAGCTGATAATGAGAATTTTATTCCTCCCCTATAACTACTGCCTTCAGCGATATACATACCCGCTAGCCACATAAAGTCTTCACAGATTTCTATCGTTTGTATTTTTTCTATATTTGGTCCAAATCTTTTCTTATCCCAAAATTTAGATACATCCAAAATTGTGTCATAGCAAATTTCTCTATCAACTGGATACAAAAAATAATCACCTACTTTTACATCATTTGCAAACTCTCTTTTTATCACTAAAGAGTAATCTCTTTTTGTTTTCTTAATTCGTCCATAAAATTTTAATGGTCTACTTTTTTCAACACGAAGATATGGAAGTTCTGATATAGCATCCTCTTTTTTTATAACGAGCATATCATGGTTTTGAGTGAAAGAGGATTTTTTTGCACTCAGAGATGTTTTAAACGCAAGTATATCAAACTCACTTGTATGATACACACTCTCTATAACCTCTGTCATCATTCCGTTTGCTGCAAAAACCTTATCTCCAGGTTTTACATCTTTTATCTCTCTATAACCATCAGGAGTAGCTATTTTTTGATAAGAAGGAAGGCATCCAAAACAATGGTATATTTGCTTTTGAGGACTCACTACAAATGAAGGAGATTTTTCATCATGAAAAGGACAAGGTGCTTTAAAATTACCACCTGCTTTTTTTAACTCCACATAGGAACCAACAACATCAACAATATCAAGTCGTGCCTTTAGGGCTTCTATGGAGTCTTGAGCAATCATGAAAGAATTATACTTGAATGCGGATTAAAAACTCTAGTGAGTTGGTATTTTTACTCGTTCTCCTTGTGTATCATCTTTTGGTACTGCTCCATAGCTATTGCCATATATGTTTTTAGTAGGAAATTGTTTTTTATTCCTATCTTTTGAGCCAAATGCCCCTTGACTTGCTTTCATTTGCGTTTGTAAAACAGTAGTTCTTTTTTGAGTGGCTTCTTTTTTAGCTTCATCAGCCTCAAGTCCCAATATAAATATACTCACTATAGACATTATTGTTATAATATTTTTCATCTCTTGTTCCTTGTTATTTATGCAAATAGCCTTTCATTAAAAAGTAAACTACAAAACACCATAAAAACACACTACTAAGTATGGAAATAAAACCAGCATGTTCTCCCATGTGGACTAAAGATTGTGGATTAATCTCAGAAATAGCAAATATATAGTCAAGTCCTAAACCAAAAAGCACACTTCCCACTATGATGCTCCCTAGATATATATAAAGAGCTCTTGTACCTAACATTTTTTTCACTACACCGATTGTGACTGTATTTGTTGCGGGTCCTGCACTTAAAAACACAAACGCAGCTCCTGCACTTACTCCGCTTAGCATTAATCCAGCAGCAATCGGTAGAGATGATGTCGCACAAACATACATTGGAATTGCTATAGCAATCACTATTATGTATGATAGCCATGAGTAATTCACGAGAATATCACTTAAATTTTGTGGTATTAGCACTGTTATCAAAGCCCCGATTATAAGACCCCAAAAAAGTGGTTTTGCTATATCGCTTAAAAGAGTAAAAAATGAGTATCTTAATGCTTTGCTTAGAGAAAATTTAGCTGTTTGAACACCTTGACTCCTATTGGATGAGCAACAACTCGGCGTGTCTTCTTGAGGTTTTGATACCATCGAAAAACTATTTGCTGCAACAAATGATGTTTTTTTTGTCTTGATTACAGAAAACGCAGCTTGTTTTTCTTCTTCACCAGTTTTATCAAAAATATTTGTAAGAATACCTGCTACCATAGCTATTATCATAGAAGTAAAGACTCTATAAATGGTAAAAGCCCAGCCAAACATTCCATAAGTTGCCAAGATTGAATCAATCCCTGTTATAGGAGTAGATATCAAAAAAGAGAGGGTGGCTCCCTTGCTTGCTCCACTTTTTTTAATACTTGTAGCAAGCGGAATAACACCACAAGAGCAAACAGGAAGAGGAATTCCAAAAATAGTAGATTTTATAACCGAAGAGATACTCTCTTTACCTAAATGTTTTGTAACAATAGTCTCAGGAACTAACTCATGTAAAATACCAGCAAACACAAGCCCAAACAAAATATACGGAGCCATAGCGTTACTCAAGTTAATCAGTGCTTCAAAAAATAGGGTTAAATATTCCAATACATACTCCTTTATCAATGAATTGTATTATACATCGAATAACAGAGAAGTTAGTTAGTAAAATTAATACACAAGAGGATTTGTTCTGGGCATTTTTTATTAAAAAATAAGTTAAAAATATTTAATAAGGCTATTTTTATTCTTATTAGATAACATTCTTTTATTATTATTATAAGGAAAATAAATGAAAAAAACAATTATAACTTCGTTGCTTATGGCATCATTATCAGTATCGGCTTTTGCATATGACACAAACAAAGCCAAATCACTTGAAAAATTCTACTCTGGATTTACACAAAAAACTTGTGCAAGTTCTAAATTATTTATTGAAGCCGAAGAGTTCATGGCGATGCTAAGAGATAATAAAAAAGTAACTCTTCTTGATATCAGAACGGAAGGTGAACATGCGGTACTCTCTACTGATTTAAAAAACTCTCTATATATTCCCATTAAAGACTTATTTAAAAAAGAGAATCTTGATAAGCTTCCAACTGATCAAACAATTGTATTGCTGTGTTATTCTGGAACAAGAGCTACTTTAGCTGCAGTGGGCTTAAAACAAATAGGCATTACCAATACGAGAGTTCTTAAAGGAGGCTTGATATTATTGGCTCAAGCTAATAATCCAAAAAATGCGCCTTTGCGCTAAGACTTACAATAGAAAAGTTATGCTATAATTCCACTTCGACAAATTTTAAAGAAAGTGGGTGATGTGATATGCCTGGTATTGTACTTCGCCATGATGACAACTTTGATGCTTCTTACAGACGTTTCAAAAAGCAGACTGACCGTAACTTAATAGTTACTGAAGCTCGTGCTCGCCGTTTCCACGAAACAGCAACTGAAAAACTAAAGAAATTCAAAATTGCTTCTCGCAAGAAAATGCTTAAACGTCTTTATATGATGAGACGTTACGAATCACGCCTGTAGACACAAGCCTTCGGGCTTGCGTTTATCTTCTACAAACAAACTTCAACTAACTAACTAACTAGCTTACAAATAAACCTTAAAACTTATAAGTATTAATTCAATACAAAAAATATTTTCTTTCTTCTCTAAAATATATTGACGTTTAAATTAAGCAAAAAGTAGACTTAAATCGTCAAACTACTTTATACTTTTCTTGAATCTACTAGTAATAATTCGCTATGGTATTTATCTCAGTTTAAAAAAGGATATATTCAAAATGACACCTGTTCAAAAAATACTCTCTTTTTACATTGACGGATTTCAAAGTATGAAAGTCGGAAAAAAACTTTGGGCTATTATACTTTTAAAATTATTTCTTATACTCACTCTGTTTAACTATGTTGTTTATGACAAAAGTATAAAAACTGAGTATAAAACGGATATACAAAAATCTAATTTTGTATATGAAAACTTAAAAGGAAAATAGATGGAAGACTATTTAGTTGATTGAAGTCGTGCACAGTTTGCTCTCACGGCTCTTTACCACTGGCTTTTTGTTCCCCTCACTTTGGGACTAGGATTTATTGTTGCAATAATGGAAACAATTTATGTAAAAACAGGTGAAGAATTTTGGAAAAAAACAACAAAATTTTGGATGGGGCTCTTTGCAATTAACTTTGCGATTGGTGTTGCAACCGGGATTATTATGGAGTTTGAGTTTGGAACAAACTGGGCAAATTACTCTTGGTTCGTTGGAGATATTTTTGGTGCACCATTAGCAATAGAAGGAATACTTGCGTTTTTTATGGAGTCAACTTTTTTTGCTGTTATGTTTTTCGGCTGGGATAAAGTTGGAAAAAAATTTCACTTGATTTCAACATGGCTCGTAGCCATTGGTTCTAATCTTTCTGCTTTATGGATTTTAGTAGCAAATGGATGGATGCAATATCCAGTTGGAATGGTATTTAACCCAGACACAGTTAGAAACGAGATGAATAACTTCTGGGATGTCATTCTCTCTCCTGTTGCTATAAGTAAGTTTTTACATACAGTAGGGAGTGGATTTGTTATGGGTTCACTTTTTGTAGTTGGTGTAAGTGCTTGGTATCTACTTAAAAACAGAGAGATCAAATTTGCCAAAAGTTCGATTCTCGTTGCGGCTACATTTGGACTCATAACAAGCATATTTCTTATAATTAGCGGCGATGAAGCTGCCCATCAAATTGCACATAAACAACCTGTAAAACTGGCTGCCATGGAAGGCTTATATGATGGAGAATATGGAGCAGGACTCGTTATCTTTGGTCTTTTAAATCCAAATAAAACTGTAGAAGATGAGAAAGATTCCTTCTTAGTTGAAATAACAGTACCAAAAATATTATCGATTTTAGGTTATCACGAACTCAATGCTTACGTACCGGGCTTAAAAGATTTAGTTTATGGAAACGCTGAGCATAATATTATGAGTACAGCAGAAAAGATACAAAAGGGTAAAATTGCCGTAGCATCTCTCGAAGAGTATAAAGAAGCAAAAAAAGCTGAAGATACGCTCAGTGCTAAAAATGCCAGATTATCACTCGAAGAGAATATGAAGTACTTTGGTTATGGATATATCAAAGCGCCTGAAGACATTGTACCTCCAATCGCTTTGACTTTTTACTCTTTTCATATTATGGTATATCTTGGAGGGTGGTTTTTACTCCTATTTGCTCTACTCTTATTTTTTATCACTAAAAGAGAGATTAGAGATTATAGATGGCTTTTATATGGAGCATTATGGAGTATTCCTCTTGGCTACATAGCAGGGGAAGCTGGATGGATTGTCGCAGAAGTTGGTCGTCAACCTTGGGCTATCCAAGACTTGATGCCAGTTGGTATCGCAGCAACTCACATAGCAACAACAAGTGTCATGATTAGTTTTACTCTTTTTGCCGTTTTATTTACAACGCTACTAATAGCAGAGATAAAAATTATGACAGCGCAAATTAAAAATGGTCCAGAGGGAGGACACTAAGATGGGATTTGGTGATTTAAGTTTACTCGAGCTACAACAACTTTGGTGGATAGTAGTCTCTTTAATTGGTGGTCTTTTCGTTTTTATGATGTTTGTTCAAGGCGGACAAACTATGCTTAATAAACTAGCAGACGATGAAACCGAAAAAACAATGCTTGTAAATGCCATAGGTCGGAAATGGGAGCTCACCTTTACAACTCTAGTACTTTTTGGCGGTGCTTTATTTGCAGCATTTCCTCTTTTTTACGCGACTAGCTTTGGTGGTGCCTACTGGGTTTGGATGGCAATACTTTTTTGTTTTATCATCCAAGCTGTAAGTTATGAGTTTAGAACTAAAGAGAACAATCTTTTAGGTCAAAAGACTTATGAAGCTTTCTTAAATATAAATGGAAATATTGGTGTATTTTTACTTGGAATGGCGATTGCAACTTTTTTTAGTGGCAGTGAATTTATATTAGATTCTAACAATTTTTCGACTTGGCAAAACCCTCTTCGTGGACTAGAAGCTTTTGCAAATCCTTACAATTGGCTTTTAGGTTTTTCTTTGGTGTATCTAGCAAAAATAAATGCTGCTCTTTACTTTATGAACAACATAGACTATGAGCCAATAAAAAATAAAGCAATTGAATCAATAAAAATAAATATGATATTTTTCTTGTTCTTTTTTCTCTCTTTCGCTATTTGGACACTCTTAAGAGATGGTTATGCAATTACAGAAAACTCTATCATAGTGATTCAAGAGTACAAATATCTTCATAACTTTTTGGAAATGCCTATAGTATTAGCAATGTTTTTAATGGGTGTAGTAATGGTAGTTATTGGAGTTTTTGTAGCTATTAGATATAGAAATGTTTGTTGTATAAAAACAGTAGGAGCTGGAATTGTTCTTACAGTTATGTCAATACTTTTAAATGTAGGTTTAAACAACACAGCTTATTACCCTTCAACTTCGGATCTACAAAGTTCAATCACTATTATGAATAGCTCTGGAAGTCACTATACTTTGAAGGTTATGGCTTATGCGGGATTACTTATTCCTTTCGTTCTAGCATATATAGCATATGCATGGTACTCTATGGATAAAGTCAAAATTACAAGAAAAGAGATTGAAGAAAGTTCTCACAATTATTAGGAGTGAAACAATGGAATATTTATACGAATTAATCTGGGCAAGCCTGTGGCCACTCACAATTTATATAGCTTACAAAACTATTAACAGAAATGTAAAAAAATATAATTTTGAAGAGTAAAAATATTCACCATAGTATGGTGAATATACCCCTTTGTGTTGCAATACCTCAAATCGTATCTACTGTTTATATCTTTCCATACATTTCATTATAAAAGTTTAGTGCATATCTATCACTCATGCTTGTTATATAGTCCGCTACAACACGATGTTTTGCTCTATGCTCAAGTTGCTTATAATAAAAATCTGGAAGCATTTTTTCTTCTTCCATAAGACCATTATAAAGCCCTTTTATAGCCTGTTTACCAGCGTACATCTTTATAACTATCTTTTTATGTTGGTACATCTTTTTAAAAAGTATCTTTTTTAATTTTTTAATTTTTGTTTCTAAGTCCGGTTCAAAACCTACAGGTATTTCGCTTTTAGAATCTAGTGCAGCACTTAAAACTTCACCTGCTTGAATTCTCTCTTTTGAGTATTCAAGCAGAGAATAAACCAAGTGATTTATAAGATGTGAACTAAAACGATAACGAAACATCTCATCATTTTCTAATCCCACACCCTCTTGGGCAACTTTTTCAAGTATTTCTTGTATTAATTCACTCTCTTTAAGGTCATCAAAACTAATAAGACCAGAATTCACACCATCATCAATATCGTGACTCATATATGCTATTTCATCTGCTCGATCAACAACCATAGCTTCTATAGATGGGTGGGTTTCAAGGTTAAACTGTTCATGAATTGAGTCTGGTAAAAAGCTCTTTTTATATGGATAAGAGTGTTTTAAAATTCCTTCTAGGGTAGCAAATGTAAGGTTTAGACCATCAAAACCTTTATAGCGTTTTTCTAAAGTAGATACAACTCGAAAACTTTGAAAGTTATGTTCAAATCCATGCTTAAATCCACCAGCTTTGATACACTCATCTAAAGAATCTCCACCAACATGCCCAAAGGGAGTATGCCCCAAATCATGTGCTAAAGCTATTGCTTCGGCTAAGGATTCATTTAATCCTAGGTTTGATGTAATCGAGCGAGCAATTTGAGAAACTTCTATGGAGTGAGTAAGACGAGTGCGAAAAAAATCACCCTCTTGATTTAAAAAGACCTGCGTTTTATACTCTAGTTTTCTAAATGAACCAGAGTGAATTATTCTATCTCTATCACGAGCATAAGGATTACGAAAATCCTTATCTATTTTATGAAATCTATCACTTGGCAACATTTATAAATTACGCTTTTTTAATAAATTCTGTTTTTAAGTAAATCTTTGTTCCATTAACACGGCCTTCAACATGATCGTCCATATCATTTGGAAGCGCTATACGCGTTACTGTTGTACCGCGTTTTGCAGTGAAACCAGCACCTTTAACATCTAAGTCTTTAAGAATTACAATACTATCCCCAGCCTTAAGTTCAACACCATTAGCATCTCTGAAAATCACTTTATTAGCATCTGCATTAACAGCTTTTTGAGCTAAATCTAATTCATCTTCTTCTAAGTACATCATATCTATCATATCTTGGCGACCAAGTTTGTTAAAAAGAATATATGACATGACTTTTACAGCTGGTGTTTCACTCCACATAGCATCATTTAGACAGTTAAAATGATTTTCATCTAAATCACCACTTTCTATTTGATTTTTACAGTTTGAGCAAACATAAAGAGACTGTTCATCGCTTGAATCACTCACTGGCAACTCTATTGCACTTAAACCTTCACTACTACCACATAATTCACACGCACCACTGCTTCTTGATTCTAAACTCATTTTTTTTTCCTATATTATTTTTTTATAACTGTACCAACACCTTCACTTGTAAGTATTTCAAGTAAAAGTGAGTGTTCGACTCTGCCGTCGATGATATGCGCTTTTTCAACACCACCATGAATTGCTTCTAAACATGCGTCAACCTTTGGTATCATTCCGCCATGAATTGTTCCATCTTTTTTATACGCTTGAATCTCAGCTTCTGTCAAAGTTGGAAGAAGATTTTTCTGCTTATCTAAAACACCAATAATATCGGTCATAAAAATGATTTTTTTCGCATTAAGTGCAGAAGCAATTTTACTAGCACATAAGTCTGCGTTTACATTAAAGCCTGGATGATTTACTTCATTTCCCGAAGCTATAGGAGCTATTACAGGAATAAACTTGTCTTCTAAAAGTTTATGAAGGACTCTTGCATCTACCTTTGTAACATCACCCACTAAACCATACTTTCCATCTGACTTTGGCTTTGCTGTCATAAAATTTGCATCTTTTCCAGTTATACCGAGTGCTTTTGCACCATGAATATTTAAAAGAGTTGTTATCTCTTTGTTGATATTTCCGCCCAAAACCATCTCAACAACTTCCATAATCTGCTCGTTTGTGACTCTCATGCCATCAACAAACTCACTCTCTATATGAAGTTTATCTAGCGTTTCATTAATTTTATTTCCGCCACCATGAATTATAACTGGCTTTATTCCTACAAGGTAAAGTAAGATAATATCTTGAGCAAACTTATCTTTAAGTTCTGGATTTATCTGTGCAGAACCACCATATTTGATAACAAATATTTCATTTGCATATTTTTTTATATATGGAAGCGCCTCAAGAAGGGTTTGTGCTGTCTCAATTTTCTTTATCATTGTCATCCTTAGTGAACTTGATTATGTCCTCTTTACTCTCTTGTGTATTTTTTGTTTTGTCGAAGGCTTTATCTGCCTCTTCTTCGTTATAATTTCTACACTCTTGAGGCACTGTAGCATGTGGATCAGAAGCGATTTGATCACACATCGTTGCGTTTATGGTAAAGTTTGAGCACCCTGTTAATGCTAAAATGGTTATGAAATATATTTTAAACATAAAAACTCCTTTAAGATTTATTTTTTATTATTAAGTCTAGATATTTTTTCGGTGTGACTTTCATCATCTCTTGTGCAAGCCATCGTATCTGAAAAAACGCAGCGCCACTATCTCTGAGATTAAAATAGTTTTTTAAACTTCTTAGGTTAAATGTTACAACCATATCCACTTTGACGTTATCCGAGATAATATGCTTAAAAGCATCGCCAACATTGCGTTTTTTCTTTCCAGCCTGGAGAGCTTCATAGAGCGCTTGGGGATTTTGTGCATGTTGTGTTATAAAACCAAGTGAACTTTTTGCAACCGCAATAGCGTAAAAATCTTCTACTTGTGTCCTTTGATAATCTAGTTTATCATACATTGCACCAATTTCAATAGTATTATAGTCTATATCAGTCGTTACAAACATATCAAACTCTAAAACTTTAGCTATAAAAAAATCTCTGTCTCCACCATGTTTTGAAGCAACAAAGGCATTTATAACTCCACTCATTGTGTAACGTGTACTTCTAACGCTAATCGCTTGAAGCCGATGTCGTGCATGCTCTTGTAAAACGCCACGAGAAGTGCCACGAACTAAAAAAGAGAGGTTGGCATGCTCTAAAATAGAGTGGTGGAAATATGTCCAAGCCAAATCATCTAAAAGACTAGAATCATCAATTGCGTTTAATACCCCGCACATAGAAGCATTTGGCATTTGATGTTCTATATTTTTTATGACATCATTTTCACTATTTTCGAATGAGTCATAACAAGTTCTTGCAGCCGCTTCTGCAACACCTATGCCAGTCTCCTGAAGCAATACTACTTCTGGTTTGCTATATTGAATTCCATACATATCTTCCATTATTTTGCCCCTGATGTAATGAGTGATATTCTACAATAAAAAACTTATACTTGCTATCTTGAAATACTAAAGCCAATACCTACTTTATTTACATTATTATTATAATCTATTAAGCTTTCTCCATACCCGCTAAAACCTTTTACATATAAAAACAGATCATCTCGAGCAAAAATTGGATGTGAATAGTTTAATTCAATAGCATGTTTTCCATGAAAGCCACTTCTTAAAAGTAATTTTGTTAGATGTTTTTTATAAGGAATTATAAACTTTAGATGTCCATAGCCCATGTAATCCATCAAATCTTCATTATATCGCAAAGAAGCAACAGGAAGCCATAATTTTAACTCTGTAAACAACCATTCATACTGCAGGAAAGTACTTACACTTAAGTAGCTCCAAGATCTTTCCTCATCACCACCTCTTCCATTTGACTGATGGGCAAAAGAGAATCGAAAGGCTCTTATAAACTTAGAATCATATATTTTTAAAACTGGTAAAGTAACAAAAATTTCTGGATTATAATTTGTCTCCCTAAAGTATGCAGAATCAGCGTAAAGTTGCCAATATGACAATTGAGTATATCCAACACTATAAATCTCATCAAACCCAAATATATTTGCTTTAAAGTCATATTTTATACTGAGTTGAAACTCCGTCTCAGTGTTTAACGCCTTATGTCCATTTGTTGTATTATAATTGCCATTTCCTCTATAGCTTATTGGCAAAAAATAGTTGGTATCATATGCTGTTATATTATAAAGAGCTTGTGAATATTGTCTGATTGTTGTATCTGTTTCGTGATCCCATGATTTTTTTAAAGAGTTGTAAAGTTTAGTTTGTTCTTTGTATATATCTCTTCTTCTGTTATCTTTGTCTTTATAATAATAGCCCTTGGATGCTATTTTATACCAATGGGCAGCTTTTTTATTATTGGCTACACAGCCTTCGCCATGTTCATACATATATGCCAAAATATATGCGGCATCTAAATCATTTTCCTCTTCTGCTAAAGTTTTAAATGCTTTAAACGATTTCTCATAGTCACCAGACTCATACACCGTATAAGTCTCTTCAAATTTTGTTAAACCAATAAGAAGTGTTGCACTTAAGAACAGTATCACAAACAGTTTCATCTATTTTTGTACGCCATCCAAAACGGGAACAAAGTCACATTCATCTAATTCCTCTTCTTTTATAGACGAACCATTTTTTATAAAACGCGTAATGACTTGTTTGTTTCCTTTTTGCATCGGCGCTAGAAGTATACCACCGTCTGCTAATTGTTCAAAAAGTTTTTGCGGTATTACTGTTGCAGTAGCTGAAAATAAAATTCTGTCATATGGAGCATACTGAATCCAGCCGTTTTGCCCATCATCTGTTCTTGTATGTATGTTGTTAATATTTAATTTTCTAAATCTTATTTTTGCCTCAAGCATCAATGGTTCTATACGTTCAACAGAAAAAACACCTCGAAAAAGGTGAGATAATACAGCTGCTTGATAACCACTGCCGCATCCTATTTCTAAAACTCTATCCGCACCTCTTGGGATTAAGTACTCTGTCATCATAGCAACTGTAAGAGGAGAACTGATCCATTGAGACGAGCTCAAAGGAAGCGCATCTAACTTATACGCATTATGCTTAAAGCCAGTAGGAACAAAGGCTTCTCTATTTGTTTTTGCTATAGCACTTTGTATCTCTGGTGAAAGAGGGAAACGCTTATTACATTCTTGTGCCATATTTGCTGTTTTTGTTGCTGTTATTCTATCCAAATTACTTTATCCCTGTATCCATATATCTTCTCATAAAAGTTATCTCTTTTTTACTGTAACTATGTTTTAAGCAAGGCTTTTTTTTGTTTCGTTCTACTTGGCCTTGAGGTGTAATTATTCCGCTCATTTTTGTACACTCAGCATCCCCTGAATCACTGGCAATCACATAACACTGATTCATGATTGCTAAAGCCTGTGTGAGTGATTTAAAATGCTCACTCCTTAAAACTCCCCAGTATGATGGAACTGCAATCACATCTGCTCCTTCTGATTGTTGCCAAAACTTCTTAAAACGCAGCTCAAAACAGATAAGTATAGCTATTTTAATACCATCAACTTTTATGATTTTAATAGCTTCATCACTACCTTTACTCATATATTTATGCTCATCACCAAAACGAAAAAGTTTTGCTTTTGCACGCTCATACACAACTTCACCATTATGAAAAACCTTGGCAAAATTAAAAATTTCATCCTCTCTTTTTTCTATGATTGTTAGTATTATTATTTTATTTAAAGAAGCTTTTTTTATCTCTTCTATAGCAATGGGTGCAAACGCTATAACCTTATCAAAATTTTCATAATCATAAGCCGTTAAACATACTTCAGGAGCAACAATAATAGAACTATTTTGCGTCTGATTTATAAGCGTTAGTAGTGTTTGTAAGTTGTTGTTATAATTTGGAGTTGTTTTAAAAAGAAGTGAGCAGAGCGTATACTCGCTCTGTCTACCAGTCATCATCAAAGCTAATGCTACCTTTTGAATAGTTCGTTACTGTACCTTCAAAGAAGTTAGTTTTTTGATCATTAAATTTTGCAAAGTCATCCACCCATTTGATTGGATTTGTTACATTGTACAGCTTTTCAAATCCAACAGACCTTAATCTATCATCAGCCAAATACTGTATATATTGCTCAACTATCCCGTCAGTCAGGCCTAATATTTGACCTTGTGTAATATATTTTCCCCACTCTGTTTCTAGCTTAACAGCCTCTTTAAACATCTCTATAACTTCTGCTTTTAATTTGTCTGTGAACAAATCTGGTCTCTCTTTTCTAAGCGTATTAATAAGATTTTGAAACAGCACAAGGTGAGTCACTTCGTCCCTTTGTATAAACCTAATCATCTGCGCAGAACCTAACATTTTACCAGAACGTGCAAGCGTATAAATGTACGTAAATCCACTATAAAAATAGATGCCCTCTAAAATCTGATTAGCAAAACATGCTTTTACAAAGTTATACTCCGATGGCTCTTCAGCAAGTTCTTGGTAAACAGCTGCAATCGCATCATTTTTACCTTTAAGCATCATATCACGACGCCATAATTCATAAATCTCTTCGGAGTTCGTTGAAATACTATCAACCATAACAGCGTAAGATTGTGAGTGAAGAGCTTCTTCAAAAGATTGACGAACTAAAATAAGGTTGATTTCTGGAGATGTCACATAAGGATTAACATTATCAATAAGGTTATTTGTTTGCAGTGAATCCATAAAAATCAGTTGTGAAAGTGCTTTATCATACGCAGTCTTTTCAGCATCTGTTAGATTTTTGTAATCACCTACATCACGTGTCATATCTACTTCTTTTGGAAACCACGTATTGTTTAACATCATCTCCCAAAGATTATAAGCCCACTGATATTTGATGTTATTTAACTCAAAAATACCTGTAGGATTACCACCAAAAACTCTTCTTTGATTTACATTTTCTGTTGAATCTGGATTATAAATTTGTTTTCTTTTCATTATTGAGACTCCGATTATTTTTATTAAAGTACATGATTATATCCATCTATAAATAAAAACTTGATAAGATTGTAACAACTCATAGGATTATTAAATGAATCAAAAATTTAAACCAGGATTTGGATTTAAAAATAGACACATTCAAACTCTCTACTCTACATTTTTTAAAAAAAAACTCAATATAAAAATGAAAGTTCAAAGATTCACCCTCAAGGATGATGATTTTCTTGAGTGCTACTGGCATAACAAACCAAAACATAACTCTAACAAACCTATTGTTATCCTTTTTCATGGCTTAGCTGGCTCTTATAAATCTCCTTATATCCAAAGCACTATGCATGCATTAGCAGTAGCTGGATTTGCTTCAGTTTTGATGCATTTTAGAGGCTGTTCAGGAGAGCCAAACAAGCTTCCTAGATCATACCATAGTGGAGAGACTTCTGATGCGCTTGCTTGGCTTTCTTATGTTAAATCCCACTATCCAAAGTCAAAAATTTTTACTCTTGGATATTCAATTGGTGGCAATATGATGCTAAAACTTTTAGGCGAACTAGGCGAAAATTCCCTTATAAACGCAGCTATCTCAGTTTCTGCTCCTCTGCAACTAGATATATGTGCCAATCAAATGAATAAAGGTTTCTCAAAGTTTTATCAGCATGTTTTACTCAAAGACCTAAACGCAGTACTGCAAAAAAAATACAATACCTTTGATATGCAATCACACATAGGTCTCAAACAACAAGAGATTAAAAATTTAAAAACATTTTGGAAATTTGATGATGCTTATACTGCCCCCATTCATGGATTTTCTTCTGCACAAGACTATTATACAAAGTGTAGCTCAAAACAGTATTTAAAAAAAATTCTAACACCAACTCTCATTATTCATTCTTTAGATGACCCCTTTATGACAAGTGAAATCCTTCCCAAAGAGGATGAGATTTCTGAATATATCAACCTGGAAATTTCACAAAATGGTGGCCATGTTGGCTTTATAGAAGGCACTATTTTTAAACCAGAGTATTGGCTTGAAAAAAGAATAATTAATTATTTTACTGCGTTTTGAGTAGCTTTTTTATTAACTAATGAAGCATAACAGATAAAGTAGCTGTTATTATAAAAATGAGAGAAAGACTCTACATGTCCAAAGACACGTAGAAATAAAACTGCTTACTTACGAGAGTGACGTTTTCGCTCATTCTCAGTTAAGAATTTTTTACGAATACGAATAGATTTAGGAGTTACTTCAAGAAGCTCATCGTCTTCAATCCATTCTAGAGCACGCTCTAGAGACATATTTCTAAATGGAATAAGTTTAATAGCTTCGTCTGCTCCACTTGAACGTACATTTGACTGTGCTTTTCCTTTAATAGGGTTAACAACAAGGTCATTAGCACGTGAATGCTCACCAATAATCATACCTTCGTATACTTCAGTTTGAACACCGATGAAAAGAACACCACGATCTTGGATACCAAAAAGTGAGAATGCAAGAGTTGAACCTGGAGTCATAGAAACAAGAGCACCATATGAACGTGACTCAACAGAACCACTAAATGGACGGAACTCTAAGAAAGAGTGATTCATAACACCCTCACCTTTTGTATCTGTTAAGAACTGACCACGGAAACCGATAAGTGCACGAGCTGGGATTTCAAACTCGATTCTTTGGAAACCTGAACCCATTGGAAGCATAGATTTCATCTCAGCTTTTCTTTTACCAAGACGCTCAATTACTGAACCGCTTAAATCTTCAGGAACATCGATTACTAAATGCTCAAATGGCTCACATTTAACACCTTCAATTTCTTTGACAATAACTTCTGGACGAGAAATAGAGAACTCAAAATTTTCACGACGCATATTTTCAGCAAGAACTGTAATTTGAAGCTCACCACGACCTGAAACTTTAAATTTACCTTCACCAACAACTTCAAGTCTCATTGCAACATTTGTATTCATTTCGAACTCAAGACGTTCACGAAGTTTATTTGATGTTACGTGTTTTCCTTCCTTCCCAGCTAGTGGAGAATCATTTACAGCAAATACAACTGTAAGTGTTGGCTCTTCAACATGCATAGGATCAAGTGCTACTGGGTTAATTGGATCACAAACAGTATCTCCAACATCAACAGTTTCCATACCAGCAAACGCAACGATATCACCAGCTTCAGCTTGATCTATTTCCATACGGTTAAGACCATGAAAACCAATAAGTTTAGAAATTTTACCTTTTACAAATTCACCATCCGCTTTTGCAAGCATAATGTTGTCACCCTTGTTAACAGTACCGTTGAAAATACGGCTAATACCAATTTTTCCAACATAGTTATCATAATCCAGTGTGAATACTTGTGATTGAAGTGGGTTTGCAGCATCACCTTCTGGTTCTGGAACATGAGAAAGAATAGTTTCAAAAATACATTCAAAATTTCCATCTGGATCATTCATATCAAGTTTTGCTATGCCATCACGTGCCGCAGCATAGATAATAGGGAAATCTTGTTGCTCATCAGTAGCACCCATATCTGCAAAAAGATCAAACATCTCATCAGCAACACGGTCACAATCAGCTGAAGGTTTATCTATTTTGTTAATTACAACAATTGGCATTTTACCAAGTGCTAACATCTTCTTACAAACAAATTTTGTTTGAGGCATAACACCCTCGTAAGCATCAACAAGAACCAAAACACCATCAACCATTTTAAGAACACGCTCAACTTCTCCGCCAAAATCAGCGTGGCCCGGAGTGTCAATAATATTGATTTTATAATCTTTATAACGTATAGCTGTATTTTTAGAAAGAATCGTGATACCGCGCTCTCTTTCTAAATCATTGCTGTCCATCGCTCTTTCGTCATGTGCCTCGTGTGAACCAAACGTTCCAGACTGCTCAAGCAGTCCATCAACGAGTGTAGTTTTACCGTGGTCAACGTGCGCGATAACGGCAATATTTCTAATCTTTTGCATAAGTTTCCTTGTTTAACTTTTCTACTTTTAGGTGCATTAAATACCTAATAAAGTTTTAGGGTAAAAATTTTCGCGATTATACCCAAATAAATATTATATGCTGGTGAAACACATAAGACACTTTTAATATTTATCAATTATATTTTTTGAGTATAAATTTTGTCCTTCTTGTAAAAATAACATTATTAGTTAATATATGATATAATCAATTTAAAATAGCTTGGAGCTCTTCAGATGGATAATTTTACTAATATTCTAGTTGCCTT
>JGI11705J14877_10000704_pt1 | contig 20390 bp, 28 predicted proteins | sample Etolaghawater15m_FD_14877 | JGI IMG/M metagenome (IMG submission 14877)
ATGTTTAATGACTTTGTACTATTGCCATGATGCATAGTATATGGTGAAGCACTGAACCAGAAATAACCACCAGGAGATTTCTTTTCAGATGGATGTTTGAATGAAATACTATCATTAGGATTGTTTTTGATAGCAACGAAACCAAGGTTTTGGAATACTTTTAGACAAAGCTTTTCCATACTGTCAGCTTCAATGTTTTCAAGTTCAGAAATATTGATTTGAACACCTTCACCAATATATTCTTTCTTGATTTCATTGATGTGTTCAATTGCTTCTTGTTTTTTGAACTTGAAAAGAGAACCATTTTCATTATTAAGCAATACGTTGTTTTTAAGGATAGGAGCATTCAACGATGCTTTTCTTGATGCAGACTCATCCATAGTACAGATGTGACCAAGATCATGATGGATATTAGAAATAGCAAGTTTTAGATGTTCGTGAGGAATACATTCGGTAAATAGGATACCCTTCATATTGAAGCAATTGATGCCATTGTACGACTTTGATTCACCAAGAATAACTCTGTAATCTTTGAAGTACTCAAGGATTTTGTTTTTGTCTTCTTCAGTTTTTACGTCATCAATATCAAGAATGAAATAATCAGAGCAATCCTTGTAGAAAGGTTCCAAGTTAGCTTTGCGTCTGAATGTACGAGTAGGTTTTTCTAGCTTTTCCAATGGAATATTCAGAATGAAGTGTGATACCATTACAGAATACATTTGAAGATTTGAAGTAGCCTCGTGTGTTTCAAATACAAATGTATTATCATCATACGGAGACATTGGAGTTTTACTCATTGTCTTCTTTGCATGGAAAATAGTAATCTTTTCCGTCATATCTATCCTTTACCTATTAAGTTTTTATGTATTTATTATAACATGATTTCCGTTAAAGTTTGACTAAATCAGAGAGCAAAAAAGGGCACCTAAATGAATAGATACCCTTATTATAACAAACCATTGTTTAATTAACCACCAAACTCGTGACCAGCAACTCTTTTCATTTGTTTAGTAAATTCTTCGAATGAAGGCTTCTTTTTGTAAAGTTTAATAGAAATTTCATTTCTTTCTTTACCTTTGATACGCCATTTATATCCATCTGCTATATGGTCTGGGTCAGTAGTTTTTACAACTCTACGTTTGTAACCATCTTCCCATGTTTCAGATTTTTTCTCATTTAAAAATTCAGAAAATTTCATAATAACAACCTTATTTTACTTTAGCAGCTAAATCAGCGTCAGCCTTACCCCAAGTACCAGAAGACATCGTAGCAAAAGAATTAACTCTCGCTAAACCCCATTGAATTGGAGTAGTTCCAGGTCGGTGACTTGTTTTCCAAGCAGCTACACCTCTATCAAATACTTGTTTTAAGATATTATATGGCATACCAGATTGTTCAGCTTTTTTCTTTAAAGCAGCCGTCGCGTCACCTTCATCAAGCTCAATTGTTTCAATTGATTCTTTTATAGCTTCTACTTCAGCTCCTTTAGGGAAGCCTTTAACATTATCTTTAAATCCTAAAGCGTCCATCTTAGATCTAAACCAAATATCATCACATGTACGCAGTCTAGTAACCGGGCTTATATAACAAACAGTTGCTTTAACGTTATATGGTCCTATTTGAGTTAACTTATAGTTACGTTGAGTTCTGCGTGATTCATCGACTTCTTCAGTTTCACCAAACATTTGTTTGAACTTTTTAGTGTGTTTAGAAGGTTTAGTTTTAGCGGTTGCATCACCAGGTGCAGGTTTATATGCTTCGGGATCATCGTCATCCATTTTAGCTTGTTTGTTAAACTGTGCTTTTCTTTTAGCTAAAGTAGACTTTGAAAGTTCGTTTAATAGCTCTTTGAAAGACATTAGTCTGATTCCTTTTCGCCTTTCCAACCAGCATCAACTTCATCAAAGAATTTCTTCTTAGTTTCAGCATCTAATTCAGATGGATTATCAACACCATATTTCTTTAGCATTTTAGCAAAAAACTCTTTGTAAGTTTCTTCTTCTTGTAAAAACTGTTTAAATTTCATTTTGTAATCCTTTTAATCTACAATAAATACAGATTTGTTTTTAATTTTGATTGTAAAATCTTTTAAAAGATCTTTAATTTCTTCTTCTTCATATTTTTTAGCGAAGTCAATTTGCGTTCCAAAAGAAGTTGGAGTAACTAGTTTGATTTTGAAACCAGCTCCTCTAAGTATTTCTTCAGGTTTTTTCGCCTCTTGAATAGCTGAGGTTTTAGACTCAGCCAAGATTGTTTCGCTTTTTGCAATAACTTTTTCATCTTTAAGTATCTTTAAAAAGCCCATTTTGAACCTCTTATACGTTAATGTCGAATTTGAACATCATCTCATTATCAGTTGCGTGTAATGGAGATGCAGTTACTGCAAATCTGTTATAGATGTGATATGTAGCTTCGCCAGAATCTGGATTAATTGCTTCAACAACTTCATCTCTATACGGCGAGAATACACCAGCTGATTTACTTGGGTTAGTAGTATCTACTAAACCAACATAAGCTGTAATACTTGTAGCATCTGGATTCATAAAGATTTTAGTTTTACCAACTTTAGCCAAGAATAAACCAGACTCTTCAGCTTGATTCATAGCGGCAAATGCAGCACCAGCAATATATGGTACAACAACAAATGCTTCATATGTTCTTTGATTTAATGAGTTAGCTTTTAAAACTAGTTCGTGAGCTCTTTGAGTAACTTCTCTGTAGATAGTTGTAGCATTTGTGCTATCAGAAAGATCTAGATCAGCTTCATCTTTACATTCAGCTTCTAAGAAAGCTAATGTTGCGGTATTTTCTTGATCATTAGCTAATCCTCTTAAAAGAGTACCAATGATAGAGTCTGCTTCTTTACCGTGTTGTGATCTTAAATCTTGAATAGCTTCTTGAGAAATACCAGTGCTAATTGATTCACTGTTTTCTACTTCTACATCAGCTCTAACTAATTCAAAATCATTAGCTCCAGCCTTTTTTCTGATATTGAACAATGCGGCCGTAGGACCATTCATTGGAATAACAGAAAAGATTTGTCTACCTAGTGATGGTAGCGCAGTTTGTTGATACATTACATTGACAGATAAATTCTCGTCAGTTGTTGCGATCTCCGGAGCGTTTGGAGTCGATGTATCTTCAATCAAATTTTGTTTGATATCGATATTTTCCATAGTTATATCTTCCTTTTTTAAAAGTATTTTGTTTTATTTATATATTTATATTGGAAGATTTATTAAATATCTTGACTACAATGCGTCTTGAAGTCACACCAGTCGCACAATCTAGTTGGATTTTTTGCGTAGATCTCATCTTTTTCAACGTTATTAATAAGCTCCATAAGCTGACTAACATAGTTATCTAGATATTGACGTTCTAAGATAATATCATTTTCCATATCTTCATGTTCAACATAAACATATGCTATTTTAATTTTATCGATGTTTGGGTAACGCTGAAAGAAATATATTCCATAAAACATTAACTGATCGTATTCTTGCCATTTTGGATCTTTATATTTTCCAGATTTCCAATCAACGAGATGTAACGTGTCATCAATTGTAGTAATGAAATCTATAGAGCCTCTAAACAATGCTTCTTTATCAGAATATTTTGTAGGAGTTAATTCTTCGGTTAACCCAAAGTCAAATTCTCTAATACTATCTTGTGTTAGATATTTTTCACCTAAATGAGTACGTACAAACTTATCTACAATATGTTGATACTGCGGAGCAAGCTTATGACGTGCCGGTTCAGGATAATGCTCAATAATAGAATGAACAGCTCCACCTTTCAGTAGAGCCGTAATGTCCATTTTATCCTTAGGAGCCTTATCAATATAGTTGTACTTAAACTTGCGGTTACAAGATTTATGAGTAGCAATTTTACTAAATGAATAAGGCTTAAATTTCATAACTATTTCGCTATTAGTTGGCCAATAGAATCATCGATATCTGTATTAGATTCCAACCATTCTTTGATAGTTTCTTCTTCAAAGATTTCAGCATCTGATTTTTTCTTCTCAGCTTTGATCTTGTTTAGAATAGATGCGACTTTACCAGTAGGTACACCTTCTTCATTAAATTCTTCTTTAAGAGCTTTAATATCTTGATCCAATACTTTCTTTTGCATTTGAAGTTCTAGATACCTTTTAGTGAAATTTTCAATATTTTCTCTAGCTTCTTGTGATGATCTAATTTCCATTCTTCTTTCCTTTTGTTTTATTTAAGTGCATCTTCAACGTACGCTTTGTATTCTTTATATCCGGCGTAATCGTTACAATTTACATATACGAATTCTGATGTAATTTTATCATTACCATCAAAATCTTTAAATGTAACTGGGTGGCTTAAGTTAAAAATAACACGATTTTTCTTATCGCTATATTTAACTGAGCTAATTTCATTCTTATTAATAAATCCATTACCATTAATTTGATAAATGTAATTTTCGATAAAAAATTCATTTTGTGATAATGCTAATAAATTATTTGAAAAATCAACATGGTTGTGACTGTCCCAATATACATAATCACTGATTAACTTAGACTTTCCGTAGCTAGATATTTCAATGTTGTAATTGAGATTAAAAATAATTCTATTCCTATCTTCTAAAATATTGATATTAGATACGTTTTGTAAATTAACGATCCTATCTTTGGTTTGTAAAAACAATTGTCCTTCTCCTTATTGATATTATTATAACAAGACTTTGTTTAAAGTTTAGATTTAATTCGAACTTGAGCGGATATTCCGCTAAATATATTTTTTTGAATTATATCAGATACAACAATATCACTATGGTTTAGCATTAGTTCATTCATATCTTTTTCAATGTACTTATCCGGTTGGATGTACACTTTATATTTCTTCGAATATTCTAAGCTATTTATTAAACCTGTTTTGTCATTATCAAGGACAAAGACTGGATGTTTTAATTCATTCAAACGATCATCTGGCATTTTAGCACCCATCAAAGCAATACTATTTGGTAGACCACCAGCAATGGAATCAAAGATGCCTTCATAAATGAATACTGGTTGATCTTTATTGATATTGAACCAATTCCAAATTTTATAACCAATGTTTGCGTCATGCATGTACGTATAGAATGTTTTATCTTTAATTGATCTTGAGTAGAAGCCATACATTTGTCCTTCAAAATATAAAGGAATAACGATAGCATCTGTGATCTTATAAAGAGTTTCACCAATTTTTAGATCTTGGAAACCAAAGTACCATTTACCAAATTTTGATTCCTTATATTCAAAACCACGACCTTTAAGATAATCTAGAGCTTCTGGAACTGTAGATATATCTTTAAGGTATGGAGTTAAATCATGAATGAGAACCTCTTTTTCTTTAGGTTCTTCAACAGTCTTTTTAAATGAACCGAATACATCTTCAGTATCACCTTTAGCTAATTTAGCCATAGTGTTACCAAAGTTTTCGCGTTTGTATTGATTCAATAGAGCTGGGAAAAAATCTCTTAGAAATGAGTACACTGTTTTGTTATGTGCTGCGCAATCACCGTTAAAGCAATTGACATTAGTCACATTATTTTTGATGTACAAATGAAGTCTTTTCTTGTTTTTGTGAGTACGACTATCGCCGCATACTGGACAACGAGCTGTAATGTCAACATCAGATTCCTTTCCAATGTTGTCCATTCCAACCGCTAACTTGAAGTATTTAATATCAAGTCTGTCTAACATATCCATCCTTCTTTATTTGGTTACCAACCAAAATCGTCAGCAGTAAGCTCTCTGTTAATTTTGAAGTGGTTAGGTAATTCCATTAATATAGATTGTAACTTGTTTTCCGTTAAATATTGTTCAAAATCTTTATCGTTATAATCCGCTCGTGCTTCTTTAAATTCGATAATAATTTTATTCCAAATATCTGAAGGAATACCTTCTTCCATAACTAATGTAAAGTTACGGTCATAGTGTTCTCTATATAATGGATGAGAATCAAGCCAATTGTCTAATGAACCATGTTTTGCAACAGCTTTTGTAAGCGTACTTGGTCCAAAACGAATATCTTTGTAGATATCCTTAACGCCAGTTGATTCACCTTTACGATTTGTTTTGTAAACATCGAAATCTTCGAGTAATTTACGTTTGATATCACTATCAATGGGTGCTGCTTTGAATTCCATAGGATTAGCAATATTATATCCTTGATCAGATATAAAGTTGATAAACGTTTGTGTAAACTCTGTATGGTCAACAACTTTAGGTACATCATCCGAATCATCACCTAAAACAACATGTTCCATTATCCAATGTTCCATTGTTTCGTGTTTATTTTCAGGTACCAACCATTTTTTAGTCAAAGCACTATATTGAAATACATTTTCAGTATTACGTTGTGCTTGAATCATATCTTTATCTGGTGAATGAATTAGAATCTTTTCAGATCTATTAAATTCTTTTGCTAGTACTAGCATAGTATCATCAGCTTCAGCTTTTGGTACTTCAATTACTTTCCAAGGAAGGTTTGTTTTAATTTGTTCAATTAAACCATCTACTTCAGCGAATACTTCACCAAAGTTTACTTCCGATTCTTCTCTACCACTCTTACGTCTATGTTTATAACCTGGAAAAAAGTCTTTTCTCCAATATCCATCGGCAGATTTATCTAAGCAAATAATAATATCTCCAAATTGTTGTCCAAACTCTTGTTTAATTTGGAACAACTCTTGGAAGATATAGTATTTAGTCAAGCCTATAAAGTCGCTAGTAAGAAATTTACCATCAACTTTTTTAGGCTTGGCTTGAGCTATAGAAGTATGAATCTTTCTATGAATAATAGAACTAAAATCTATTAATATCATTATTATACCTCCTAGCTAAGGGGAGAACCCCTTAAACTAGTCCATTAAGCAAGTCGTCTAAACTGTCTGCTTTTTTAGGTTCAGGGGCTGGTTGAGCTGCTGCAACTGGTGCTGCAACTGGTTCAGGAGCGACTGCCGCTGGTTGAGCTGGAGTAACTTCTTGAACTGGTGCAACTGCTGGAGCCACTTCAGCCGTCAATGGAGCAGATGGAGCCACTACTTCTTGATCACTGAATGTTACCCAAGCTTTCTTTTTAACCAATTCATCGTAAGACATAAATGATTCAGGTTTCATAAGATCTGAAAGTTTGTAAGTATTAGATTTGATATCTTCTAATGCTGCTTCAACAGAATCATAAATTGAAGTAACTTCATTGATAACTTCAGAAGCATCATAGTTGATAATACCGTTTGCACCACGTTTAGATACTAAACGGAATGAGTTACCAGCTAATGGGTTGAACATTTCTTTAGGAACTGCACCTAGCGATCTATCTTGTTCAGATGGGTCAACTGCTTGTTGGATTTTATCCTTCATCATACCAGACATTTCAAATAAGAAGATTTTACCTTCGTTGGCTGGGTTAGCTGGATCTTTAAGAACTTTAATGTTAGCTAGGTATTTAACACCACGACCATACATTTTAGCACCTTCTTTATCACCGGCATTCCATAGGTTTTGCCATTCTTCTTGGAAAGGGCAAGGTTGACCAATTGTGCTTGGAGAGAATTCAGAAACGAAACGTTTCTTACCATTTTTAGTAATTGTCGTATTGATTTTGAACATTTTCTGAATCATACCTTTTTCAGAATCAGGTAAGAAACGAATTAGAGCGGCACCGTTACCCTCTTTGTCCTTTTGAAGCTTATAGAATCTTTCATCTACAGCGTATTTGTTGGTTGCTTGTGCGAATGGGTCTACTCCCATTGCTTCTTTCATTGCGTCAAAGTTAAATGCGTTTGCGTCGATCATATTATTTCCTTTTAGTCGATTATTTCGAATAGTTCATGTTTAAAGTCACATTGGACTTACCTCTATGCTACAAAACAGTGTAGCGGCTGTTTGAGTACCTGTTACTCATACAATAATTATAACAAATAGTTGATTAATAATTGTATGAATAACAGAAGGAAATCTAAATTAAATTTCCTTATGTATTTTTATTTATACCTTAACAGACATCAATACTTTGAAACCTTCAAGTGATTTGTTCAACATTAGAATTCTGTAAGAATCCCTAGCTGAGTTGTATTTTACTTCAACTGTATAATCAGATACTGGTAACATTTTAAAGTTATCTACAGGAATTTTGATTTCAAATTCTTTAGATGTATTTGCTGATTTAGTAACACTGAATGTATTTGACTTAGCGTTGAACTTATTAGTTGCACCAAGAGAAACTTTCATATCACCATCTTGAGATACAAATAATACTTCAGATAGATCTTTGAATACGCCAGTTGCAGACTTTAATGATTTGATATCATCAACACCAAGATCAAAACTAGCTACCGATGGAACAGCTTCAGTCTTTTCAAATTGAGCAGGTTCTTTGTTGTAAGCATCCATTAATGCCAAGTTATCCATAATGTAAGATGATGATGTGTTACCACCACTAACACTAATAGTATTTGCATCAATATCAACAGTACGATCTTCAGGGAATAGTTTGAATAGATTTAAGAAATCAGATAAAGAATCTTTCAATCCGATATCAGGGAATTGATCACCATCAAGTGCTGCGATATCTACTAGTAACATCATATCCTGCGATTCAGATACTGCTACTGTTTGCGGGTATTTAAGAATAACTGAATTAGTTACACTATTTAGTTGTGACAATACGTCAGTAACATTTTTATTAAACATTTGCTTTCCTTCTTTGTTTGGATGATTTATTATATCCAATACTTTATTAATAATTGATTAAAGAATGTACTCAGGGAAATCTTTTTTCAATCTTTCAACATAATATTTGTAGTACTTTGAACTCTTAAAGTTTGTAATATCCTTGCCTTTTTCTAATTGCTCTAACATGCAATAAAATCTGGCATCTTCACGACTATTATATAGTTGATTATCTTTCTTTTTAAATATTACATCAGCTGGAACAAGGTACCCATCACCGACTTCAACCACAGATATTACTGAGTTTCCGTCGATGATGAACTTTGTTTCAGGTTTCATGCTTTTGTACAGGCGAAGTGAAAAAACCCGATACTGTTATAATACTCGTGTTTAGTTTTTGGTACTCTAATAAATCCATCATCTGTAGATTTGAAGATAGTAGATCCTCCACCACTTAAGCTAATGAAATCACATTTATCTAGAATTTTACCATACTTTGCTTCAATCAATGCTAGCAATTCTTTTAGATAAGATTTTTTAACTTCATCTACGTAATCCTTGAACTCGTGTTTCGTTCCACGTAATTTGTAGATTCCAGTATCGATAATTTCTTTAGCTTCGTGTAAAGTAATACTCCTACCGTGAAGCTCTTTAACTTTTTTGGCAACCAATGTAGCAATTTTCATTACTCCTTCTCGTTCAATACCTTCAAATAAGTTTGGCGATGTTTTACCATCTGTAACCAAGAACATATCCAACGTATTAAATCCAATATCACAACCTACGAACGAAGTTGCTCCAGTGAATTCTTGCTGTTGATTAGGGAAGTTATTACCATATTTGTCAATACATAGTTTAGATCCAGCACCCTGAGGTAAGATATAAACTTCATTGAATTCAAATGGTTCACCACTTACTTCGAAGCTCATTAAGCCTTCTTTGAAGTGACCTGAATTTTGAATTTGTGCTTTTGATAATCCTGATACAATAATATCAGGTTTAAAACCAATCAATTTAATTACATGATATAGGAATAATGGTGCGTAATATTCTAGGTTTTTATAATCAGTAATGTCAATCAAGTTTTCTGATGGTAGATGCAAAGCATTCTCACCAACATAATAACTATGATCTTTGAAATCATAAATCCTAGAATCTTGAACGTATTCATTGCGTTTAGTGATTCCAATAGTTGATGTAAACTTAAATTGCTTATCAACTTGTCCTTCTGATGTACCTACGGTGACTTTAACGTCGCCAAAGCCGATATCAATACCTAACACCTTTTTCATATCTATCCTTTTTGCTTTTTAGATTAAGTTAATTATATCCAATAGTTAGTTAATTTTTTGATTAAAAATCGAAATTCTGTAACTCTTCAGCTACACTAACTGGTTTTTCCTCACGATGAATTTGAGGAGGTTTAACAACTTCATTTGAAACTCCGCCAAAATCAGTATTTAGATCTAGTGTTTCTCCATTTCTAGACTTTGGTCGCGAAGTTTGATCGCTTTCATTAGTCTTTGGTGTCGTTTTAATTGACGTTTCTTCTCTTGTTTTGTTTCTATTAGAATTGCTATTGTCACCACCAGTAGTAACAACAGAGCTACCATCGCTAAAATTAATGTGAAGTTCATCAATGTCCTTTGTACATTCTATATTTAATTTAAACATTAGAATTCCAGATTTTGCATCTCATCAGGAATTTCCTTTGTAGGTCTTTCATCAGATCTAAAATTTGGGCCTTCTGGCGTAGTCTTTTGATTTAAATTAGTTGATTGCATTGGTGGAACCGGATCATCAAATGTAATGTCATTGTCTTCATCTACCCTTGGTCGAATAGTGACATCTTCATTAACAGTCGAAACTTCACCATCTTCAAACTCAATATCGAATGTGATTTTCTTAACATCTCTATTATTTGGTAAATCTTTAATCTCAATAATCATTCTTTCTTTCCTATTGCTTTCGTTTATTATAACAAAAGATTGCTTAAAAATCGCGCTTAATTCTATCAATTATGCCTTTACACATTCGAATAGTATCAAGAGCAGTTCCAAAGTCTTTAGCTAGTTTACCTCTAATAGATTCATTGACATATGCATCTTTAATGTTGTTTAAAAGAAATTCATCCATTGATTGAGCAACTTCACTCAATGGCCAGGAATAACCTGGAATGTCTAATTTTTTTCTAATAGTACGTAGCTCACTATATTTGCTAATCAAAAATTCATCAAGAGCATTAATATAATCTATATCAATATATTTTATTGTTGAAGGGTCGTCAAGATAGAGTAAGCACAGAATTTTAATTTCGTGAATTAATTTATCCTGCTTCTCTTCATTTACATATCCTCCAGATGTTGCTATATCCTGGACAATATCTAAAATCTCTTCCTTCGTAAATTCTCTATCTTGACTAACCATTATTTGTTCTCAAAGATTTTTTCGGTCCAAGCAGTAATCTTACCACGTACAACTTTATTAAGTTCAGTACCAAATAATACAACATCTTCAGATTCTTCACGAGACGCACTGATCAAAGTTGATAAACCATTTGTATGTTTGTTAACATATGGGTGGTCAATCTGACGGTTAGATCCAATACAAATTACTTTACAATCTTTATCCATACGTGATAGAACAGTTTGTAATGATGTTTTTGCAAAGTTTTGCACCTCATCAATGATAACATAAGCACGTGAAATTGTACGTCCACGAATAGAACCGTTCCACATAGTCTCAATGTTGTATTTACCAATCATGTCAGCAACTTTAGAATCAATAGACTCCTGAGATTCATTGTTATCTTTTTTCTTCATATCTTTTTGAGCAATGAATTCCAATGTATCATATAATGGGTAATTATAGATTTTGAATTTTTCTTCCATACCTGGTAAGAAACCAACTTCTTCAGCTTTATCAACTGATTCTACTGAGTTACGAATATAAACAATTTTGTCATATTTACCTTGGCGTACTTGCTTAATACCAGCAGCCAACGCTAGAAGTGTCTTACCTGAACCAGCTAATGCTTCAATAATAGCAACATCAACTCGATTATCAAGCATTCCAGCCATTGCAAATTTTTGTCCAACATTTAATGGCTTAACTGTTAGGCCGTGGAAATCTTCTTCACCAATAAAGTTAATTTGTTTATTAACAATAAATGCGATTTTTTCATTTCCATCTTCAGCTTTAAAATGATAACAATAGTTTTCAGGCTTATATTCTGGATCATATTCACTAATGAATTTTCCTTCCATTGAATTGAATTCGCCACTTTTTACGTCTTCTAAAACTTTAATAAACTCAGGTTTATCAGATCCTTTAGTATGAGCAGTTCCTTCTGTTTTTACGTTTAATGAAATAGCACGTGTACGACACATAATATCATTACTTAGAAGAATTGTTTCTTCTGGCATTTTGTAATAATTTGTTACAAATTGAGCAACTTTAATAATCTTACGATCATTGATTACATCACGTTCTACATTGTGAAGTGCATAATCTTTAAAAGAAATAATATCAACATAGATATTTTTAACTTTTAATGACATAATCGTCACGTCTTTCTTAGAACCAGCTTTCTTAGTTTTAACAACCTCGGCTTCTGAAAGAATGCGCCCGAATTCTCTTGCTTGGAAATTTATTTCAGCAAATCCAGATTTTTTTGAATCTAGTTCATCGATAACTGTTTCTGGAAGTACGATAAGATTATTACCGCCTTGTCCAATTGTTAAAACTTCTTGCGCATCGGCTAGTATAATGTTTGTATCTAGCACATAAATTTTTTCAAAGTTCAAATTTAACCCCTTAAGTTAGATAATTTCTTTTTCTGCTTTTTCGATAATTTTAATGATTTTCTCCTTATGTTGTATTTCAAACCACTCTTTCGACAATGTCGTTGGAGGTGTATGGTCATACATATAACTCAAAACTCGTCTTTCTACTTCGTTGACATCTTCAAACATTTTGCTGATAAGTAACATTTTAGCTGTAGGAAATGGTTTATCTGAGTTATAGCCTATTAAGCGTCTCTTACAATCCGAAGTCCTTCCAACTTTAATATACTCTGGAAAATTTGAATCAAATAGAACATACATAAAACCTCTACGGTCTGTATATTTTTCTAATGGTGGAGTGGTATAATCAGCGATGTTAAATTCTGTCAAGTCCTCCGTATCTGGTACTATTAACATATCTCTCCTTAAATATTGAATTTAGAACTATAATCACCACGAATTTTAGGGCGTTTATATTTTCCATCTTCAAAGTACGGTGTTTCTGTGAATTTGATTAGTTGATCGTTCCCACGAAAAACTTTCCAATTCAGTTCTGCTTCAAATCTACCAGGTTCTGATAAATCCTTATTTCTTTCTAATAAAATTTGCTCTTTATCCAAAAAATTATTAATCATTTTATTGGTCGCTAAACAAACTCTATATTTGTTGTTATAGTATTTACCCATATACCATACACGGCCAGGATAATCTTTCGTGATTGATTCAATCTCTTCTCTATTTTTAACAGTAAAAAATACAGCATAATCAGATTTACGAGCTTCTTTTAATGGTTCATTTTCCACAAACTTTAATAGTGCTTTTGCGCCATTATCATTGTCACGTCTCAACAATAGATATTCTTCATTAGCTCTTAATGGCATTACGGTATTAACCATCCAACGAGACTCTGAATCAGTGGCTTTGTCATAGTTAACCATTACTGGAGTTTCTTCTAGCTGGAAATACCAATCAAAAGGCGCTTTAACATTAATGAATTCTTTAAAATCTACACCATTATTTTTAAGTGCTTCTTTACATTCATTATAAAATTGTGTATCATAATATGGGTCAATAGTAATAAACAACGTTTTGTTTCCTTTTGTTTTTATTTATCAAAGTTAATGTAACTCATAATCAACAACTTTAATAATAGCTAAATTATCTGAAACAATAACACCTTTAACTAAACCATATTGCCCTGGGTATTTAAAAAGATGATACAAATAAACACTATTTAACCAAGCTGTGTAAGTGGGAATAAACCAAAGTGTTAGAGCTGAAATAAGTAGTTTTTTATCTGTATTATTTTGTTTTATTGCGGATGTTCTCATTAAAATAAAATTAGTATATTCAATTTTACTCTTTTCATCTAATGAAATTAACTTTATTGATGCAACTAATCCTGTTAAAATAGTACTTACAAAATTAATTATATATCCAAAAATAATATAAGAAATAATCATTTCACTAGAAAAATTAAAGAACTCCATTTAAAGCTCCTCAATCCAAAGTTGTTCAATAGATTTCTTAAGTAGTTCATCCAATTTAGATTTGCTTACTTTGATATCATCTTGAAGCTTTGCCATACGTTCTTCAGTCAGTGAAAGAATATTCATATTCAATAGGTAATCATAAGAACCATCTTTTTGAATAATCTCTGTTACATTGTCAAGATCTTTTTCAATATCAGCTTTTTTACGTTTAGCAACTTTTAGTTTATCTTCAACAATCATTTTAATGAATAGATATTTAGAAAAGTCAAACCTAATTTGTTCATCTAACTTGGCAGCAACATTATCTTTACGATCACTCATATAAGATAGTTTTACTTGGATGTAATGATCTATGATTTCTTTAGCACCATCAAATACTTTGATTTTGTTATTCTCATCGATAACAGTATAGTTTTCTGATACCTTTTTAACTAGCTTAAGTTTAACAAGCAATTCATCTTCAGACCATTGCTTTAGTAGCTTACTTGGAATAGTAACTTCAAAGTTGAAATTATCATCTTCAGATTTATCTTTGTAAGATTGAATAATCTTCTTATCTTCCAAGTCATCAAGAACATTGATATAACTTTTTAAGTTATAACCAATCGGTACTTCAGTAATTTCTACTTTGTTGACACCTTTAGTTTTTACTACACCTTTGATTAACCATTGAGCACTATGTTCACCTTGTTCAATAGTACCACCAAAGCCGTTGTAAAATGGTTCAAAACCATAACGAGGAGACTTACCTTCAAGTGTTGATTTGATGTAGTTTGTAATCTTAGCTGGATCACGTGGTAAAATCTTTTGGGCAAAACCAGATGATACACCTTCACTTCCATTAACTAATAGTATAGGTAATGAAGGAACATAGAACATTGGTTCAATTTGTTGTCCTTCAAAGAATTGATGCTTAAGGATAGCAGTATCTTCTTTCTTGAACAATTCAAAGAATTCAGGAGTACCATAAGTGTAGATATACCTTGATGCTGAAGCTTCTTGAGAGAACCTTGTACCAAAGTTACCTTTTTTCTGTAGTAGTGGAACGTTGTTTGTACCTGGGAAATCTTGTCCAAGGTTAACAATAACACCATCAAGACTGCCATGTAGATATTCAGCAAACTCAGCTACCTTTGAACCAAGTTGAGATACCTTAATTTTATCTTTAATGTTTTTCTCAAGGATTGTGTATAGAATTTTACGTGAACCGTTTTTCTGACCATCAACCAAAGAAGCAATCTTACGTAAGTTATCATAAGATGCTTGGTCAACGTAATCCTTATTAAAAAATTCTGATATTTTCATTTGAACCCTTTGTTTAATTTATAGTACTATTATATCAAGTATTTCGTTAAAAGTAAATAAAATAATGAATAATATTCTGCACTAATGTGCAGTTTAATTGGGTGTTTTGAGCATTTATGTGCACGACAGATCAGTATTACAATTTAGCAATACTGAAGTCGTTATCAAGAATGTATTTTTTACGAGGTTCCGAATCATCACCAAGCCATTCATCAATAATCTTATCGTTATCAAACTCAAGGATGTTAATCATTTTAGCTAATCCATCAGCTTTAACAACTTCCTTAAGATCATCGCTATCCCATGAACCTAAACCTTTGTAGTAGTTTGAATGTTCACCAGCTTTTAGTTTTACTTCATCACTAAGGTTATAATACCAAGATATCAATTTATCTTTCTTAGTAACACCAATAACTGGAGTTTGAAGCATACCAATTTTACCTTTAAGCTCAGGTAAGTATTTCACAAAGAATCCAGTCAATAGACCTCTAATATGATAACCATCCAAGTCTTGGTCAGTAGCATAAATGATGTATTGGTAATCTTCATTTTGAATGATCTTATAAAGCTCAGATAATTCTTTGTTTGCGGTGAACTTAGATTGTGCTGCACTATAAGCATTCAATGGTTTACCTTTAAGAGTATAATAACCACATTCTTTACGACCAAGAACTGGAGATAAACCACCAAGTGCTGATTCACCTTCAACAAGTAGTAGATATTTCTTAACACCAATGCTTGGTAGATACTTATCAGACTTAATCTTCTTAACAGTTTTTTGTAGACCTCTTAGTTCTTGACGCTTTTTGAACTCTTCCTTAATTCTATAAACTTCAGTGATAGGATCAATGATGTCTTTATTACGGAAGATTTTATTAACGATTTGATCAAATGGAATATCACCAAAGTACTCATTAATTTCAGCAGTACCATTAGTAATCTTTTCTTTTGATTGTGAATTGAACTTTGTATTCTTTACATTCTTAAGGAATGCAACAACCATTAATTTGTTTTTGATATCACCAGGTTTGATAGTCTTGAACTTTTTAGCAAGCTTATCCCTAAGACCCGATACAACATTGTGAACAATAATGTCAATGTGTGTACCACCATCAGGAATTTTAAGACCATTTACATAACTGAACTGACGAAAATCATCAGCTTCATTTGGAAGGATAGCAAATTTGTAATCCTCAGTTTCATAAATTTCAGAGCTGTCAGTAAACAGGCTGATGTATTTTTTGAATGAGTTTACATTAATTTTCTTACCATTGAACTTGAATGTAAGCTCAGGGAAAGACATAGATAAGTTGATTAGTCTTTGATAGATAACATTCATATGTACAGTATCAATAGCTTCTAAGCCAAACTTAGGTAGATCAGGCCAGAATTTTACATTAACTCCAGTTTTACCTTTTGCTTCATCAACTTTATCAGTAAATGATGCGGCATTATCTTTGAATGTGATAGTGTAAGATTGTGAACCATCATTAGTTTTACCAACGAACTTCTTAGAGAAACAGTTAGTAGCAAATGAACCAACACCATTCATACCAATTTGAGTACGATTTTTATCATCATCAAAGTTTGAACCAGCTCTGGCATGACCCCAAGCTAATTCAGCTAGGTGGTGTCCATCAACATTTTTTTGAACAGGAATACCTGTACCATTGTCAATAACCTCAACAGTATCATCAGTCATTTTAACTGAGATTTCATTACAACCTTTGAAGTTTGTTTTGATTGCGACATCGACAGAGTTATCAATGATCTCGTTAATGATTTTGATTAGACCAGGTACGAAAGAAATTTCTTTGTACTGGATTTTGTTATCTTCAAAAACATATTCACTAGATTTAGTAAGGTCAACAGCACCAATGTACATTGATGGTCGTTGAATAATATGTTCTCTTTCGGAAAGTTTACGTATGCTCATTTCTATCCTTTTTGCTATTTGACTGTTCTATTATATCAAGTCTTTTACTATTTGTAAACGGTTTTTTTCAATTTCTTTTAACTTCATTTTAATGTCATCAAGTCTATGAACAAACAATTTATTGTCAACATAAGATTGCGAAATACCAGATTCAAATGCTTTCTTCTCGTATTCATCAATATAATTATCTATCTTCGTGATTAACTTGTTTATTGGATTTTTATTTATCATTTTGAGCCTCTCCATCTCTTAATGGATTGTAATCAGATTTACCAAAGATGAAATCTAAAACTTGTTCTTTAATAACTGGTTGAGCCATCTTAGCTTTTCTTTCGCTAGATTCTTTTTGCGCTTTGTAGAGAGCTTCTTGGCCTTTTCTTGTTATCTCGTCATTTTCTTTGTTAACATCTGTTTTCATTTAGGTCCTTTTTGATATATTTGAATAATTATATCAAGTCCTTTATTAAAGAATGATTAAAATATAAATAATAACAAAAGTAAGTAGGAAATCATATGATTCATCACGGAACTATAAGAAAATATACCGCTGCACTCCTAGACTTATTTAATGGAATAGAGATCCAGTACGAAGATAGTAATGGAACTACATTAAGTAGAAATATTCCAATTAAGTACAGTTCAAGAGAAAAGGCTAAGATTCTTGACGATTATACTTCAGAGCAATTGTTTTCCGGTAATACTAACGTATTACCTAGAGCCAATCTCGCAATGAGTACAATGGTAAAAGCAGATTCAAGAATTCAAAACAAAAATTTAAAAATTGCAAAAATCAAGACTGATGATACGTTTGAATATATGTATAATTCAGTTCCATACGAATTTACATTCGAATTAACTTTCCAATGTAGAGGTATGAATGAAGCTTCTCAAATTGTAGAACAAATTGCTCCTAAATTTAATCCAACAGTTAATATAGACGTTTGGGATGTTTCAAATTTAGATGAACCAACAAGAGTTCCAGTTAAGCTTTTAGATATTGGTTTTGAAACTGAAGAATATGACGATGTTTCATCTAACATTGTTATGATTAATATTGGTCTTTCTATAATGGGTAATTTATATCCACCGATTAAATCAAGTGGTCGAATTAAAGAATTCAAAATGTACGTTAATGAACAACAAGGTAATTTCTTTAATAAGAAATCTATTCTAGGTTGGGACGTAGACGACAATGGCGAATTGACAAACTCTAATATGACACAAGTAACTGATACGGTTACATATGCACCATCATTAATTAGTATTAACTCTGAGAATACCGTTCAAGTTGGATTAAATAATCTAGTATTGATTTATGAAGACAAGGATAATAAGTTATCTGAGTTGACTTTTGAATGGGATGTTATAAGTGGAAGTGCCGTAGTTGTTGGTGATTTAGATACTGCTGAATTAACAGTTTCTGCAGTTGGTGATGTAGAAGTGCAAGTTACAATTACCGATGCATTTGGTAATTATAACTCACTTTCAAAAACATTTACAATTTAGATAATAATTTTTGATTTTTCCTGGATTTCGATACCAGTGGTTGCTTTTAAATAAGCTTTTTCGATTTCTGGGAAATCTTCTAATGGTGAACTCCATATAACATTCATTGGATGAATCTGCACAGCACCTGGGCCATTACCTAGATCCAAAATACCGTAAGGCATAATGTTACCTTCTTTTGCTTGATATGGTTGCTTAATCAAAATTTCCTGACCATTAGCACTTTCAACTCCTTCCATATTACCAAAGATAATTTCTCCAGTAATTAACTTAATAACCTTCTTTACGTTTGCCATGTTTTTCCTTCGTTTTAGTTTTTGTATTTACTATCTGTGCACTCTTCACAATTCAGAATTTTATGTGCCTTACATTTTTTACCTTTTTCAAGATGCTTTGGTCTTTTAACTAAATCTAGTTTTGTATCTACGGTTGCAATATCGGCAGATGTAGTTTCTTCTTTTAGTTTATTTAGATACTTCTTAAACTTCATTGTGACTTCCTTAGTATTGATTTTATTATACTATATATTTATTTAATTACTTCTTCATTTTGAAAGAGATTTTCTTATTCGCTGGATTCTTAATGTTTGAATCGAAGTGATATTTAAATGTTGCTTCTTTAAATTCTTTAACAGTATATTTAAATGTTTTGGCACTTATGTCAAGATATAACTGTTGTGTGTTTAGACTATTAAGAGAATCATTCAAAAAGTCTACGTGATCTTTTATATTATTTATTTCGTCAATCATATGATAACCAAGTGGAGATAATATTACACCAGCTTTTTTACCAGATGCTTTAAATAATTTTTCAGCGTTTGCTTCATTTGGAAATCTTTTCATTACTTCCCAAACTGAACTAAATTGTGCTTTAACCTCATCATAAGTCATTGCTGATATTTGTTTTTCAAATTCAACGTGTGTTTTAATTTTACCACCAGCTTTAACAATTGCTTGATACCCAGGCGTTTTATAACGTTCACTAAATTCAACAATGGCGTCCATACCAGATAGATCTTTTACATCAGTAATGAATTTAGCAGCTTTCTTATATTTAGCAGCTGATTTAATTAAACCTTCATTAATTAGTCCACTTACTGCGGTTAATGATGGAGCAGCTCCTGCACCAGCTTTTGCTGATACATTAATCATACCACCATCTTTTGTACTAAAATAATAATCCACAAGTGCAGCATTAGAAGCTGCTGGAAAAGTTACAGAAACTGCTTCTTTATAATAATGTTTTATTGCCCATAGCGCACCAGTCAATTCACCAAAGTCTTTTGCAATAATATTAATATCAGCTTTAGAAACTCCCTCAGTATTAATTGATAGTTTATTTTTATAAGAACCTTCAATAAGATCTAGCACGGTGTGTCTAACAGATGCGTCAATACTATCAAGTGATTTGATTAGCGCGTCATATAGTTGTTTTTCTTTATAAGTATTACCAGCAAATCCTAAAGCATCTGGAGTTAATTGTTTTGTTTTTAATACACCATTATTACTTTTACCATTGTTAACTAAAAGTAATTCAGTTCCTTTAGGAATACCTGAAGAAGCTTTAGTTGTAACAATATTTTCAGTTCCATATTTTTGTGTTAAGCTTACATCAGTATTTTTAAGTTCACATGGAACAATACCACTTAGAATATTTTTGGCAGCATCACCTAGTTC
>JGI11705J14877_10000705_pt1 | contig 20384 bp, 13 predicted proteins | sample Etolaghawater15m_FD_14877 | JGI IMG/M metagenome (IMG submission 14877)
CCACGAGACCAGCCGCTCCGCAAGCCACTCGGGGGTGACATCGGCCTGCCTGCGCCACACCCCGCCGCAGTGTTCGACAAACTGCCGGGCGTTGGCCGTCTGGTGGTCCTCCGCCGCGGTCGGCAACGGAACGAGGATCGCGGGCTTGCGAAAAAGGGCCAGTTCCGTGAGCGTAGACGCACCCGACCTGCACAGCACCAGGTCGGCGACGGTGTAGAGCTCGTGAATGCGTCCGTCAAACTGCAGCACCGACGATCGCAGTCCAGCCGCCGTGTACGCGGCCTCGAAGGTCGCGTTGTCCGGCTGACCTGTGAGATGGACGAGTTGGAATCGGGAGACCGAGTCGCCGAGAAGCCCCGCTGCCGCGGACATCGCATTGTTGATGGGCTGCGCCCCCTGGCTGCCGCCGAAGACCAATAGCGTCTTGCGTGCCGGGTCCAGCTTTCGTCGGGCACAGATCACGCTTCTGTCAGCAGGGCTCGCAACGGCATCGAGGATGCTCTCACGCAACGGCAGACCTGTGTATGTGTGCGGACACCGCAGCCGCTGGCCGGGGACGAGCGGGAGCGAGTACGCCAGTCCCTTTGCCCAGCGCGAAAGGAATCGGTTCGCACGCCCCACGAGCGAGTTGCCATCGTGGAGGAAGAGCGGAATCAGCAACGTGGCAGCTGCCAGACACGCGGGCACCGACGCGAAACTGCCCATACCGAGGAACACGTCGACACCGGAGCGCCGGACCTTGCCGCGTGCTGCGACGGTCGCAGCTGCGAGTTTCGCGGCAAAGACGGGGAGCAACGCCTTCGAACCCGGCATTCGAACGGCCCGGAGCGGCACGGTTGCGAAGTCCGCGGCCTGCGCGTCGGCGATGTGTTCGTCCAACCGTTGTCCGGCCAGGAAAAACGTGACGCGGCCGCCCTGTTTGCGGAATTCGCGCGCGATCGCCAACGCGGGGAAGAAGTGTCCCCCCGTGCCGCCACACGCGATACCAAGATGGGTTGAGTTGGTGTTGGACATCTGTATGCCTGAGTCTGCGCCGGCGCCCCTCCAGCGGTGCCACCGGCAGGAGTAACGTAGAGTGTGGAATCCAACATGACCAACGGCGGGCGCGGGCGTCGAATTGAAAATGGGCTGGGTCGGCTCTAACGTATTCCGAATTGACCGCAGTTCTGTTTCCGTTGGATACTACCGGGCATGGGCAAAAAGAGACCGACAATCACAGGGCCGCCTCTTTCGCGGTCGGCCAAGGCCGCCCTTGGCTTTGTCATGTTCCTCGCCGTCATTGGGGGGCTCTACATCGGGAAGAGAGCGGGGGAGTACTTCTTCGGCCCCGTCGAGGGGGGGATGACTCCCGATTTCCTGAAGCGTCCGGAACCGCCCGTGAGCATTCTCCCCGGGCCGCCAAGGGGCGTTGGGCCCACGACGTTCCTCCTGGAGGACCGGGCGTCGCAACAGATGACCGGGAAGGACGTACCGGGGGAAGAACGCTGGTGCGACATCTCGGGCAATTTCTACGCTGCAGAGTTTATCGAGGCGTTCAGTTACGCTCATCCGGGAGACACCGGGCCTGTTGTGCGCGTGCAGGTCGAGACGGTGGCGTCCACGTTCCGCGGCCGCATCGAGGCGCGGAGCTTGAAGCCGAACTTCGCTTACCAACTCAAGCTTCGCGGGAATTTCAGGGCGGATCGGGAAGCCTTCGAGCGGATCGGCTATATCGGACGCTGGCGTTTGCCGGGCGATGGCACGAACTACACGGATACGGACTACGAGGAATACAGTCGCAAACAAGATGTCGAAGCCTACATCCTGTTCGACTATTTCGTGACCGATGCCGGGGGGAATGCCGTTCGCGAGTTCGCGCTGGACAGTTCCCTGCACGTGTTGTGGAACGCCCAGCGGCAGCGAGGCGACATCCCGGCGTCGGACGTCCTGAGTGTGATCGTGGACGCAAGTAACCCGGCGGTATACGCGCGACCCAAGGACGCTCCCCAGGTTGAGCTTTTGTGGGCCGAGCGGGAGAAGGAGCGTTACAGGTCCGGTAGCGGAGGGATCTTCCTTCCCCCCGGCGACTACAAAGCCGAGCTCGTAATGACTGAAGAGAGCTTCCACTCGTCGGACAACGACGGTGGCTACTGGGCCACCGTGGGCGTGTGTCCGGTGGAGTTCCGCATCGTCAGCGTTTCTGCGCCAGAAACACCGACACAAACGGAGTAGCCGCGAGTTCCGCATGGTGCTCGCGCCACATGGGGCTGTCGTAGGGGGCACGACGCCCGATCTCGGCTTCCGTCATTGTCGGCACAGGCAGCGGCTCGGGTTCGAGGAACCGCACCACCTGCAGCCCGGCGGCCGACAGCCATTCGAACACCGTCGACGGAGGCACTGCCTGACACGACGTGACGCCGTTCCCGCTGTCGAGAGCACGAACGTCGGGCGTCGGGCGGAAGTAGCTCGCCAGGAACATGCCGAACTCGCCGTCGTCCACCTCCAGCCATTCCCCCGCACCAGCCGCGTGCGCCGTTGATACGAGCAACGCGCCGCCGGGCCGGAGCATCGTGGCGGCTTGGCGAACGACTTGCTCCGGTCGCTCGACGAAGGGAAGCGCGTAGACAGAATGCACCAGATCAAAGCCGCTTCCTGCATTCAGCGGCAGAGCGTCGAGGTCGCTGACGAACAGGTCGATCGCCACCCCCTCACGCCGAGAGAGTGCCGAAGCGGCCCGGATCTGGGATTCCGAGATGTCGGTCGCCACGCACCGAGCGCCCATACGGGCCAGGCAGATTGAGTTCTGCGCTGCTCCGCAGCCGAGTTCGAGGCAACGGCTTCCCGCCACATCCGGCAGCAGACCGAGCTCGCGGTCGCCCGGGAGCAACGGGCCGTAGTGGAAATCGGTGGTCGATATGCGGATTTCGCGTCTGTAGTCGCGGGCGATGCCGTCCCAGTAACGCCGAGTTGCATTGCTATGTGTCATCGGCGCGCTCAAAGGGCGTCGTCGCGGATCTGGGCGATGCGATGCAGACAGTCGGTAAAAGAGGGGAAAGGCGACCGCCATGGCTTTGCCAGGTACTGCCCGGCCGGCAGCGCGAGCGGTCGGAAGATGGCCTCCATATGGCCGGACGGAACGGGAGCGACGGCTTCAGCCTGCTCCACGAACGCCAGCGCATCGCGCCAGCCCCCGCGCTGACCTGCTCGGACGGCGGCCAACACGCGCTCCGACATGCAGCCGGGCGCGTCCGCATCATCTGTGGTCGCGGGGCCGGATGCACTCGTCCCGAGCGTCCACAACCCGATCGCCGCGTGGAGCATGCGGACATCGGGAGCGGCATCCGCCGGCACGCGGGTTCCTGTCGTCTCAGCGGCGGATAGGAGGGTCCTGCCCAAGGGACCGTTCGGGTCTGCCGCCGCGATCTGCGCCAGGATCAGCGGCACGAACTCGGGATCGGTCGCGGACCGCCAGTCGGATTCGAGGACCAGTTGTCTCAGACTCTCCCGCCGCTCGGATTCCTGCAGCGCGGCAATCATGTCGAGTTGTTGTCTGTGCCAAAGCGGGTAGGAAGGCGACGCATTCAGACGGTCCGTGAACGATCCGAGCGAGCGAAGCGCGGCAGACGCTTCTTCAGAGCTCCGGAACGGCATTTGCCCGACATAGCCGCGCAGAGCCAGAAGGGCCGCGACACGCGCCTCGGAGTCGAGGATGACAGGCACTTTTCCGCGTCGGGCCAGCTCGTCGCGCAGGAAGCGCTGTGCGCCCGTCAAGTCACCCTTTTCGAGACATGCGTTGACGCCGAGCATCGTGACGCGGTCCCGTTCCCGTTCCGTTGCCATCGAGAGGAAGAGATCCTCGCCGAACTCGGCCCGCAACTTATCTACCTGCCGCAGGGCCGCGTTGCTTTCCCCACGGCCGATGGCGGCAAACGTCTCGCGCAGCAGCTGCGATCCGAAACTGTCCCGTTCGACGCGCTCCGGTTGATCGCAACCAGTCAGGCCGAGAAACACGGCCACCAAAAAAGCCGCCTGCAGCCCGCGCGTGGCGGTCATGGCTGTGGATTGTGGTGTTATGGTAATTCCAGTCACGACTGTTTGCCGGAGTATGGATGCGACCGGCCCGGCGTGGCCACCGAAGGATGTCAAGATAGCATTGACGCGTGTCCCTGCAACGTGTTATGCCCGGTGACCGGGCAACATGCAGAGCGTCAGTAGCCGTACGCATTGAATCAGCAAACGAAGTTGGAGCGATGAGAAAACGTCCGGATGGTAGAAAGGCCGACGAGTTGCGGCCCATGGAATTCACCTGCGATTTCCAGACCAGCCCTCTCGCGTCCGTGCTCGCACGGTTCGGCAAGACGCGGGTCATATGCGCCGTGTCAGCCATTCCGGGTGTTCCCCGGTGGATGCGCGAGCAAGGCGTGCCGGGGGGATGGCTCACGTCCGAATACGACATGCTTCCCGGTTCAACGCCGCAACGCAGCTCGCGCGAAGCCCGGCGTGGCAGCGTCAGCGGCCGATCCTCGGAGATTCAGAGGCTGATCGGTCGCAGTTTGCGCGCGGCGGTGGACCTGACCAAGATCGGTGAACAGACGCTCTACGTCGACTGCGACGTGCTCGACGCCGACGGCGGCACCCGGTGTGCGTCCATCTGCGGCGCGTCGGTCGCGGTCGAGACGGCGTTGCGACGGCTGATGGTGGCAGGCGTTGTCACCGAATGGCCGATGCGTCAACGCGTCGCGGCGATCAGCGTGGGCGTTGTTGCCGGCACGCCTTTGTTGGACCTGTGCTACGAGGAGGACTCGGGTGCGGATGTCGACATGAACGTGGTCATGATGGATGATGGCCGTTTTGTGGAGGTGCAGGGCACTGCCGAGACTGAGCCCTTCTCGCAAGACGACATGGACAAGATGCTGGCCCTGGCCCGCAAGGGGTCGGACGAGATCTTTGCCGCCCAGTGTGCGGCTCTGGACCAGGCATGATGACGGAGAGTGAGCGATGAAGATCCACGCAACGTTGTGTTTGGCGGCTGTCCTCCTGTGCTGTATGGGCGGCGTTGACGCGGCGGAGATCAAGATCCGGTGTGGCACGGTAACCGGCGTCGAGCTCAGGTCCGACTTGATTAAGCAGGTCAACATGGAAGTGGTACTCCTCGACGGCGCACTGCAGCCGCAGGAGATAGAGACCGACAGCGTCTTTACCGAGCGCGGCCCTGAAGAGGGCAAATCCTACCTCATCCTCTCGATTGACCTCGCTCCCGAGCGGAGCGTCGGCAAGCACGACTTCGAGCTTAGCGTTGCCGGTGAGTCGTTTGCCTGCGTGGGACTGGCCGTGGGGGACAACCCGTTTGACCCCCGGCGCCAACAGGTTACGGCCGCGGATGCCGCGTCGGGGGTGCGCATGCTTTTCCAAGTGCCCGCGGACGCCGACAAAGGCACGCTTTCCCTGGCGTTGCCGGTGACGTTCCCCGTTGCCGACGTAGAGATCCCCTTCCGTCGAGCCGACGATGGCGGCGACGATGACGGGGATGACGACGACGACGGGGCGGACGACGGCGATAACGATGATGAGAAGGGAGACAACGACGGGGGAGACGACGTTTCCGAGGCCACGGCCGATGACGACGGCGGGGACAAGGGCGATGAGCCGGAGGACAAACCGGCCAAGGAGCCCGAGAAGCAACCTGAAAAGCAACCTGAAAAGCAACCTGAGAAGAAGCCTGAGAAGAAGCCGGACAAGAAGCCTGCTACGGACGACGACTGGTTTTGAGGCTTGTCGTTGAGAGCATGTTCGTACTGGCCGGACTGTTGCCGGCGGGGTTGGCTGTTCACTTAGGGCGTCTGCTGGGATGGTTCCTCTGCCACGTCGTGCGCTTGCGCAGACGGGATGTCGCCGAGCACCTGCGCATCGCCTTTCCCGACCGATCCGAGGGGGAACACAAGCGGCTGCTGGGAGACGTCTATCGGCACTTCGGGCTGCTTGCTGTCGAACTCTCCCGGTTGCCGCGCACCAGCGACGACAGTCTGCGGTCGATGACGGATGTGGAAGGGCTGGAGCACGTCCAGGCACTTCTCGACGAGTCCAAGGGCGCGCTTGTTCTATGTGGACATCTCGGGAACTGGGAGCTCTGCCTTGCCTCGTGCGTCGCTCGGGGGATGCACGGCGATGCCGTCGTGAAAGAGATCAAAGGCAAAGCCGCAGAGTACGCAGCCACACGGATGCGTTCTTCGCACAACGTGGGCATGATCCCGCGCCACGGCTCCATCAAACAGATCCTGGCAAGCTTGCGCGAGGGCCGTTTTCTCGTCTTCGTATTGGACCAGAACATGAGTCGATCAGAGGGCGTGTTCGTGGATTTTTTCGGAAAGCCCGCATGCACCATGTCCGGCCTGGCGACTCTCGCCGGGCGGTCTAAAGCTCCGGTGATTCCAGTTGTCACATTCCGCTATCCCGACCTGCGTCGCCACTGTGTGCGGTTCCTTCCGCCTGTCGTCTGGGAGGACGTCAGTCAGAACCGCGCTGAGAACATCCACCACAACACCCAGCGCTATACGAAGGTCTTGGAAGACGCCATCCGCGAGCACCCCGACCAGTGGATCTGGATGCACCACCGATGGCGTGCCCAGCCAATCGGTCAGAGTGCTACGACATAGATCGAGGGCGTTCAGAAAGGAATCGATACCGAGCGAGTGCCGCCTCGTCGAATACCTCGGTGAGAACGTGGTCGGTTCTGTCCCCGTCATGGGCTGTTTTTGACAGGGCTTTCGACGAGGTCCTCGGGGAGGTTCTCGGCCCCCGCCTCGGGCGTGACCGGGCCCAGCGGCTATCTTACAGGCGTGCACCGAGGACCGATCACCAACGCAGATACTTGAGCACACCGGAGTGCGGATCATGAGCGTACAGATTGTCGAAAACGGCAGCATCACGTCGCCGAGAGGGTATCAGGCCGCAGGTATCGTCGCCGGTCTCAAGAAGAGCGGAGCGCCCGATATGGCGCTTATCCTGAGTGACCGGCCGGCCACTGCGGCGGGCGCGTTTACCATCAACCGCGGTGCCGCGGCGCCCGTTGCTCAGTGTCGTGAGATCCTCGCTGCGGGCAAGCCGGCTCGTGCGGTCGTCATCAACAGCGGCAACGCCAATGCGTGGACCGGGCCCCGCGGCCTGGAGGACGCACACACAATGGCCGCCAAGACCGCCGAGGCCTTGGGCGTTTCGGCGGACGAGGTGTTTGTTTCGTCCACGGGGCGCATCGGCGTGCCCATGCCGATGGCGACGATCCTTAAAGGGATCGATTTGGGGGCATCAGCGCTGTCACCGGATGGCGGTCGGATCGCTGCCGAAGCGATCATGACGACCGACACCCGGCCCAAGTCGGTCGCGGTTGCAGTCGATATCGGCGGCACGACTGTGACGATCGGAGGCATGGTGAAGGGCGCGGGCATGATCGCGCCCATGATGCTCGTGCAGCCCAAAGACCAGGCCACGATGCTGGCGTACCTGACCACGGACGCGGCCGTCGACCGCGCCTTCCTGGAACAGTGCCTCGCCGGATCTCTCGACCAATCGTTCAACCGAATCACCGTGGACGGCGACATGAGCACCAACGACACGGTCATCGTGCTTGCGAACGGCGCCGCCGGCAATCCCGTGATCGGGGCGGACAGCGCCGATGCTGGCGCGTTCGCCGAGGCGTTCAACCACGTCATGTCGTACCTGGCTCGCGAGATCGTGTTGGACGGCGAGGGCGTGACGCGTTTTGTGGAACTGAGTGTAACCGGCGCGAAAGACGATGTGGAAGCGCGTCGGTGCGCCGACGCCATCGCCAACTCGCTGCTCTGCAAGACGGCGTGGTTCGGCGCCGACCCCAACTGGGGCCGTATCCTCGACGCGGCCGGGTATGCGGGAGTGGACATGGAGCCGAGCCGGGTCAACCTGGACTACGAGGGACTGCCGATCGTGAGGAACGGCATGGACGCGGGCACGCCGGAATCCGACCAGGTGAAGGCAATCAGCAAGCGCGAATTCTGCATTGACCTGGATCTCGGTGTCGGCGATGGGCAGTTCACGGTCTGGACCTGTGACATCACATACGAATACGTAAAGATCAACGCCGACTACCACACCTGATCGATTGGAGACCCCGATGCGTCTGCTCCTATGTTGGTTCTCCGGTACGGGCAACTCGTTCGCCGTGGCCAGAGAACTCGCCGGCAGGATCGAGGACGCGGCCCTTATGCCCGTAGCGAAGGCGTTGCGGGACGGTATCCCACCGGCCGAGCGCGTCGGCATCGTGTTCCCTGTTCACGGCTGGGGAATGCCGGTCATCGTCGCTAACCTGCTCCGGGAGATGACGGTGAATCCGGACACCTATGTCTTTACCGTCGCCACCTACGGGATGAACCAGGGCGGCCCCCATCGGGAAGCCCGGTCCATCCTCCGGAAACGGGGACGACGCCTGTCCGCCGGCTGGTCGATCCAGATGCCCGAGGTCTACACGCCGTGGTTCAACCCCCCGCTGAAGGAAAAGCAACAGCTCCTGTTCGATTGCGCGCGAGACAAGATCCAGTACGTCGCATCCGTAGTGCACGACAAGGCCGCCGGGCCGGTCGAAGACACATTTCTGCCGTTCGCTCTGGCCGGCCTCACGATCCACCGAATGGCCGCCAGTGAGTTCCGTCACGAGGATCGGAAGTTCCGAACACTGGATTCCTGCACATCGTGCGGGTTGTGCGAGAGAATCTGTCCGGTCGAGAACATCCGGATGGTGGACGGCAGACCACAGTGGCAGCATCGGTGCGAGCAGTGCCTCGCCTGCCTGCATTGGTGCCCGGTGGAAGCCCTCCAGTTCGGCCGGCGTAGTGAGAAGCGGCGTCGATACCACCACCCGGACGTGCGACCGGAGGATCTGGCAATCAGGCGTTCTCCTCCGCCCGATGCCGATTCGCGCACTGACGACCGTACTTGAGGACTAACTGCAGCATCTCTTCCAGCGTCTCGGCTTGACTGCATGCGCCCTTCTGCAGAATCTGCTCAACATAACCATTCAGCCGGGCGTGGTCTTCGGGCGTGATGTCTTTGGCCGTGAGCACGATAACAGGGATCTCCCTCCAGGCACTGTTCCCCTGGAGTTGGTCTACGAATTCGAACCCATCCATCTCCGGCATCATCAGATCCAGGAGTACCACGCCCGGTATGCCTTTCGAGAGCTCGTCCAGCCCGGCTCTTCCGTTCTCGGCCTGGCGAACCATGCATCCCCTCTTGGACAGCGTGCGGCTGACCAGGTCACGGCAGTTCGCGTCGTCTTCCACCACGAGGACGTCGAAAGGATCGGAGCTGGTCCGGTACCGGAGAACCGTCGACACCAGTCTGTCACGATTGATCGGCTTCACGAGGTAGTCAGCCACGCCCAGCGCATAGCCTACGTTGCGGTCGTCCACCATTGTCTCCATGATCACAGGGGTGTCCGCCGTCTCCGGATCTGCCTTGAGCGCACTCAGGACCGCCCATCCGTCCATGGACGGCATCATCACGTCGAGCGTGATTGCGAAAGGTCGACACTGGCGGGCCAGCTCCAGGCCCTTCTGCCCTGAATCCGCCGTGACGACGTTGACCCCCTCCTTGCCCAACGCCCGGGCAATCAGATCGCGGGCCATGGAGTCGTCGTCGATAACGAGAACGGTATTTCCTGTACCCGAGCAGGCCGGCTCCCCAACGTCAGTCGGCACGTCCTGTGTCGGAAATGCCACTTCTCCGGACCTATCGAGGGCCACGGGCAGTGTCACGATGAACGTGCTTCCTTCGTTCTCTCTGCTGGCCACCGAAATCTCCCCCCCGAGCATCTGGCAGAACCGCATGGAGATGGTGAGCCCCAAGCCTGTGCCACCGAACTTCCGCGTGGTGGACTGATCGGCCTGAGTGAAAGGGCGGAAGACTCTCGCCACCTGCTCTTCGGTCATGCCTATACCGCTGTCACTGACACGGAACACGAGCATGCCGTCATTGTCGGGCGCGCGCTCGGCCGCCAGGGAGATCGTCCCATTCTCAGTGAACTTCGCAGAATTGGACAGCAGGTTGAAAAGTACCTGCCGCACGCGTGTCAGGTCACTATGCATACTGCCCAGCCCATCATCGGCGGACACGTCCAGCGTGTTCCCCCTTTGGGCGATGAGTGGCGCGACGGTGGTGGCGATGTCGCGGAGCATCGTGGCAACGTCGAACGTCTCCGCGTGCAGTTCCATCTTGCCGGCCTCGATCTTCGAGAGGTCGAGAATGTCGTTGATGAGCCCGAGCAAGTGCTGGCCTGCCGACTTGATCTTCCCCAGATCGAGGAGAAGGCTGTCGTCCCCTTCGTCCTCGGCATCCTCAGCAAGCATCTCGCTGTAGCCGATGATCGCGTTGAGAGGCGTCCGCAGTTCGTGACTCATGTTCGCAAGGAAGCGACTCTTGGCCTGGCTCGCCCGTTCCGCGGCGTCCTTCGCCAGACGCAGCTGCTCCTGCGCCCGTTTGCGCTCGGAGACCTCTTCGACCAACCTGTCCCGGGAGACCGTTGTCGAGCGCAGGCGGTCCAGCATGTTGTCAAAGGCTCGTGAGAGATCCCCTATCTCGTCCCGGGCCTCTGTCCCGACTCGGTGTTCCAGGTCGCCCGCACCAATGATCTCCGTGCCGTGCTGCAGACTGAGGATAGGGCTGGAGATGGACCGCGACACAAGCGCCGCCGCGGCCGCGACGACCAGGAGAGTGACGGCACCCAGTACTGCGGACCAATCACGCAACCGCCGGCTGGCGCGGAACGCCTCGGCCGTATCGACCTTCACGACGATGCCCCATCGGAGTGAAGGGAGGTACCTCCACGCCGCGAGCACGTCGTTCCCCCGGTAGTCAATGGACGTGCCCGCCCCGCGCCCGCCCCGCACGGCTTCCTGGATCGGGAGAGAGATGGTGCTGCCGAGGGGGACCTTTCGCCTGAAGGCAGCGTCAGGCTCGTGCCGGAGAGGAGCGGAAAAAACGGCCTCATCCCCGTGTCTTGTCGCGGCCACCACCTCACCGGTGTCCCCGAGTCCCGTGTAGTCGCGGACAACGTCGTAAAGCTCCTCATTGCTGATCTGGAGTGCCACGACGCCGACGGCGACCCCCTGGTCAAACACCGGAGCTGCAATGAAGGCCGCCGGGCCGTTGCTGGGAGGGTAGAACTCGAAGTCGCTGAGCTCGGTCTCCATCAGCGTGGTCGCCCGGTCAACCGCCCCTGCAAGAACGGAGTCGCGGTAGAGACCAGTCCGGAGATTTGATCCCAAGTCCTCCTCCCTGCGGACCGAGAAGGCAACGTCCCCGTTCGCCGAGATGAGGAATAGGTCGGCGTAGCCGGCAGACGTCTGGTAGTAGGTCAGGAACGGCCTGAAGCGGCTGTCCGCAGCCGTGTAGTCCGCCGAGTCCAAGCCCCCTCGGGAGAATGCTCCAGCAAATGCCTGGAGCGCCTCCAGAACAACGGGATCACCCGCCAGTATGGAGACATCGCGTTTGCGTTCGAGCGCATACGTCTCAATCTGGTTCGCTTTGTGTTCCGCTACCGAAATCAGGTGTCTTGTGACCTTCTCACGCAGAGCGTTTTGCGATGCCATGAGACTGACGCAGATGGCCACGCCAAGCGGGACCAGACTCAAGACGAGGGACCACCGCAACAGCCGACTCGCGATGCCCGGTCTCAGCAATGCAGCCCTACTCATTGATGCCTCCATCGCCTGGCGCAGGCCTGGCCCATCCCTGACCCCAGCCCTCGTACAACCCGTCCAGGAATACGTCCCACTCCTCTCGTGTTCTGTAGACGGGGTAGGGAATGGGCCGAATCGGGTTCTTGGAACTCCACACTATGTCGAACTGGCCATCCTCCTTGATCCGGCCAATCCGGACGGCTTTCCACGTGTGTTGCGTCTCCCCGTCTATGAACACAATCCCCTCGGGGGCCGCAAAGCTCTGGCCGGCAATGGCCTCGCGCACGTCGGCGGGCATGTCGGAACGGGCATCCTCAACCGCTTGCGCCCAGAGATGGACGCCGAAGTAGGCCGCTTCCATGGGGTCGTCAGTAACTCGATCGGCGCCGTACCTGCGCCTGAAGGCCTCCACGAACCGACGGTTGTCCTCGCCCGTCAAGCTCTGGAAGTAGTTCCAGCATGCGTAATCCCCCACCATATACTCCGCGCCCAGTACACGAAGCTCGTCCTCGGCAACACTGAACGACATCGTCGGGATCGTCTCCGGCGAAACACCCGCGGCCCGGAGTTCTGCGAAAAACGCCACATTGGTGTCGCCGTTGATCGTGTTCAGAATAACCGCCGGCCGCGCTTCGACGATCTTCCGGACGACGTCTGCCACCTCTTTCGTGCCCAGAAGCAAGTACTCCTCGCCCACAACCTGTCCCCTGAGGGCGGTCAACTGGTCACGAATAACAGCGTTCGCCGTGCGCGGGAAGACGTAGTCCGAACCGACCAGGAAGAACGTCTTGCCCAGATTGTCCAGGCACCACTTCACCGCTGGTATGATCTGCTGATTGGGCGCGGCGCCCGTGTAGACAATGTTCGGCGACTGCTCCAGGCCCTCGTACTGGACCGGGTAGAACAGGAGGTGGTTGTGTTTCTCGAAGACGGGCTTGACCGTCTTGCGGCTGGCAGACGTCCAGCACCCGAAGACGACGCCGACGCCTTCGTCGGTGATCAGCCGTTCCGCCTCGGTCGCAAAGGTCGGCCAGTCGGAACGGCCATCCACGACCACGGCCTCGATACGTCGTCCCAAGACTCCGCCGGCTTCGTTCAGTTCCTCGATGGCCAGGAGAGTCGCATCGGCCACCGACTTCTCGCTGATTGCCATGGTTCCCGTCAACGAGTGGAGGACGCCCACCCGGATGGGCTCTCCCCCGCCCGCACGGAAGAGCACCACGCAGGCAATCACGATCAGCGCCAGGACCAACGCTGCAGCCAAGGGTGCACGGGGGCCGCGGCTATGGCTCCTCGAAGGCGCCAGCTCTGCTTGGCGCCCCTCCTTGGTCAAAGGAGTTCCCGACGCCTCTCGTCCGCTGTCCGCTGTACCCATCTTCCCGGTCTCCCGTCCGTCTCTCGATCCCTGGCTCCCACCTTCCCCTTCTGCTGCGCCTGCGCCCCGGAACGTTCCAGGGCTACGGTCGGGCGCGCTCACTCAACAGTATTGACTATACGCGTCACCGACATGAAAGTCACGCCAGCGGGGGTATGGTTTTCTGTTCCACAACACCTTATGCCTGCGAGAGAGATGATTCACATGACGCTGCCCACACACCCGGTCCCAGTCCTGACGCCGCGATCCGCGATCCGGCGATGTATGTTCCCCCTCGCCGTGTGCATCGGATTCGCAGCATTTTCGCAGGAGGCGATCAGGTCGGGGAACGCACGGAGTACTCCCCGGGACGACCAGCGCCCGACGGGACTGATGTGTGAACTCATGTCCCGACCGGAGCTCACGGTTGTCACCGACCAGCGTCCGAGCTTCTCCTGGATCGTCCCGTTGACGGTACCGGCCGACGCCCAGACCGCGTACCGGGTACTCGTCTCCTCGACGGCGGACGCGTTGGCCCGGGACGAGGCCGACTTGTGGGACTCGGGACGAGTGGAGAGCGCGGACAGCGTTGCCGTGCGCTACGCTGGCGCGACGTTGCCCGCGAACGCCCCCTGCTTCTGGAAAGTGCGCACATGGAATCGGGACGGACAGCCGGGCGAATGGTCCGCCGTGCAGGAATTCCGAACGGCCAAACGCCAGGACGGCACGGCAGTACGGACGACGACCGCACGCTATCCGCTCGTGCAGACGGAAGTCCGGCCGGTGCGCGTCGTGCGCAAAGGACGGGGGGAGTTCTTCGTCGACTTCGGCCGTGCGGCGTTCGGCACGGTTCGTCTGACCGCAGCCAGCGCCGAAGCGGGCGTAGGCGTGACCGTCCGGCTGGGCGAGAAACTCGGTCCGGACGACACGGTTGACCCGCGCCCCGGGGGCACGATCCGGTTCCGGCAGATGACACTGCCGCTTGAGCCCGGCACGCACACATATCGCGTGCAAATCCCGCGCGACAAACGGAACACGGGCAGGGCAGCGATCAAAATGCCGGAAGCGACAGGCGAGGTGATGCCGTTCCGTTACTGTGAAATCGAGGGACTGCCCGGCGATCCGGCGGAGCTCGACATCGTGCAGATTGCCGTCCATTACCCGTTCGACGACGCGGCAGCCGATTTCCGGTGTTCCGACGAGACGCTCAACGCCGTGTGGGACTTGTGCAAGTACAGCATCAAGGCCACCAGCTTCTGCGGCGTCTACGTCGACGGCGACCGTGAACGCATCCCCTACGAAGCCGACGCGTATATCAACCAGTTGTGTCACTACTGCGTAGACCGCGAGTTCACGCTCGCGCGCTACAGCCACGAGTACCTGATCCAGCGTCCCACCTGGCCGACCGAATGGCCGCTTCATTCCGTCCTGATGGCGTGGGCCGACTATCTCTACACCGGTGACCTGGATTCCGCGCGCGCTTTCTACGACGACCTGAAGGCCAAGACACTTCACGCCCTCGCCCGCGAGGACGGCTTGATCAGTACGCAGACGGGCCTGGTGACCAAGGAGTTCCTGCGCTCGATCCACAGCGGTCGCATACGGGACATCGTCGACTGGCCCGGCGGCGAACGCGACGGGTACGCCATGGCCCCCATCAACACGGTGGTGAACTGCTTTCACCACGAAGCGCTCGTGCTCATGGGACGCCTGGCGGATGCGCTGGGGAACGACCAGGACGCAGCTTCATACAAGACGCACGCTGCGAAGGTCGCGGAAGCGGTCAACACCAAGCTGGTCGACCCCGCAACGGGGCTGTACGTCGATGGCGAGGGCAAGACGCACAGCGCCTTGCACGCGAACATGTTCCCGCTCGCGTTCGGTTTGGTGCCCGAGGATCGCCGGGAACGCGTGGTCGAGTTCGTCAAATCGCGCGGCATGGCCTGCAGCGTCTACGCAGCCCAGTACTTGTTGGAGGCCCTCTATCTGGCCGGGGAGGAAGAGCATGCGCTGGACTTGATGCGCGACCGCGGCAAACGCGGCTGGTACAACATGATTGCTGCCGGCTCGACCGTCAGCCTGGAGGCGTGGGACATCAAGTACAAGCCCAACTTGGACTGGAATCATGCGTGGGGTGCCGCGCCGGCCAACATCATCCCGCGTTTCGTGCTGGGCGTCCGTCCCTTGGAGCCCGGCTTCGGGAAGGTACTGATTCACCCCCAACCAGGCAGTCTGTCTTTCGCGAAGGGCGTCGTGCCGACCATTCGCGGCCCCGTGTCCGTGTCGGTGGGGCGTGAGGGAGGCTCATTTCGACTGACGGTTTCGCTGCCGGCGAACATGACGGCTCGCGTAATTCTGCCTCGCGCGGCCGATACGGCCGCACTCACCATGGATGGTCAGCCCGCGAGCGCCGACTCCGCCGGGGGCCGGTTCGTCATCGATCCCGTCGGCGCGGGGAAACACGAGTTTCTCGTCAAGTAGCAGGCACATCATTCCCTTCGCAACAGGAGACCGACCCGTGACGAGCAAGACACGCCGTACCGCTGCTGCCCTCGCCACTCTCGCCGTCACTGCGAGCCTCGCAACTGCCGTTGCGGCGCCCGCGCAGAGACCACGCGACGTGTTCGCGCTCTACATGGTGTGCTTCTTCCAGAACGTCGAGTTTTACAAGCAGGAAATCGAGCTTGCCCAACGTCACGGGATTGACGGCTTTCTGCTGGACTTCGGCGCGTACAACGGCAACTACGTCGTGGGCATCGAACGGCTCTTCCAGGCAGCAAAGGAGCTGGGCACCGGGTTCGCCTTCATCATGACGCCCGAGTACAGCGTCGGGACGGGCGTCTATGACGATTTCGTGAAGAAGTTCTACGAGCATCCGAACTGGTATCGCCTGGACGGCAAGCCGACGGTTGCGATCTACAGCGGCAACCAGGCGGGACACCATGCAAAGGTGACCGAGTTGCGCGAACAGGGCTTCCCGCTGTCTTACCTCGGGTTCTACACGACATCGCGTTACATGATGTCGTGGAGCGTCGAGACGGCCGTGCGCCTGTTCGACGGTTACCCGCTGATGGACGGGCTGTGGCACTTCTCCTGTGATGGACAAACAGGCGACCTGATACGGCTCAACGCCAACGGCCGTCGCGCCACACAGATGCTGGGGAAGCGCTATATGGCGGGCGCGTGTTTCATGTACAACAGCGCCAACCTGCGCGATCACCGCGGCATGCACGGCTACCTGTCCCAATGGGAAGCGGCTCGGCGTGACGGCGCGGATCTACTCTCGATCATCACGTGGAACGACTACAACGAAGACTCCAACCTGATGCCGTACCGCTGGCAGCGCGGGTGGGGGAAACAGTATTACGACCGGGACGAAGCCGTCCTCGACTTCACGGGGTATGCATCGGCTGTGTACAAGACCGGCCGCACCCCCGAAGTCACGCAGGACAAACTCTACATCACCTACCGGAACCGTTCACGGAACCTGACCAAGGCGTGGGACCCGGACAAGGAAGAGTGGGTCGACATCCTGACCAAGGAGTACCCCTTCGACCAACTCCACGACGATGCGCAAGACTGTGTGTATGTGACGGCTATGACAACCGCGCCGACAACGCTGGTCGCCACCCTCGGGCAAGAACAGCGGCTTGCGCTGCCGGCCGGGCTGTCGCACCACGAACTGCCGCACGTTCCCGGTGTGCCGCGTTTCCGGCTGGAACGCGACGGCACGGTGTTGGCCAACGTGGTCGGACGCAAGCAGATCATTGCGAAGGAGACGAAAGAGAACAGCTTGTACGGCAAACACCTGAGCAACCGCACGTGGACGAGCGCCGTCGCGGTTGGCCCTGTGACACGCATCGAGGCCGAGAGTGGCACGGTGCACGAGCCCGCCCGGGTGATCGATGTTGCGGACGTGTCGGCAGTGCGGACCTCGCAGGATGACGGCAGCGGCTTCACCGTACCCGTCAAAGGTCTGACGACGGCCACGTACAACGTCCGGTTCCGCTACAGCAACGCCGGTGACGAGGATGCACGCCTGACGCTCATGGCGGATGGACCGCCCCGCGGCGAAGGCCAGTACCCTTATTTCATCCCCGTCCACTTCCCGCCGACGGGAGAGGGTACTTTCGCGACGGTCAGTTTCTTCTGGTCGCTGTACGACGCGACGTCGTACCTGAAATTGGCTTGGTTGCCCAGCGTCAATCCCGAGGCCCGCGATTCGGGCCACCGGTCGGACGACGATCACGGAGCCGTGATCGTCGACGCAGTCGAGCTGGTCAAGGTCGATCCCGTGCGCGTGTCCCCCGCGGCCGAGACAGCAGCGCCGGAGTTGGTAGCCATCCCCGGTGGGAGTTTCCGGTTCGGGCGTGCAGACACGGTCCCGGACGAAGCGCCGGTGAGCGACGTCCGCGTTTCCCCGTTTGCAGTCGGCAGGTACGAAGTGACCAATGCGGAGTTCGAGCAATTCATGCCTGAGCACCGGGAGTTTCGCGACGGCTATTCGTGGCGCGACACCGAACCCGTGATCTGCATCCGCTGGACAGAGGCCGTGGCCTACTGCAACTGGCTGTCCGAGCAGAACGGACTGGCCCCGGCGTACGCTCAGGCGGAGATCCCCATCCTGAACGCCAAGGGAGAGCCCGTCAAAGACGGCAAGGGCAATGTCCACACCAGGAAAGAGTGGGTGGTCGACCTGCAGGCCGAGGGCTTCCGTCTTCCGACGGAGGCAGAATGGGAGTATGTGGCCAGCGGGCGCGGCGAAAGCCGTCCCTATCCGTGGGGCGACGCGACGCCGGTGCCTCAGACCCACGGCAACTTCATGAGCGAAGTGGAAGCGTCGTCGGTGTCGCCGCGCCTGCGGAGTCGCACGGCCGAAGGCGTGATGAGCGTGGGAAGCTACCCCGCCGGCGCGAGTCGCGACGGCGTGATGGATCTGGCCGGCAACGTCGCCGAATGGTGCACCGACTGGTTCACGTCGCACAGCGCCGACGCGAAGCGGGATCCCGTGTGCCAGACCCCGAGCAACTACCGCAGCATCCGTGGCAGCAGTTGGGGCTACTACGGCTTCCCCCAGCGCGTGTCCGACCGCGAGTACAACAACCCCAACTACCCTGGCTACATCTACCTCGGCTTCCGCGTGGCCATCTCCGATCGCGGGTTCCGCAAGCTGCGTTGATTCGCGGGTGGCGGATGCTACTGTCACGACATCGCTTCAGCTAGCCGGCGTTCAGGAAGCAACCCGGACCGATTTCGAGCCTGAGGAGTTCCTCCTCATCGAAGACCTTGGCGAGAACCCGTACGTGGCTTCCTGAACTGTCTCTGGCTCGGAGAGCAGTTGGACCCAGGTCCATCCGGATATCATCCCGACCGGAGTGATATCGGGATTCGTAGAGTTACTTGCTGTGCCCATAGATGAAGGTGCGATATGGCAAGGTTGGTCTTGGTCTGCGGTTCCACCGGCGCTGGAAAAACCACATACTCAATGTGTCTCGCCGAAGAGGCAGGGGCTGTGAGGTTCTCCATAGACCCTTGGATGCAGAGGCTGTTCTCAGACGACATGGAGTCACTCGACTACTCTTGGATAATGGAAAGGGTCGACCGGTGTCATGAGCAGATCTGGGAGGTGAGCAGGCAGATCCTCATGCTCGGGGGGAATGTGATCCTGGACCTTGGGTTCTCCCAGAAGACACAGCGACGTCTCTTCATGGCGAGAGCAGAGGGAGTGGGGGTAACCCCCGAAGTCCATTACCTTGATGTACCGCAGGAGATTCGCAGGCAGAGGGTAAAGCAGCGGAATGTCGACCGACCGACCGACCTGTACGCTTTCGAAGTCACGGACGCGATGTTTGATTTCATGGAGCCGAGGTTCGAAGCGCCAGACGCTGAAGAGCTTGCGGGTGGTTGCACGGTGAGTGCATAACACCAGAGGATGGACGAGGACGGTGAGAACTGCCGCCGCTTCGCTATGGCAGTCCTCCCCGCCCGTCATCCATGCGTTCGTCAGCGACGATGATCCGGGTCTGGAGCGCTGAAGGCGCGGTGTCATAAGAGCCCAGGGCAAAGTGAAGCGACGCCCTGGGAACGTGCCCCCCCAGACATGGAGTCCCGGGCCGAGCCGAGAGGCGAGACAGGCTGACCGCGAGGGCAGCAGCGAAGCGGCAACGGACGACGTCATAGATTATGAGCCGCACCTTCAGCGCTCGAGATTCTGTGGCTCTTCGTGAACCCGGGGCTGCGCAAGGCTCCGCCCCGGGCTATTATGAATCGCCCCGTTGGGGCTGAAGAGAAGACGCCTGCGGCGAACATGACGGTCGTGTGGACGCTCCTATCGTCGCGCCGCACACCTCCCCGTTCCGGCGGACCTGCGGCCTGCCGGAATCGCGGCGCTCACTGCGTTCGCTGCCTTGTTCCGCAGCGCGTGCCGCGCCGCGATTACCGGAGAGGGAAGATCGGCGCAGGGGATGACACGATTGTAGCCTCGGGCGTGGGCCCGTGGAATGCGGATGGGCGGAAAGGGATTGAGCCCCGCAGGGCGACGAGACATGCTCGGCCGATGCGGCCATGTGTCGAGACGTGTCGCCTCCCGCGGGCAATGCCATTGACTCTCGGGCGGCTCGGCACTCGCGCTCATTCGCCCACGCCACGGCGCAGGATACGGTGCCCGTACTGCTCGCGGAGCATGTCGACGGCGGCGTCGAGACGTGCTTCGCGCTTCTCGTCGGCAGTGAGCAGCTCGCCGACGTCGTCGAACAACAGCGGCTGTCTCTCGCTGCCGGACATGTCGAGATCGGTCAGCTTGTGAATGCCGAACCCGATCAACCGAACAGGACGGCCGACGCGCTCACGCCGGAACAGGGCCAGTGCGGCGGCCAGCAAAGCGCGATCGCTGCTTGTGGGAGGACGCAGGGGTTGCTGGCGTGTGATGGTGGTAAAATCCTCGAAGCGCAGCTTGAGCTGGGCCGTGCCGGCCAGTTTTCGCGATCTCCGCAGTCGACGCCCCACACGTTCGGTCAGCTCGATCAGCGTCCGGCGCAGCACGACCGGATCATCGCAGTCCATCGGGAAGGTCTCCTCGGCCGAGATGCTCTTCTCTTCGTGCTCCGTCTGAACCGTCCGGTCATCGCGACCGAACGCCAGCCGGTGGATGTGCAATGCGGAATGAGGGCCAACGATCTTCTCCAGTTCGAGCACGGACATGGCCTGGACCTGCCCGATCGTACGGATGCCTGCGCGTGTGAACACCGTACCGGTCACCTTGCCCACACCCCAGATCTTCCCCACCGGGAGCGGAGCGAGGAAACGCTCGATGGCGCATGGCTCGGTCGGCACGACAGTGAGTCCGT
>JGI11705J14877_10000707_pt1 | contig 20374 bp, 21 predicted proteins | sample Etolaghawater15m_FD_14877 | JGI IMG/M metagenome (IMG submission 14877)
CATCTATAGTACGCTGCCCAAGCATCGCTCCACTTGATGTGGTTATCTTTTCCGATTCTCTCGTCAGTTGTAACAGCAACAACTTTTCCGCTTGGGATCGCGGAGGCCGAAGCATAGATCTCCTGATCGATTAAGAAATCCTCAATCGCTTGATGAACATCAGCAGCAGTGGAGGGGTTATAAGCAATCCGGCGAACTCTTACAACTAAATCTCTATCGGCTGTAAGAGCAACTGCGGCTCCGCCTTCTGTTGCAGATACAGTAAACTGATCATTAGCAGCGTCTACGCTTTGTACGTAGTAGATTTTGCTATATACAAGATCACCAGCAGCAGCAACTGCGCTAGTTCCACCAACATCTCCAGATACGTCATAACCACCTGCGGTAGTCTGGTATCCTTCAAATACGACCATGTCATTGACCGCGAGTGCATCCGTTCCAATAGAGAGATCGTCGATGTCTCTCATGGTGATTTCGTTATCGGCACTTACAAAAGATCCGGTCTCGGCTGTAAGTCCAGATACAGAGGCCTCTTCGATAAAGTTACCGATTGCGCCACCGTCGATAGAGGTGATTGCCTCAGAAGTAGCAAGGTCTCTAGAAACACAACGAAGGTTGATGTCCTTGATAGGAACATAACGGCTAATAGTTGATGCGTCTGTAGGAGATGCGTAAGCGGTATCAGAGATCTGATATGCTTTAAATGACTCAATAGTAGGAACTTCTCTGGTGTCTTTAGAATAGATTCTGAAAGTCGCGTTTCTGGACTCTTCAGGTGTTTGCTCGATTCTATAGAAAGTCTTGAAGTCAGGGTCGTCGTTCTTTAGATATCCAACGATGTCAAAGGCGTTGTCGTTGGCATCAAGAGCGGTAGTTGTGATTACTCTGATATCAATACCAGTACCAGATTCTGTGCCGATCTTAGTATCGCCAAAGTATCTTCCACCGATTTTAAGGGCAAATAAGTTCCAACCTGCACCTTTTGTCACGGTTACTTTAGACTCAGGAGTCGGAGTTACGCGTGTATAATAGAGGATTCCGTTAACACCCACGTTCTCGAAGAACGCTTTAACAGAATCATAAGAGATTATAGACTGGGGATTTGAAGAGGCAGTGGGGACTCCACCGGCTTTCTGAACCCAATCGTCTAGGGAACCAATCTGAGTTGGTGTATATGGGAGTAGAGATGCGTAGTTATCGACAGGTGAATCATCATAAGGATCTGTGGGTGTAGATCCAAAGATATAACCAATAGCATGAGATGCCAAGGGTTGGGGTAATCCACCAGTTACGGACTGTGCAACAAACACTCCAGGGCGCTGAATCGCGCCTACGTTAATGTTTACAGGATTAGCCATAAATTATTCTTTGCAAAGTAAGAGGCCTTTCAGAGTGTCTTTAAACAAACGGTCATTTAATACCCTTAATCATCCCCATTGCTCTTGTAAAGCTCAAATAGGTTATTCATGAGCCAATCTGAACAGCTATCCGCCCCACATTTTTGTGTCTCTAGGATCTTTAAGGACTTTCGCATAATCTTATTAAAATCGGAGTCAGTCACGTGCCTAGAACAGACTTTAATAAACTCTTTGAGTTTTAATTGATCCTTATTAACAACTATAGAGCATAGAATTAAAATAAGTTTTAGGCGAAGTATGTCCGTCATTTTTTATCCCGAGGTTTATTCATTTCTGCAATTGCATTTTCATGGACTTGAATCATCGCCATAACTTTTGTCATAGGCTGAGACTCAAAGTAATCTATAGCAACAAAAGAATTATTTTGTAACGCATAGCATACTTCTAACCATTTAAATTTTGTAATAAAATTACATAATATTTCTTGTCCTACTATTTCAAATACCTCTTTTATGACTCTAGGAGTTAATTTTTCTATCCCAATCTTTGATAAATTGATCCTTTTTAAAATGTCTATAACGCCATCTATAGTTAGACTCTCCTCCTCGTCTATGTACTTCTCTAAAAACTCTAGATCTTTTCCTGTGATGTCTCTGAATGATAATTTATTTCCCTTCCTATCTACTATAGAAATAGTATAGTTATGCTCTCTAATTACAGAGTATTTCTCATCACTCATCTGATCCTAGCAGAGATGATAGCGCGCTACCAATTTTCTTAAGCTGTCTAGCTGTAAGCTTCTTAGCATCTTTTAAAGAGAGTCTTTTTCCATTTTCAGGCGCGTGAAGTACACAGATTGTCTGAAGAGTCGCTTCGATCTCGGAGAGTTTCTCGTTAGAGTTAATCTCAGAAATTACGATAAGATCCTCTGCACAAGGTTCTTTTAAGTATAGGAATTTCCCGTTTGAGATTTCTACAGGAACTACTTCAGGCTCTCCAAAATCAAATTCAGAGATCTCATTCACTGTAATAACTTCTCCCTCCGAGGAATGTCGGCTCATTTTGCTAGTTGGCATTTTAGAATGTTTATTAGGTAATTTTCTTTAAACCTCAAATTTAATTTTTTGTTTAAAGGGAGGATAGATCTTAAGAAAATGGCAATTAATTCTTCTAAAACGCCTTATAGTTCTTGGAACGAAGATAAGCAAAATTCGGACTATAGATCAAATACAACACAAAACTTCGCGTACGTGCGTCAGGCCCTTGCGCAAGAGAGATATCTAAAAAATTCAAATAGAGTAAATCCAGGACCCACTAGAAACACTAGAGCAAATATGGCTGATAATTCTCCACAAAACCCCCACGTCTTTGGATCAGAAGATATGTGGGGCTGGCAAAAATGGACAGAAATCAAAAGTAAAGAATCTTCTACTTTAGCACCTGGACTCTATGAGGTTGGAAGCGCTGAAGATATCCCAGGTAATAACTATCCAGGACCGTCTAGAGTAAGTGGATGGGCCGGGTGCTCTAGTTGCAAAAGGAGGAGAATATGACCACAAGAAGACCCAGAAGATCTCAGGCCGCTAAAGCGGAAGAACCAACTCAAGAAGATCAATATAAGATCCCTCAGCAAGAGCTAGAGGAGTTTTTTACGGATCCAGGACCTAAGGAAGATGAAAAAGAAATAGTGGAAGAAGTAAAGCTTCCTGAGGCCCCTAAAGAAAGAAAGAGGGTTAGACCTCCTAAAACAGGGAAAGTGTTTTTAGGCAAGGAAGAGATGAGAGAATGGGGCGATTACGTTTCTTGGCTGAAAAATGAACAAGGGCTGAAAAACGTTCGACATAAGAAGATTTAAGTGATATAATAGTCTAAGAGACGCCCCTACAATGAAGCCAGAGATCAAAGAAGCATATATGCAAACTGCCGAGTTATTCTCTCAGGTTTCAAATTGTAAGAAACTCAAAGTAGGGGCTATTGTAGTTAAGAACGGGAGTATCTTAGCCCACGGATGGAACGGGACACCGTCTGGATTTCATACTAATTGTTGCGAAAAGGAAGATGGTAGCACTAATCCGTTTGTTCTACATGCAGAACAAAACGCATTGATTAAAATGGCTAAATCTTCAGAGTCTATTGACGGAGCGGAATTGTTTTGTACTCACAGCCCGTGTCCCGATTGCTCCAAGATGATTGCGCAAGCCGGGGTTAAAAAGGTATATTATAGAAACGAATATAGAATCACAGACGGCATCGGTGTGCTTCAGCAACTCGGTGTAGAAGTTGAAAAAATGTAATGTTTGAACATCCAGAAGCCAGAGAAAAAATTAAAAGCATATTTAAAAATATCTCTAGATTCGAGGAAGAATTAGTTCCTAAGTTTAGAGCCTGTCTTAAAAATAACGATCCAATAGCTCTCTACGTTGCTACACAAGATCAAAATGACTTGATGTGGATATTTGAAAAAAACGAAATCTCTCGGATGCTCGGAGGATCTGACTCCTTGGAGAGCATTTCAGAACAACTTCTGCCAGATGAAGAAGATAAAGACGAAGGAGTTGTGTTTGTAGTACTAAAAAAAGTCGGACCGATTTACGCGATCCGACTAGAAAAAGCTGTACTTGAAGAGGTGTTTTTAGGTTAGAGCCGCAATTGCAGTTTTAAATGCGGCAAAGTCTGCTGATGCTGAAGCCGCGCTCTTAAGCTCTGCAAGAGTCACACCTACAACTCCTTTTATAATTTGACCAGAGTTGTTTATTTGCACGTTAGGTCTCGCGGTTACTACCTCAGGAGGGTTAGTAAGAGTTATAGTCTTAGGGCCTATCTCGTCTCCTTCGCTGGAAGGTTTACCAAATTGTATCCATTCTGCGGGGATTTGACTAGAACCAGATTCGATATTACCCGCCCAACTAAACCCAATGTAGGTAGATCTTTCGTTGTTATCCCAAGCTGTACCTGCTTTTGCAATAATCGCAGCTCCTAGAGTTTTTTGGTTTCCGTCGCTACCAAAGAAATTGATTGTGCCAATAGGATCCTCTCTAAATAAACTTCCCGCTAAATCTGCGTTGGTTCCTCTTGTTTTATAAAAATCAATACCAGCCGTATTGTTATTACCACCTGTTCTAATATAAGATCCGATTCTGTTAAGAGAGGAGCTTGTGGCAGCTTCTAAACTTGTGACCCTTAGCTCTGTTGACTGTGCTAGTGCATCTAACTGCCCGATTTGGTTTTGTAAAGTAGGGATCTGCTCTAGTTCCTCTAGTCTGGCATTAATAAGTTCTGACCTATCATCGAACTTTTTATTTATGTTATCTTGCTCTGTCTCTAACAACTCGAAAGCGTTTTCCAAGTTAGTCAGTGATACAGAAGAAGCATCGGATAAAGCCGCTTGTGCGGATGCAATTGCGGTAGAAAAAATCTTTAGGTCCCTGAAGCTTGCGTAGGTTCTATCAGCATATCTTACGTTTACTACACCTTGATCTGTGGTCGGGTCAATTACTTCGCATAGAGATGCCCCTAACTTTAATCCGCTTTTTGTTCCCGTCCCGTCCTCTACAAATAATGTTCCGCCGGTTAACAATCCGTCTTGGGATAGTACTTGCCCCGTACTGGCCAGTTCTTGCCTAGAAACGTTTAACAATCCACCGGCGTAGTCCTCAATAAATTTAGATCTAAGGTCTGCCATAATACTGATCTATCTGTTCTTTTTTAAGATTATTTGTGAAAGAGGCGTACATTTGGATAGGAATAACACTTGTTGGAGGAGGATTATCCCACAAAACCGCCCAGTTATTTGTTAATAGCATTCTAATTTTGGACGCCACCCTACGATTACTCCAGGTAATCTCGTTGCCCCTTAGATCTAAGAGAGTGCTTATATTTTTTCTAAAAGGCGGGAGTGTGCCTGGGATGATATTAGAAGTACTACAAATTGTAGGAATCAAAGAAGAGAGAATCTTTTCCAACCCTATATCTGTCAACCTACAATTCTTTAAACTCAATCTCTTGATATTCTTTGAGAAACCTAATTCTACTACTTCTAAGCCAGAGCAATCTGTTAAATTTACGTCCTCTAAAATAGGAGCGTCAGTGGCAATAAAGGCCTTTAATTCCGTATTCCCTTCTAAATTTACCTCTCTTAGATGTTCTCTTCTAATATTCATATTTACATAGACCAAAGAGTTTCTTTGAAGGTTTATCTTCTCTATCCTAGGATCAACGCTGTCTCCAGATTGAGCTTCTATCCACAGATCGTCCCAAGTTTTTATATCTTGATTGCTTAGTTTTAATTCCTCTATAACGTAATTTGCATCGTGCGTAATTGTTAATATTGCAGAATTATTTTTTTCTTTTGATATAAATACACTATCATTAGAAACAACGTTTTTTTCTTTAAAACTTACGTAATTAAAACTACTATTTTGCACCTTATCAAGAGGTAAAAATATTGTTTTATTTGAATTCAATAAGAAATTGGTGTATATTTTCATTTGTTTAACCCTCCAGCAAGGGTCTTAGGACAGAATCTGAGGAAGGAAGCATTGTCTGAAGTTTTAAATTTCTTGCATTTAAGTAGGTTCATACAAGCGAGATAGGCATAAGTATCTCCTAATAAGGAGCATTTAAACGGCTCGTCTTTCTCGTATTTAGCCTTAATTGCCTCTATTAGTCCCATCGAAGAATTGAAATACAATGAGTTATATTTATTATTCTGATCTGTTTCTTTGAATACGATAGGATTTTCGTATATTTTATTTAAAATTGGTTCGCCGCCTATTCCTATCTTTATATCAAATTCGGCTGGCTGATCAGCAATGAAGTCCCCTAAACCACTTGATCCTTCTGATCCATCAAGATTTGAGAATAGATCAAACCACAGAGGCCTATTACTATTTCCTTTACTAGGAACGAAGGCGTTAGGTAGTTTATTCTCTGAGTTCCTACCGCTAGCCCGATCGATGGGAACACTACTTGGAGCCGCAGGGGCGATATCTGTTAGGTCTTCTTCGGGATAAATCGATCTGTTAGTTAAATCTCCACACGGGTTAATGCCGTCCTTGTATCTATTTTCACAGTCTGTCCCTCCGAACTTTTTACAGAATTCTATAGGACTGAATTCTTCTAGTAATCCAGTTAACACTAAATTTTTAATTACTTTATCTTCTATTTTATCTACAACTTCATTGGGGCCAAATGAACTCAAATCTATTGTATCTACGTCCCTTTTAAAGTTTACTTCTTCCTGTTTTAATACGTCAGTTGCTGGACTTATAGCATCTGAGGACTTGGTAACATAATTACTCCTTAGAGGTGATCCTAAGATTTCTTTGTTTTTATCAACGTACTTGATAAACTTTCTTATTACGTCGTTACTATCAGTGTTTTCTTTATTCAAAGGCGCTTTAAATGAGAAGTTAGAGACAATCTCTGAAGAAAGTTGATTTGCTTGTTCTGGTGAAATAGTACCCACTCTAGTTATTGCCTGAGGCATGGGGGAATTACCAATACCTGGAGGGCTTAATATATCGCTACTTGAGCTCAAAGACGGATAATTTATGTTTTTTATGTCTCCATCTATCGGTATTAAATTTTTAATTAGTGCAGAAATATCTTCAATCTTTCTATTATATGAGTCTTTTATATTTTTAAAACTATACAATGTTTCAGAGCTTAAGGGCACTTCATCTTCTATATTATTAACAAAATTAGTTAGTGTTATATTTATAGAAGTAGTCAAACTCGATAAGACCTGGACAATCGCCTCTAGTTTTATCGGGCTTCTTCCTGAGATAAAGAAATTAGGAACTTGATAGGAATTATTATAGTATCCTATTTTATATAACAACCCACTCAGGTACGCATAATTCATAAACTTTGTTAATCTTCCGCCCTCGTACCCATCTATTATTTGTCCTAGTTCATTATGAAAAGAATCTGGATTTAATATTAAGAGCAGTTCTTTTGTGGTTAACCCAGAACTCTTATCGTATAAATTTTTAATGAGGTTCGTTGACGCGTTGCCCAAGTTCTCATCTAATGTTCTTGTCCATTGTTTCAGGGCAACAGGAGCCTCTTTATATATTGTGTCATAATCAATAGCATTTGAGTCTAATCCAAAGGGAGATTTTCCGTAGATTAAACTGTCTGCAACTGGCTTTAATAAATTGATTTCTTCTTTATCTAGTAGTATATTTGCTTCTTTATTATTAATCAAATACGTGATAGATTCAAAAAATGTTAGTCTATTACCCTCAAGAAACTCTTTAAATTTATCAAGCTGAGAAGGATCTATTGCATGAGTTAGATTTATTAACAATCCTATTAACTTTGCAAATCTCTGGCTGTTATATGTGGAGGCTCTTGTTTGGTCCTTTAACGTAAAGTTTAACAAAGAAATTAAGTTATCTTCTTTATTGGAATATAGATAAGATATATAAGAATCAATTGCGCTCTCTCCTCCAAATTCATAAATTAATTGAGTTAATTCATACGCTTTAAAGAACGAAGTTTGGTCTTTCGAGTCTGTTATTGGAGCAAATTTAAGCAGCAACTCTTCAAAAGTCTCACAAGAAAGAAACTGATTTATCTCTGATTCTTGAAAATTTAAAGATCTTAGTTGGTCAATTAGGCTTTCTCTATCTGCAGAGAAAGATTTAAAAGATATGTTTGGAATAAAAGACCCCACTCGATATCCTATACCTTCTATTTCTGACAAGATATTCTCTAAAGCGTACTGAATCTGTCTTCCCCACAAACTTATCTTGCGTAAAGATTCACCTGTAAACGAGACATCTGGTGCTACTGCGATTAATTTTTGATAGCTACTAAGCAAATACTTTGATAATCCGCTTAGTCCAGGCATTATTTTCTTGTTATTATATAGATAGTCTATCTCGTTTTTACTTAGGAAAATCTTAGATAGTTCTTCTATTTGAACAGAAATGGGGCCTAGTCCTTCATACCCAGGCAATGTGCCCCCTTCAGATAACGAGCTTTTTACCGCGGAGAGTAATCCTCCTAAATTAGTGGAAATGTTGTATATGGTCTCTATTCCAAACAATATGACATCAACATTTAGTTCGTATTCTTCCACGTAAGGATTTTTTACGTCAAATTCAAATCTATCTTCTAATCCGGTTATGTACTTAGTGTATATGGGATTATGCTTTATACCTATAAAGTACTTATCCCCCTTTATCTCTGTTTTCTTAACATCCTCGTCTATAAAAATATCTTTATAAGTATCGTATATTTTTAGTCTGTGATTAAAAGACTTTAGCTTAGAGAAGCCATCAAGAAAGGATAAACCCGCTATTTTATTTTCTACATTCCCATAGAAAAAAAGCTCGTTAAATTTTCCAAATAGGCTAATACCGTCAATGCTAGTAAAGCCTTCTTCTAAAGACCTTCCGTAGCAAGACGCGTAAAGATACTCATAGAAAGAAGCGAGGTAGTCCACGTTTCCTACCGGAGAGGCTTCGCTATTTCCAAAATAATAGCAAAACGTTTTAAGACTAATTACGTTATCTATCACATCTTGTCCCTTTCCTGCAAAACTATTTAATAGGTCTTTTTCTGTATATTGCAAATTAGACTCTGCTTTTTGTATAGAAGAGTCAGAGATGGATTGGTTAATGTCTTGAGATATCGTCAGAGCCTGCGTAACGTATTTATTTATATTAGATTTTAGTCTGTTATTAAAAGTTTTTTCTTTATTTAAAAGTCTAGGAACGTACTCCGTCCATTCTTCAGCAAAGAAGCTTACATCAACTTTTGAAATTCCTTTATTGATATTATACAGCTTATTTTTATAAATCGTCTGAGGAAACGACACGATCTGCCCTTTGCTATTTGCGATTATTTTTACTTGCTCTTCCCAGTATTTATCTCTATTAAAGAGGGTGTAGTTTACCCCATCAAAAGGCTCTTGTTTATCAACTACAAGATTCTGTTCAATAAGGGTTTTAGAAGGAGCATAGGGCGAAATTAATTGAATTAACTGATCAGAAGTAAGGCCCTTTGTAAAAATATCTAAATTTATAACGGACTTATTAATCTTATCAATATACAAAGATATAAATCTCTCTGTAGTTGTGTTTGATCGATTTGTCGCTTTAAATATGAATTCTGGGATTATCTGCTTTAGAGCGATTAGAGTCACTATGAAGAACTCTACATTGAAATTATTTATAACTAAAGTGTTTGATATTACCGGAAAAAGAGGAAAAACCGACATTGGCTTTTCTTTTTCTATTCGGTCTATTACAATACGCGCTAACTCATAAGTAGAGTCTATTGCCTTTTGTCTTTCTATTTTCGTAGAAATCGGAGAGACTTGTTTTTCATAGGCATCTACAGCCTGCTCAACGATAAACGTCAAGCTGCCCTTAATAAGGGCTAGTTGCTTGATTGTGTCTCCGAATAACATGTTAAAACGCTTTTTTAAACTTTAAACTTTAAGTTTAAAGCTTTGTAGCTTAAAAAAAAAATATGTCTTCTAAACTATCAGTAGTTGTTATAAAGTCTAAGTCGGTAGACACTACTTCTGACTTAAATAAAATGGTTGTTCATTTAGAACAAACTTTAACAGAAAAAGAAAACATCGAATTAAAAACAAGACAATCGATTACTGATGCTTTGATAAAGAGCTCCGATTTTATCATCTTCTCTGGATGGGATTCTGCTCTATTATCTAGCTTTTTTCACACGCTAAGCTTGCTAGAAAAATCTGAACTAGACAAAAAGGTGTTTTTATTTGACGAACCGGGAACTAATTGCTGGACGGACATAAATAGGCTTTTGACTTTCGGAATGGATATTGGAAGAATAGATCCTTCAATATTTGATAAAGTTATTGACTGTTGGAATTATCGTGATATAATGAGCTATATAGACTTAGAGATACGTAAGCTCGAGAAATCAAATGCAGATTCAGGAACTGTTGCTACTGTCTAATATCTCTGACGCGGCCCTTGATAAGGTTTTATTGCACGATAAGTGGAAACACGAACAGACATTAGCCCACGAGAAATGGATCGCCGAGTTAAATGTAAATGCAAAATCTGGGAATAAACCAAGCGTTGTAACATCAGAAGCCCTTTCAGAAGATGATATCTTAATAAACGAATTAACGGGATACGGAGAACTTGACCATTCCCATATAGGAAAACTTTCAAAAACTCCTATCTGGCAAGCAGCAGAGGTGAAAGCGCTAGATATATTTTATGACTGGAAGAAATCAATCATAGATATTGATGACTTACCTAAAAAAGACCTTTCCGACCCTAGGATTAAAAAGCTACTCACCACTTTCTTGTGGGCAAACTCCTTGGCACAGAGAAAAGCCTATTGGCCAGATGGAAAAGATATGCATTACGCAGCCGCTGCTCAGAGGGAGATAAAACAAAAACTGCAGACCTACGCAAATTCTACGATCGTAAAAGGATATGATGCTTTCAAAAAATTCTGGGAGAGAGTCAACGAAGGAACAAAAGTTGAATTTAACTCAACATTTATTGCCGACATCTTAGATAACGCGTATGAGGAAACTATAAAGAAAGAGAGAAAGGAAGAAAAAACAGATCTATTTAGATCCCCTCTGTTCCACGAGGTAAAGAAAAACTTCCCCCACATCGATCTAAGGGACCTAAAGAAACAAATGATTGCCAAGAGGGGAGATTTTATGAGCGCCATATTAGCAATGGAACTCAATTATTTTTCCAAAAACATCCCAGAAGAGTATAAAGATCTATACACCCAAGAAACTTGGGAGTCAAGTTACTTCAAGCATCTTAGGAAGTACGAAGAAATTTGGCGCGAGACCTACTCTAACTTTTACAGAAAAATTCGCAAGGACTTTGAAAAATGGAAGAAGGAATCAACATTCTAACAACAGGTCACAACGTTGTTGTTGAAGGAGCTGAACAGCTCATAGAAGAATGGGAGGCAGGAACGCTTACCCGAGAAGAACTAACAAATAGGCTAATGGAGCTAGAAACAGTATACATTGATCTTCAGAAGGTAAATGAGCCAACTGAGTTTAAAGATACTAAAGAATAATGTTTTGACTTAATGACCTCTGAAAATCCCCAAAGGCATATTAAATCTGGGTTTTTCGATCGTTATTTTTCCTTGGGAACTCCTCAGGGTAACTTAGCAGGATATAAATCAGATCCATACTCCTATTCAGGAGCGCCCTATCTAACAAGTGGGGTAATCCTCCCTCGTCGCGATGATATCCTCTTAGAGGAGGGTGGCGGAGGCCCACGGGCCATCGAGAAGTACATGAGGCTATTTAACGATAGCCAAATTCTTGCTGCCTGGGAGAAACTAATAGGAGAGATAGTTCAAAGGCCTTGGGAAGTTTACCCTTCCTCAGACTCCAACGAAGACGAGAAGATCGCAGAATTTGTGCGACAAGTCATAAATCGTATGGGAAGTAACACAAGGCAATCCTATGGCAAAGAACAGCTAGTAGCAACTAACTCTGGATTTGATACTTTTATCAGAGGGATGTGCGAATCGATTGTCCTAGGGATGTCGATCGGCGAGATTTGTTGGATGAAGCAGGGCAAATACATCGTGCCCTCTGAGATTAAGATAAGAGACCCCCGGCGCTTCTTGTTCAGACTCAATGAAGATGGCACTGTAAGTCCTAGGCTTATTACGATGTTCTCTCCTGTGGAGGGCATGGGTATACCGCTTAGGTCTATGATTATGCATAGACACTGGGCCTATAGTAATTTCATGGATGTTCATGGCTCTGGCCTCGGGCGGCAGCTATATCCCTTAGTAGAGTTTAGAAGAACTCTTTTAAATTTCTGGTTACAGTACGCCGATAAGCACACTACACCAACTGCTGTGGGTAAATTTAGCTTAGGCACCCCAGAGGAAGAGGTTAATTCTCTATTCACTGCGCTCCAGCGTTTAGGCCAAGAGACGGCAGTTGTGATCCCTGATGAGATGGATATCAGCTGGCTAGAGAGCAATGGTCGCCCAGAACTCTATAATCAGCTCATTACATATATTGACCAGCAAATCAGTTTTGTGATTAACGGCGAGACAACTGTTGGCCAGGAGACCGGGAGTGTTGGCTCATTTGCGCGCGATCAAATCGCCGACTCTGTGCGTATGAGAAAGGCCAAGGCATTCTCTGAAGAACTCGATGAGACAATCAACTCTACATTGGTCCGATGGATAGTAGAACTCAACTACCCTGGTAAGACTCCTCCTAGATTGGTTCGCAACTTTGAAGACCTCAAGCAGCGCGAAGATCCAGTGCGCATGGTACAAGTACTTTCTCAACTTGGGGCTTTGGGCTATCAAGTAGAAGATATTGATTGGCTTAAAGAAAAACTTAACATCCCCTCTCTAACAAAACAAGAGATGCCCGAGGGAGGAATGATGGGAGGAATGATGCCTCCTATGGAAGGAGGAGCGGAAGAAGAGGCTCCGATGGCCGAAGACATGGACTTCGGTACGGATCTCATGAAACTCTTTGATTTTGAAGAGCCTTCTGAAAAGCAGAAGATATCTCAAGAGATTTCCGCTAAGTTCAAAGGAGACCTGGATGACGTAGGGTTCCAGAGAATTGTCACTGACTCCACCGGTAATGAGATGAATATCTCTAAGCTTAAGATTGACGAGTTCACGTCTCCAGGGGAGATCATCTTCGTTGTAGAAAGACTGCTAGAAGAAGTCAGAAACCTTCGCAGGATTTCTCCAGAGGCTGTGGAGTCTAAATCTCTATGCGAGACAGAACTCCAGAGAATGAAGTCGTTAATAGAGCAAGAGAGTCTTTCTGAGTGTGATTCAAAAGATCTTGTGGGTCTATATCAGAAAGCCTTCAGGTTAAATAGGTACTCTGTGCACAGGGAGGCCGTTACTTTGGACACAGAGGGTAAGGGATATTGGCGCTGGTTCGACCCTTATTTTCAATAATACGTTTAGTTTAAATATTCTTTAGAATATTGCATATACGTAATCTGCTATGCTAAAATATAAGCCCATTACTCAAGCACAGTATTGGATTCAGTGTTCTGGTTTCACAAACCACTACTTCACTACTTTTTCCGGTATTAGAGACACATCTGGTACAACCCAATATGCCGATGGTGTAAGAGGACGTATCTTCCAGCTCAAGGGTCCTCGTACTCTTGCTGAAGTAACAATCTCTACTCCTTTCGACCCTGAAAAGCACGCTGACATCGTTGACTTCTGGAAGACCTATGACTGTTCCTTTGTAACTCTAACCGTTACTCCCGTTAATTGCGGCGAAGACCCTACTCCTCTAGGCAGCAGAACAATCACTGTACCTGACGCTCAGATCACTTCACTTAACTTCGGTCAGGCCGACAGAGCCTCTACAAATGTCTCTACACTAGAGCTTACATTTGTAATGGATACATTCACCTATAACTGATATATTACAAGAGGGTTGAGGTATGTCAACCTCTAATTTATTTTTTAAGGGTTGTTTTGATTCTGATCCTTTTTCCCACGAAGCGTTGTGCGAACTTGAAAGATTAGGTACAGAGAGCAATCTTAAAGATAAGTCCTGCTCGCGCGAAACAAATACGTGCGGGATGACTTTGCAACAACTTACAGACACTTATGAGTTCTATAACGATCAGAAAGGTTTATATAGGAACTGGGGAGATATTATTTTTCCTTGGGAAATTAAGAGCACTACAGACAATCTAGATTACGATAACGTTACAGACGACAGATGGAGCGTATCCCTTTATAAGTCCTTAGTGTCTTATTTTATTGGGGATAAAGTTTTATACGTAGAAGATGATGGCTATAAGCTATCTCTATATGAAGCAACAGAAGACGTAAGTTCTATCAGCGGTCCATTCGACCGGAGTAAATGGAATGAGATATGTAGCATCGAGTTGCCGGAGCCTTTTGGTTTACCGACAATAGAAGAATTACAGCAGAGATATAATTACTATCTCCCTTCTTTATTTTTTAAAGAATGGGAAGAACTTAGTTCTGATTGGGAAGAGGATCTATTTTTTCAATCCAAGGAATCTTGTAATATTGCTGGCGAAGTCAAAAAACTAAATGACACGTTCTATTCTTACCAATCTAAAGGAAATTACTGGAAGCAGCTGCCTAGAACCGATGCTCATTGTTTAAGTGATAAAAGTTCAGACATTTGGAACGAGGCAAGAATAAGAAAATTATTCTTTTATAGAAGAAGAGACTTTGTACTTATAGATTCAAATTGCAAAGACACTCTTTGCCTGTATATGTGCGAAAGAGATCTACCCGCAAGTGTAGACAACCTAGAGAAATTTAAAAATTTTTCGACTCATTATGATTTTGACGGAACGTGGGCCTCGACTCTAGGCTCTCCTATAATAACCGCAACTATTCCCGACCATCCATTTAAAGTCGGGGATCAGATTAAAGTGGGTGTTTTATTTGAGGATACAAACTATCCTGCAGGGATAAGAGATCACTCTACAGTATATAAAAACTACACTATAAGTACTATAGTGGATAAAGATACGTTTACGTACTCTGTGGGTAATAATTTAGACGAAGCTGCGGGTGGTAAAATTAATGTTATTGACTTTGGTCCTTTTTGGGTTAAAATTTATTGCGTGAAGACGGGAGTTAATAAGTGTCTAGAGCTTACTTCTGAGAAGGGGCTACCAAACTATCAATTTGTAGAGATAGGTTCTAAAGGCAATTTTGTTGAACAACCTCTTCCGTTTTATAACTTAGAAGGTAATAATTTCTGTGGGGATCCACAAGAAACATTAAATGAAAAAGCAAATAAGCAAGCAAGAAGAGTATTAACTCAACAAGAAATTGACGCTCTTGATAATACCAATTCTGTCTACACGTATGCAGTAACTGTACAAAGTACTAGCTGCGGCAATCGCTACTTTATTGAGGGCGTACAACAAAAAACTTTAAATCTTGTAGAAGGTAGGACCTATCGCTTTAATCAAAGTGACAGCTCTAACTTGAACCACCCTCTACGTTTTTCAATTACGTCTAATGGTACTCATAACGACGGAATCGAATTTACTGAAGGCGTAACTATAGCCGGTACCGCCGGTAGCAACGGGGCTTATACTGAGATTATCGTGCCCACAGGGTCGCCTACTCTATACTATTATTGCGTTAATCATTCGTTGATGGGTGGAATCGCATATACTTAACCGCTTAGAAGTTTAAAGTAGAATATGGCAAATGTATTTGGCGGTAATAATAATAATTCTGGATCTTGTGGATCTGGAGAGATAATATCTGCTCCTAGGCATCAGGTCACTTCTTCTCCTGTATCCTCGCCTCAGCCAAACGTGTTTAGGGACGGAGGCTCTACTTCTACGTCATTAAATCCTAGGGATTTTTATACAAGAAGGGAGATAGATAAATACCTAAAAGGTAAAGCGGAAAAGTCCAGCGTTTATTTTCAAGAGAACTTATATACTAGATCACAAGTAGATCAATTAATATCTGCTTTAAATATATCTAGTTACGCTACAGCCTCATTTGTAGATACACAGATATCTTCTCTAAGATCAGAGAGAGAACTAAACTTAGCAGAGAATTACTATCAAAAAACGTCTCTATACACACGAGGCGAGGTTGATACTCTACTAACTAATTTGTCAATTACTGGGTTTGTATCTCTAACCCCGGCCTCATTAGACGACATTACAATAGACCCCTCCTCTTCTACTTTATCTACAAGTTTATTAGTTAGATCTTCTAATAACTCCTCGGAAACAGAGATCCAGAGATGGGAAAACTCTTCTACAGACTACGTCGCGGCCGTTTACGCAGATGGCAAGTCAAGATTTACAAACAGGATGACTATCGGCGAAAATGTAAATCAGGGAGAAGTTGCGTTAGATACCAGCGAAAGAAGAATAGCAAATGTTGCTCCTCCAGTTGATAGATTTGATGCAGTAAATAAATTATACATGGAAACATTTATCACAAGCACTATTGATGATGTTCTACAAGATTCTGATGAAAACTATTTAATAGACGCACTAGAGTACTAAAATGCCAACATCAACTTCCACTTCTCCCAGAGACGTAATACTTCATAGAAGATCACCCGTACTTAATAAAAGACCTTTAACTACTGATCTTCAATACGGAGAAATAGCAGTAAATTATAACGAAGACGAGGTCTCCTTGTACATCAAGGACTATGAGAACGCTGTCAGGAAAGTCGGTGGTGTTTTCTATTCTGATTCTGCTCCTGATCCTTCTGTCCTTAGCACGGGATATCAAAACCTATCTCATGGAGAACTATGGGTGAAAAGGATCTCTCCTCCAGAGGAGGGGTCGGATCAAGAAGAAGATGCGCATTTGTTCATATTCAATAAATATATCAATTCAGGTAGTGGTGGGTGGCTTGAGATAGGAAAGTTCAGATTTGCTCTTGTTGATGAGTATTTAGATCAGTTCAAGGACGCAACAGATGGTAGTGATTATATACACACCGTAAGAAACGAATTAAGAATTAATAATAAAGCTGCGCTGAAGGGATTTGCAACTTCCATCCCCAGCGACGACGAAACAGACACCTCTAAAGCAGACACTCTGGTTATCAATGACGAGCATAATTTCGCCACAGGAGTGCTGCTTAATGCAAATAACCTAACAATAGATTCTTCTGATATCGACGTAACCTCTGATTCTGTTGTAATAAACTCAGAGACTACATCTTTATTTCAGACAGATTCCGCAACAGGGACCGTAGAAACAACGTTTACGTATAACGATCACGGATTATTTAACGGTGAAGAGATCTTTGTAGAGCAATACTTAAACGACGGAACGACTCCCAGCGGAGTGACTCAGGGTAACTATACGGTTGCAGAGGCAAGCTTAAATACATTCAAGCTCTATGATGGCTCGCAAAACGTTCTTGCTACTGGTAATGTTAGAATTAGATACTCTCCTAGACTAATTTTAGATCAGGCTTATAACGTACTTCAGTCTGGAAATTTTAAATTAAAAGAGATCGCTGACGTACCTAACTCTTCTCAAATAGCAGAAGGTAGGTGGGACGTATACAGAAACTCTTTAAATGGAAACGTAAGAGTGTATGCAAGAGCTAATAACATAGTTTCAGAGGCAACCTCTAGAGCCATTAAATTAGACGTTAAAAATGCTTCGGGGTTGCCTATTGCTCAAGGTGCTCCCGTTTATTTTGCTGGCACCGATCCTATAAAGGGGTACACAATTGTCGGGCCCTCATTGGCTTCTAACTCTGGATCAATGAATGCCATAGGTATCACAGATGCTACTATTGTAGGTAATGGCTATGGCTCAGTCACAGTTCTTGGCGAAACTACTCTATTAGATACTACTTCAATTGGCGATCAGATTCCCAACTCTGATGATAGTGGCAAAGTGGTTTATGTTGCAGAGAACGGTGGCTTGACTTTTACTCCGCCAACAGAAGCGCAGGGTATAAGACAGCCTATTGGTGTTTTATTTAAAGAGGATAGTAGTGAAGGAAAAATATTTGTAAACCATCCAGACATATATAATACAGTTCAGTTAGAAGAAGGGTATATATGGATTGGCGCTACTGGAGATAACGCAGTTGCATATAGGGTTAATACGGACAATTTTCAGAGAGTAGCCGCTTCAGACGGAGAAATTGAGTTTCAATTATCCGATGAGATTAAGTTCGGTGCTTATGAATTTCTTTGGGACGGAGATAATACCGAAAGTAAGACTCAGACAAAAGTAACTACATCCTCCCAAGCTCTTGGTGGTGTCGATGAAATAACGGTGGATTCTTTTCCTTCGACCTACAGATCTGCTAAGTTTTTTGTTCAGCTAAGTTTAACGGGTATAGGCATAACCCCTAACTTTCAAGTCACAGAGCTACTTGTGATCCACAACGGTACGGATGTAGATATTGTAGACTATGGAACTGCTTCTACATTGAACGAGAGACTAGGAGATTTTTCTGGTAGTATTAATGGGTCTAATATTGATATAACTTTTCAAAGATACAGGGCCACAGAAGGCCAGATTGAAGTAAAAGTAATGAGAACTGCAGTTATCTCTTGAGCCAATTATTGTTTAAAGTCTTAGATAGATAATACAATTTGGCACAGGGGAAAGTGAACCTATGGCATCAAAGAAACATTTTCATGTCAGGCATGGTCTGACTGCGGGCAGCGGAGTAGATCAAAATGGCATTCCGACCAGAGAGGTAATTACCAATACCGGACAGTTGGTTGATGTCGGAGCACTTAGTTCTTTAACAACAACTAATAAAACAAATGTAGTTGCTGCTATTAACGAAGTTATAGACGGAAACGCAAGAATCGACGACGTTATTGCTTTGGCAATTGCATTAGGGTAATTTATTGTCATGGCAAATACATTTAAAGCATTTACAAAAGCAGGCGTCGGAACAACAACTGCTACGGCATACGAAGTTGAGCTCGGAGGAGCTACGGGCAAAACTTCTATTGTAATTGGTATATCGTTATCAAACGTGGCCTCAACTCCGATTAACGTAGATGTTCAGATAGACCGCCCTGCAGCTGGAACAACTGCGGCTCCTTCTGATGACGTTTACCTAGCTAAAAACATTCCGATACCTTCGGGCTCTACTCTAGAAATCATGGCGGGTCAGAAGCTGATCCTGGAGTATAATGGCACGGCCTTGGCCGGGGACAAGATTGTGGTGACGTCGGATACAGTGAGTAGTCTCGATGTCATTGTCAACGCACTAGAAATTACTTCATAAGGAGGCAATACCTATTATGGCGTATATTGGCAACAATGCAGATGGAATTTTTATTCCAAGTAGCGTAAACACTTCGACGGACTTAAGAATCAGTGGGGGAGCACTAACGCAAACCGGCGGAGATGTCAACCTCGACGAGGGGACATTGTTTGTTGACGAGTCGGAGAATAGAGTCGGGGTGGGGACAACCGCGCCCGAAGTCACTCTTGACGTAGTCGGGACGATTAAGGCAACTACATATGCAGATTTGCCCACATCTCTTACTGTACTAAGTCGCGACGGCACCGGGGTGGTCATCAATGCCCCCACCGCCACCCTCCAGGTCCTCAATCGATCTGGTACCGAGGTCCCTGTAACCTTCTGAAGCCGAAGGCATTAAGTTTAAAGTACACTATAAATAGATAACTAAGAACGCAGTTCCTTTCTACCATGGCAAATCGCTACCCACTTATTCTCAATGGCTCCGCCGGGCAACTTCAAGAACTACCGGTGGGCGATTCACTTGATTTGGGAGGGGAGAGCCTTTTAGGCGTTAAGTTGGGTAGTGCGGGGGCGCCGAGTATAAGCTTCACCGGCGACACCAACACCGGCATCTACAGCCCCGGCGCAGACCAAGTAGCGGTAGCAACTAATGGGGTTGGGAGGTTGTTTATTACTGCCAATGGCGATCTTTGCTTTGGCAGCCAAGTTGGCGCAAACAACGATGGAAGTGGCATCTCTATTTACAACACTTCTTTTCCACGGCTTTCCCTAAGAAATAGCACAACAGGAAACACGCTTACAGACGGCAGCCAGCTTTATCTAGTAGATTCAGATCTTTACGTTACCAATAATGAAAACGCTAACTTAATACTTAGAACCAACAGCGCCGAACGCCTTCGCATCGACAGCTCTGGCAACGTAGGCATAGGGACTAGTTCGCCTAGCACTACTCTTCACGTTGACGGTACTGCAACTGTTGATCGCATCATAAATGCCACAACAAGTTCTAATCCTTGGCTTAAAGGTGTAAATGGAAGTGGGACTGAAACTTCGTTTATTAAACAAGATGGGCAAGGCTATCTAACTAAATTAGGGATTGGCACTACGACGCCTGACGCTTTGCTGGATGTAGAGAATTCATCGGGCGCAGCTGAAGTTCAAATCAAGTCCCTTAATTCATCAGACTGTACACTTGCTTTTGGCGATAATGCAGATACAGATGTAGGTCGGATTAGATATGCGCATAGTGCTGATGCAATGTTGTTTTTTACGGCAGCAAATG
>JGI11705J14877_10000708_pt1 | contig 20350 bp, 21 predicted proteins | sample Etolaghawater15m_FD_14877 | JGI IMG/M metagenome (IMG submission 14877)
ACCTCTTTTCTCCCTCACTGTCTAGAGTATGCGCGAACTGCGGGTGAAGGAACCAGAGCTTTGCCGCGGGGGAACGTGAGTGATGACGGCTGTTAACAGACCCGCACCGCATCCTCAAGGAATGCGGCGTCTCGAGGGAGGGTGAGGCTGCCCCTGGTGATGATCGTGACCGGAAACCCTAGAGCTTGTTCGAGGTCTATTTCACACGCGGCGATGTCATAGAGGGTTGCGCCTGCGTCGGCGTCACAGAGGAGATCCACATCACTATCTTCGCGTGATTCGCCCCTCGCGACAGAGCCGATGACGGACACTGTGGAAAGTTTGTGGGCGGTGGCAACTGTGCGAATGAGGGAAGCCTTCTGTTGCAGAAGTTCCAGCGTGGGCTTCGGCGGCCCATAACGGGTCCAGGGAATCAAGACAGCTTTCGGTGTTCGGTGGGAACCGATCACCACAGGGTCGGCATCGGGATTCTCCGAGAGTGCTCTCATCAGGGCAGGAAGGCTCGACCTGGCTTCTGCGATACCGAGAACGCGGGGTGAGAACATGATGAGAGCTTAGCATTATGTACACAAATATGTACATAACGCAGAGCCTTCGCCAACGAGAGCCACCCGGGCACTCGTGCTGCGGTGGAGGATAACTCTGACGGGGTGGGGAGCCCTCTCCCTAGACTCCGCCGATGTATGTCTTTATCGACGATTCGGGGGACCCGGGGTTCAAGTTCGACAAAGGTTCCAGTCGGTTCTTTGTCATTGCCTGTTGTGTGTTTGAGACTGCCGAGGCCGCGGAGTTGACTTCGGAGCGGTTTCGTTCGATACTTCGTCAGTTTCTCTCGCGCGATAAGGCGGAGTTTAAGTTCTCCAGGTCCCGCGAGGACATACATAGGCTCCTCCTCGCGAAACTCGTGGGATTGCCCTTCCATATTCACGCTGTGCTCATCGACAAACGTGCCGCGGTTCCTCACATGGGTGATCGCGGACCAGGTGATCTTTATCGTTCCGCAATCGCACGGACTCTAAGCTCCGTGCAATATTCACCCTCCGGTCTGATGGTTTTTCTCGATGGGCGAGGAGACAAATCGTACATACAAGGAACTCGCGNNCTCTTCTCCCAGCAGCTTTCGNGCCATGGTGACAATCGCATTCGCAAACTTCGATNGATAGATTCNCGCTCGAGTCCGCTNATACAGCTCGCAGACTTATTCGCCGGAACTATTCGTCGATCCGCAGACGAGAGTGATCGCTTCTATCGGCGACTATTGGAGCCGTACTTGAACGGTGGTGCGCTGACCATTGAGAAGGTCCATTAAAGGGGGCGACCCGAGCTCCTATCCTGACGTTACGTCAGGCACGCGCACAATCCAGTGACAATTCGGAACCCGGGTCTCGGAATCTTCAGTATGTCACACAGGTGGAGGCGGCACGGCACATAATCCACAGGCGTCATGTGAGGGGGCGACCCGGCCCCTATCCTGCCGCCTGGACAGGAACGCGCTCCATTCGGAAGCTATTCGGGGGACCGGGTCTGTGTGTGGCCAGTATTGCACAGGCTCCGCCGGGGTTAGCGCTGTCAGGGGAGCTTGGTAGCGTCGGGGTTGGAAAGGATCATTCGTATGGCTACTGAATCTCCCGACACCCCCTTGGGCTTTGTTCTGCCTGATGTCTCACTACCTGACTCCTCCGGAGATTTGGTCTCTGTGCGAAGCGAGGGAGCTGCCGCCACCCTTATTGCCTTTGTCTGCAATCACTGCCCCTATGTGAAGCACGTAGAGGGCCTCTTCGGCGAAGTTGCGTCTTCCTATATGGCCAAAGGCGTGGCCATTCGAGGCATTGTCTCCAATGATGTGGAGTCGTATCCAGAGGACGGCCCCGAGGGAATGAAGGACCAAGCCAGCAGAGCTGGCTGGACCTTCCCCTATCTCCAAGACCGTGACCAGTCTTTCGCTAAGCACCTCGGTGCTGTGTGCACGCCGGATTTATTCCTCTTTGATCGAGACAACGTGCTGGTCTATCGGGGGGCCTTTGATGAGTCCTCGCCAAAGAACGGTGTTCCCCTGACCGGAGATCACCTCACTCGAGCGCTAGATCTGACCCTGGAGGGCGCAGAAGTCCCGTTGCCTCATCGACGCGCTATTGGGTGCAGTATCAAGTGGATTCCCCAGGCATAACGCCCGGGAGTTATCCACAGATCTGATTTTTGCCCCCACGGCATCGCTCGAGTGACTACCGTTTGAGCATGACACAGGCGAAAACACAAGTGCTTGCGAAACGCAAGCACGCGGGCTACGGTGAGGGTATGAGCCCTAACGTGCTGGTGAGAAATGTTCCTACTGAGATTCACGCGACGCTTGTTAGTCGTGCTGAGGCCGCGGGGAAGTCGCTGCAGGAGTATGTGTTGGGCCTGCTCAGCGAGTCTGCTGGTAAACCCACGATGGCCGAGGTTATGGCCGAGATTGAGGCCAATCTCGCCGCCAATCCCATGCCGTCGATGAGCACGGAAGAGATCGTGGCAACTATTCGCGAGGGACGCGAGGAACGCACGACACGATTGCTCGGCTAGTGCCCGCTTCGATTGCGCTCGACGCCAGTGTGGTGGTGGATGGGTTGGTCGACTTAAGCGCCACCGGAGACCATGCCCGAGCGCTGATGGGGCAACCCGGCGTGTATGTCCCTGATCTGCTCTACTCAGAGGTCAGCAATGCTCTGCGCAGAAGAGAGGTACGCCTGAAGCGGTCCATGGAGCGGGAATTCACTTCACTTCTGCGCCTGCCCTGGGATCGAGTGCCGTTTGGCACCTTTGGCCGACTGACCTGGCCGCTTCGGCACGACGTGTCTCTCTATGACGCCACCTATCTGGCATTGGCCATGGTGCTCGATGTTCCCTTGGCCACCACGGACAGAAAGCTTGCGAGCGTTGCCACCCGTTACTGCGAAGTGGTCATCCCTGGCGAGTAAACGCTGAGTCCGGCGGCTTTGGCCGCCTGAATCAATCTCTGGTTGTAGGCGACCATGTTGCAGTGGGCGCGAAGCGCGCTGGCAAGATGGAGGGCGTCGAGAGTCCTTAGCTGCACAGGCTCCACTTCCGAGGCTAGGGAGATGATCTCGGGTCGCAACCTCAGCGAATACACCTGGGAGAGAACTGCGTCGACCTCGGCAGGGGAAATTGATCCTTCGCGTCGCGCCGCTCGATGCAGCTCCACGGTGGTGAGGTCACTCGAGATGAGCTCTGGCGCCTCGCCCCAGTCATTGCCGCCTGCCAGAAAAGCCGCCAGAGCTGTGGATTCGACTTCGGGTCGGATCAGCTTTGCCAGCGCAGAAGTGTCAGCGTAGAGGGTTACCACCGCTCGTCGTCTCTCATCTCCTGAAGGATGTGTGAGAGAGGGACAGGAGAAATTACGGGGGGCTCTTCCGCGAATCTCTTCAAGAATTCCTGAAGGTCGCCACTAGGGGGAGTGGCCTCTCCGGATTCAACTAACTCCTCGAGGGTGCGCGCGGGTGCGTAGGGAACAAGGCGAGCAACAGGACGTCCATATTCGGTCACCACCAGAGATTCTCCCTTCTTGACACGTGCAAGTACTCGGGAGACATTCTGACCTAGGTCACGCATACCTACTGAATTGTTATCCACAGTTCTACAGTGTAGAACAATTTACAGCCCAGTACCGAACCACGCGGGCTTCCTCGCCGCCTCGGTCGCGACTTTGTCATAACATATTGTCAAACTCGTTGATTTGTTAGGTGTGATGGTGCGCAAGACCGAAGTTCTTCTTCCCCAGTCCCTCTTTGCTGATTTGGATCGCTCCGGAACAACACCGCTCTATCACCAGGTCGCGACAAAGTTCGAGGTGGCCATTCGGCAGGGAACCCTGCCTCCTGGCTCCCGCATTGAGAACGAGGTTTCGCTCGCCGAGCGTCTCCAGCTCTCCCGGCCCACCATTCGTCGTGCTATCCAGACCCTGGTCGACGACGGGCTCATTGTCCGTCGTCGAGGAATTGGCTCCCAGGTCGTCCACGGGCAGGTGACCCGGGGTATGGAGCTCACCTCGCTCTATGACGACATCCAACGAGGTGGGTCCAGGGCGGAAACCACCGTGGTGTCCTTTGGCAACAACCCCGCTAATGCTCATGTGGCTCAAAGCCTGGGTGTTCCCACCGGCACAGTGGTCACTGAATCCATCAGGATCCGCTATGCCGACAAGATCCCGATGGCCGTCCTCCACAATTGGATTCCTCACTCCATTGGAACGTTGACAAAAGAAGAGCTCGATGGCAAAGGTCTCTACCAAATCTTGCGCGAGCGAGGTTTTGTTCCCCAGGTGGGCAAACAGCGCATCAGTGCGAGAAAAGTCACCCAAGCCGAAGCCAAGGAGCTCGACATCGAGTCGGGCGCTGCGGTTCTCACCATGGAGAGAACCGCGTATGACTCGATGGGTCGAGCTATCGAACACGGCGAGCACATCTATCGCACGGACCTGTACTCTCTCGAGTTCACGGTCGTCAACAAGTAGGGCTCAGTCGGCCAGGTCGACCACACTTTCCCAGGAGCGGGAATCCCACGAGTTGATCAGCGCCTGCTGGACACTCACCACGTCGACGGCTTCACGGAAGCTGGGGGAGAAGTCTCCGCCAGTGGCGAGGGCCTCCAGGAACGAATAGTCCTCGATGGCCATCAAATCCTCCAGACCAATCGCGTTGGCCTGTCCGGGAGCAAAAGCGCCGTGGAAGGGGAAGCGATCCCCACCATAAATGGTCGTGTATCCGGAGCTTGGGTCCTCGGTCAATCGGTAGAACTGGAGCTCGTTCATCTTCTCCAGGTTCCAGGCCAGGGCGCCCTTGGTTCCATAGACCTCGAACGCATTCTGGCTCTCCGGTCCCACCATGGTGCGACTGGATTCGAACGTTCCCGTTGCACCGTTGCTAAACGAGCAGAGCATCGACGCAAAGTCCTCGTTTTCCACAGTGCCCTTGGGGTCCTCGGGCTTGCCGCGGCCATAGTGGCTGGCGGCTCCCGTAGGCAGTGGGCGCTCGGGGATGGTGGTGTTCTTCATGCCGACCACCTCGGTGATGTCGCCCACAAGAAATTGCGCGAGCGAGATGGAGTGGCTGAGGATGTCACTGGTGGCACCGTAGCCGCCCTGGTCCAAAATGAAGCGCCAGGTCAACAGCCCCATCTCGTCGCTTCCATACATAGAGAGGAAGCGACCCCGGTAGTGGGTGATCTCGCCCAGTGCTCCCGACGAGATGAGCTCCTTCGCGTGGAGCACCAGGGGTGCCCAGAGGTAGTTGTAACCCACGGCGGTCCGAACACCAGCAGTCTTGGCTGCGGTGTAGGCCTCGACGGTCTGCTCCGGCTTGCCTCCGATGGGCTTCTCGCTAAAGACCGCTTTACCCGCTTTTGCGGCTGCTTCAATCATGGGAACGTGCAACATGTTCGGCGCCGTCACCCAGACCACATCGACATCCTCCGCCTCGACCGCTTCACGCCAATCCTCCACAGCACGCTCAAAGCCAAAGTCACTGACCGCACGCGCGCGACGTTCCTCTTCGGTGTCCGCGCAGACCACGAGTTTCGGGTCAAAAGAGCGGTTCGGGAACAGTGAGGGCATCCGGAGCATCGCACGGGAGTGCACCTGACCCATCCAGCCAAGACCGAGGACGGCAACACCGAGGGGTTTGTTCATGAGGGGAGACACCTTTCTGAGGGTTAGTGGTCGGGTCTAACAATCTGAGCTGCACGCGCGGTCGCCGTCTCAACGTCCCCATCGGGCGGATACAGCAGGGTGCGACCAGCGAGGAGGCCCCGAACATTCGGTTCCGCCATGCCTTTTTCCCATTTCGCAAAAATGGGGTCAACGCCCCCGCTCGGATCACCACCGAGCATGAGAATCGGAAGCGTGGTGGCGCCCGCCACCTCGTTCATACGATCACTCGCCGGAACTTTCAACCAGGTGTACGCGGAGGAGGCTCCCAACCCCGAGGCAATGGCCACCACCGTGATCAGGGCGTCATCGGAGGGGTTCAGCGTTGCCCTTCCGGCAGCGTCTGTGAGATAGGGCAGTGGCTCAATCATGGAGAGCAGTTTGCGATCCGCCAACTGGGTCGTGATCGAGGCGACTGTTTCCAGTGTTCGTGCGACAGCGGGGTCGGTGTAGTTGATGCGCAGCAGGGTTTTTCCCCCATCGAGACCCAGGGATTCAATGTGTTCCACGTGATAGGCGGTGACGCGGTCATCGAGCTCCCACGTGGCGCCCACGATGCCACCGCGGTTGATGGTTCCAATCGCGAGTTTGTTTTCCAGTGCTCCCAACCATGCGAGTTCTTCGAGCACATCAGCGCTTCCGAGCACTCCGTCAACACTCGGGTTGGCGAGCACCCGAACCAGGTGGTCCAACAGTGTGTGGCGATCCGCCATGGCAACGGGGTCTGACCCCATGCTGATTTTGCCCCGGGCGGTGTGGTCTGACGCGACCAGGAGAAGGTTGCCATCGGCCCCTTGAGGGGTGCGACGTTTACGGTTCAGCAGCGCTGTGGTGAAAGATTCAGGGTCAAAAACCCTGGCTCGAAGAAGCTCGTGATACTGCTCGTGACTCACACTCATGCTGCATCCTCCATCACCCGGTGGAGCTCATCCAAATTCGGCATCGCGTCCGCACAGGTCAGCTGTGTTGCGACGAGTGCACCAGCTGCGTTGGCGAGCGCTCCACTGTCTTCCAGGCTTAAGCCTGCCAGTAAACCGTGGCAGAGCGCACCCCCAAAAGCATCCCCGGCACCGAGTCCGCAGACAACCTCAATCGGTGTCGGTGCCACGCGAACCCGCTCAGTGCTCGTGGCGAGCAGGGCTCCCTGGGCTCCGAGCTTGATAATCGCCAGTGCCACTCCCGCGTCCAGGAGAGCATCAGCTGCCGCATCGGGGTCGCTCACCCCCAGTGCCACCTCGCACTCCTCGGAATTGCCGACCACGACGGTGGCGAGCGCGATGGCGCGCGTCGCCATCGATCGTGCGTCGTCGACGCTTGCCCATAGGGAGGGTCGATAGTCCAGATCAAGAATCGTGTGTTGGTCGCGAGTCCTCCGTCCCATCCAGGTCAGGCACGCCTCGGGCGTGCTGCCCTGGGACAGGGAGCCTTGACTGATCCACAGAATCTTTGCCGTCGTTATCAGCTCGTCGGGAACATCGGAGGCCACCAGCTGGGTATCGGGCGCGGCTGCTCCGCGGTAAAAGATCACAGTCGGGGTTTCGGGGGGAGTCAGGGCAGCAAACGCCAACGGGGTTTGGGTACCGGCAACGCTGCCGACATAACCGGTGTTAACACCCCAACCCTCCAGGCGACCCCGGATGTAGTTACCAAAGTCGTCATCCCCGACTTTGGTGACCAGTGTCACCTGGTGACCAAGCCTCGCTGCCGCCACCGCAACATTGGTGGGGCTTCCCCCCACAGATTTGTGGAAGCTTTGCTGATGCTCAAAACCTGCGTGAGGCTCCCGTGCATAGAGGTCGACGCTGATGCGTCCAACACTGACGACGTCCGCGATCATGACGATTCCAGGGTGGGAGCAACCTTCTCCACCAGGTACTCCATCGAGGTGGTCACTTGGTGAATGGGCCCTTCGCCCTCACCGGGGAGACCATCGGTCAGTGCGGTGTCCTGCTCGATCACATACCAGCCGTCATAGCCCGCGCCCTCGAGGGTTTGGACAACGCCCATGATGTCGACGTCTCCCTGACCCAGCGGCGTGAAGATGCCCGCCTGGGTGGCTGCCATCAGGGAAACTTCCCGCCTAAGAACAGGCTCGACCATGTCGAGCCTGATGTCTTTCAAATGGACGTGGCCGACGCGATCCATAGCGTCCTTGGCGAACTCCACCGGGTCTTGGCCTCCAAAAGCCATGTGTCCGGTGTCGAGGCAGAAATGCACGTCACACGAGTCGAGGACCCGGTGGATGTCGTCTCTGGTTTCCACCAGAGTTTGCACGTGGGGGTGCAAAACCTGCTCGAGCCCGTGCTCGGCACAAATATCGTCGATGATGCCAAACATCTCAGCCATGTGACCTTGCTCGGAGGCGTCTAACGCGCGAGGAATGGACCAGTCCATGTCCTGAACGACTGAGGAAATGAACTTGGTTGCACCGGCATCCTGGAAGAGTTTCGCGGTGGTGCGAGCACTTTCTACAGTGGCCTCGCGCTGAGCCTTATCGTGGAGAACAACCGGGGTGAAGCCGCCCAACAGGGTCATCCCAAACGCTGAGAGTTCATCCTTGACGCCTTCAGGAGAAGTGGGGAGGAAACCCGGCGCACCGAGCTCCGTGGCGGTAAAACCCAGCCCCGCCATCTCGCCGAGCACTCGGGGAGTGGGGAGCATGGCGCCCCACCCGGGCACTTCGCAGATGCCCCAGGAAATGGGCGCAGAAGCTACCCGGGAAAGAAAGTCCGACACCAGGCACCCCTTCGTTGGAACGTTCCAATGATTATGGCAGAATGGTCCCACGCACGCAACACATTCGTGCCCAGATAAAGGGGAAAACATGCGAGTACTCGTCGTTGGAGCGGGCCGAATGGGCGCCATCCGGGTAGAAGACTTGGTCGCTGACCCCAGGGTCACTGAGGTCCTTATTGCGAACCGCAATGAAGCAAAAGCTCAGGAGCTTGCCGCCACCTGGGGTGCCACTGCGTTTCGCTGGGATCAGGCTACCGACTCTGTTGCTGATGCCGTCTTGGTGGCGGTGGGAACCAGTGCCCACGATCACATTCTGAGCGGCGTCCTGCCCCAGGGAATACCGGTGCTGTGTGAAAAGCCCGTTGCGCTCACCCTCGAGGAGACGGCGTCGGCTATTGCGTTGGCCCAGAGCAGCGGCTCAGCCCTGCAGATTGGTTTCCAGCGTCGTTTCGACGAAGCCATTCGTGGTGTCTATGACACCATCCAGTCCGGAGGCATCGGCACCTTCTACTCGATGAGCATGGCCTCGAGGGACCACACTCCCAGCCACAAAGATTTCATCCCGGGCTCCGGCGGAATCTTCCGCGACCTCCACGTCCACGACTTTGACCTGGTCCGCTGGCTGACCGGCAGTGAAATCGAGAGTGTCTTTGCGACCAAGAAGGTTCGGGAGTATCAGGACTACGCCGAGTTCGATGATGCCGATGTCTCCACCATTGCGCTGACCACGGTCAGTGGCGTCCAAGTGGTCATTACCGGTGCACGCCATGACGCGATGGGCCACGATGTGCGCCTGGAAGCGTTTGGGTCGAACGACTCAGTGTCGGCAGGGCTCAACACCCGCACACCGCTTCGCACCATGGAGGGTGATCTTGCCCTGAACACCCATCCCTACACCGGGTTCGTTGACCGCTTCCGGGATGCGTTCCGCCAAGAAACATCCTCGTTTGTCTCCCTCGCGGCTGGGGACATCGAGAACCCCACCCCACCCGAGTCAGCGCTCGAGAGCCTTCGGGCGGCGATTGCCTGCGAGAAATCCATCGAAGAATCCCGGGCCATCACGGTGGCGGACATCACCTAGGTCATGTCCGCATCCAGACCCACGATTCTTGATGTGGCATCCCGCGCTGGGGTGTCCAAATCGTTGGTTTCTCTGGCGCTGTCGGGTTCACCGAAGGTGGCCCCGAAGAGTCGCGCCCGAATTGAGCGTGCTGCGCAGGAGTTGGGATATCGACCCAATGCGGCAGCCAGAAGCCTCGCTGCCAAAAAGAGTCGCACGCTCGGTGTTCTGGTTCTTGACCTTCACAACCCGGTCTTTGCCGAAATTCTTGACGGTGTTCAGACCGAGGTGCGACAACACGGCTTCACCACCATGCTGGTCAGCGGCGGGGAGGACCCCGCACTGGAGCGAGCCGAAATCGACACCCTGCAGCAGTTCCAAATCGAAGGTTTGATTCTGATTTCCCATCGCCTCACCGAAACCATGCTGCGAGACATTGCGGGGGAGATTCCCACCGTGACGGTCACGAGAGACGATATCGCCATTGCGCGGATGGACATGGTCTGCAATGACGATGTCGCCGGTGGCCACAGTGCAGTGGATCACCTAGTCAGCCTGGGTCATCAGCGCATCGTGTGTCTGAGCGGGGGAGACAACCCGGTGTCCCACTCCAGAGCCCAGGGTTACTCGGAGGCCATGTCTGAGCATGGACTATCCGAGTTCGCCCAGATTGTCGCCGGGGGACTGACCGACACCGCTGGTTACAGGGCAGCCAAGGAAGCACTGGCACTGTCCCCCACGGCGTTATTCGTCGCCAACGATATTGGGGCGATGGGAGCCATCGCTGCCGTGGAGGAGGCGGGCTTGGATGTTCCCGGCGACATCTCCGTCATCGGCTATGACGGTATTCGACTGGCCGGGCTTCGAAGCGTCAACCTCACCACGGTCGCGCAACCCCTCGCGGAGCTTGGTCGTTTAGCCGCCACCCGTTTACTGGAGCGGCTAGTGGACCCCACCCGTCCGTCTCAGCACGATCAGGTGTCCTCGCAGCTCATTGTCCGTGGGACTACCGGTGTGGTGCCTGCGTCGCCCACTGCCTAAACCACTCCAGGCTCTCGGGGTTCGCAACCGAGGAGGTGTCTCGCTCCGTCCTTCTCGCCACGATGTCCGCCACGGCAAGCTCCGTCATTTTGCCACTGCGGGTCCGGGGGACGGCGGGTGCTCGAACAATCAGCGAGGGAACGTGACGTGGGCTTGCCTGGGAGCGAAGCTCCCCTCGGATGCGGGACTCGAGAGCCTCATCGAGTTCCTCCGTTGTGACCACAAACAACACGATTCGGCTGTCGCCGTCGTGGGGCTGCGCCACCGCGAGAGAGTCTTCAACTCCGGGTATCGACTGAACCACCCGGTAGATTTCGGCTGTTCCTATTCGCACGCCTTTGGCGTTGAGTGTGGCGTCGAGGCGACCCAGGATCACGAAACCACCCTGGGGAGTGGTGTGGGCAAAGTCGCCGTGCGCCCAGATGCCCTCGAAACGATCGAAGTACGCACTTCTCATCCGGGAACCATCCGTGTCTCCCCAGAAGTGCAGGGGAGTGGACGGGAACGGTGTGCGACACACGAGTTCGCCTTCCACACCGGGTAAAACTTCGTGGCCCTCGGAGTCCACCACCGTCACATCGAGCCCGAGGGCTGGACCGCTGATTTCCCCTCTGCGGTGGGCTTCGGTGGCAACCCCCAAGACCAAACAGCCACAGAGGTCTGTTCCCCCTGCGATAGAGGCCACCACGACGTCGGGGGAAATGGTCTCTGCCACCCAGTCATAGCCCTCCGGTGCAAGGGGGGAACCGGTGGAGGCAACGGTCCGAAGTGACTCCAGTGACCCATAGTCCTTCGGCGCTAGGTCTGCGCTTCGCCAGGAGTCAATCAGTGCTGCCGAGACCCCCAGGAAGCTCAGTCGCTCCTGGGCAGCAATGGACCACAAACGCCCGAGGTCTGGATACCCGGGGCTGCCATCAACCACCACGATGGTGGCGCCCCTGGCGAGCCCCATCACCAACCAGTTCCACATCATCCAGCCCGCGGTGGTGGCATAGAGCATCCGGTCACCGGGGCGAACATCGAGGTGGTAACCCTGCTCGCTCAGCACCTTCAGCAACACCCCGGCCGCTCGATGCACGATGCACTTAGGTTTCCCGGTGGTTCCACTGGAGAACAAAATGAAACCCGGGTGGTCAAAGGGCAACTCGACCGGAGTGAGGTCCGCTCCCCGGTGGGGAGCAATCCAGTCCTCGAAGCTCAGCCTCGAGGCACCGCCGACCACCACGACGCTCTGGACAGTCGGTAAACCGCGAAGGATGTCCTCGAGGACCCCCTCGTGGTTGGTCTTCTTCCCGGCATAGGTGGAGTGGGAGCTCGCAAGAAACACGGTGGGTTCGATCTGACCAAAACGATCAATCACGGCGCTGGGCCCAAAATCGGTAGAGGCGGTGCTCACCACCGCACCTATAGACAGTGCCCCCAGGGCAAAAATCACCGTCTCGGGAACGTGGGGCATCCAGGCGGCAACGCGGTCACCCGCAGAGACACCCGATGCGCTCAGTGCCGCAGCACAGGCGGCAACTTCGTCACGAAGCTGGCCTCTCGTGAAGGATCGCCGTGGCCCCTCTTCCCGAAGCGCCACCAGAACCTCGTCGCCTGGGTCGCCTGCCAGCACAGTGTTGACCACGTTGAGTGTGGCGCCGGGGAACCACTGTGTGTCGCTAAAGCCTGTGCCCGTGACGGCTAGGGAGCCCGGGTTCCCGACAATGCCGAGGTCACTCCAGGCTTCGAGCCAGAACTCTCCGAGGTGTTCTGTTGACCACTGATGCGTGTCACGAAAGGACTCGTGACCGTGTCGATCACTCAGACTCTGCAACAGCATTCTCGAATCCTCTCTGACTCTCGAGTGCTCACCAGGCTAAGCCCACGTGCGAACTGGTTACGCGGTGTAGGGGAGGCGGGGGTCTTTTTCCTCAGACTCCCACGTTGCTCGAATCCACGCGTGCTGTGGGTCATCGGTGGCGTTCCAGGCCCGCTCGGGGTCGGGGCCCGCCATCACGTTCATGAAGTAGAGGTCATAGCCTGGCATCGCAGCGGCGGGACCGTGATACCCGTAGGGCACCAAGACGATGTCTCCGTTTCGGATCTCGAAGAGCTCATCCATCTCGCGCTCATCCCCGCTGTAGGTGCGAAAGTACGCGATCGGGTCTGACTCACCACCCGGGTCATAGGCGCGATCCGGTGCTAACTCGAAGTAGTAGACCTCCTCGAGGTTGGACTCAATGCCCGGAACATAGGTGTCGTGCTTGTGGGGAGGAACACCCGACCAGTTGCCTGAGGGCGCGATGACTTCCACCGCCACCATTCGATCCGCGTCTAAGTGCTCCACACCACCAAAGTCATGAATCTGGCGGGTTGACTTTCCCGCACCGCGCAGCAGAAGGGGAACATCGGTCGCCCTCCGAAGGTTCACGGGCTTTGGTGTGGAGGCGACCGCCTCCACCACCATGACCCGACCGTTCGTGGTGAAGGAGATGTCGGTATCGATCGGCAGATAGAGGTAATCCACGGCACCGTGAAAGACGGACTTTCGTCCCTGAAGGGTCACCGTTTCGGTGACACCGGCCACGGTGTAGGCGACCTCGGTGGACTCGCCGCTCAACATGTAGATCACACGCTCTTTGCCATCGGGGGCGATCTCAAACACCTCGGCATCGGCGGAGTCCGCGAGGCGCATGCCGGTGAACTGCCAGCCCGGCAGGCTCTCGTCCACGACTGCTTCCCAGGGACCCCGACGAAGGGATCCTTTCGGGTAATACCACTGGCTCATCCAGCTGACTCCGCTGCTACTGCTCTCAAAAACTCCACACTGTCTTTGGCATCCACCCTAGGACCACCGTCAGCCTCAGGTTCTTCCCTCATCACGTTGTCCTGCTCGAGCACGAACCATCCGGTGTAACCCTGGGAGAGGAGAGTGGTAGTGATGGCCCTCACATCGACGTCACCTCTGCCCAGTGGCGTGTACAGACCCTGAGTGACGGCGTCGTAGTAGCTGAGCTCTCCATCGCGAACCCGCTGGGCAATATCCAGGCGCACGTCTTTAAAGTGCACGTGTCCGACACGATCGCCGTGGTCTTTGGCAAAGGCAACGGGGTCAGTTCCCCCAATCCACATGTGACCGGTGTCCAAACAGAACGGGATGGCGGTGCGAGCAAGCACCTCGTCGACATCCGACTTGGTCTCGACCATGGTGCCGGCGTGCGGGTGAATCACCACGGTGATTCCCCGCGCGGCAGCGTGCTCGCTAATCCGGGTGAGGTTATCCGCGACGGTCTGCCAGTTTTCCTCGGCCATCTCGGGTCGGGGTGCGTCATAGCCCTCCAGGCCTGTCTCCGCTGCCAGAACTAGTACCTCCGCGTCGGCGGCAACATAGGCGTCAAGCTCCGTGGCGATCGAGGGCAGCGGGTCAAACCCTGGGTCGTGCAGGACTACAGGGAAGAACCCGCCCACCGCACTCATGTTGTGTTTCGCGAGTGTGGCCTTTCGGCCTTCGGCATCCTCGGGAAGAAATCCCAGTGGGCCAAACTCCATGGCTTCCAGACCCAGTGCTGACATCTCGGTCAACACGCGATCGGGACCCATCTGGTGTCCCCAGCCGGGAACTTCACACACACCCCAAGAAATGGGTGCTCCAGCGATACGAATGGTGCTCATGGTTCTCTCCTTGGGGTGTTGTGGATTAGGCGGTAGCGACGTGTTCTGGGGTGTTTCCTGCCAAAAAGTCTGCGATACCGGCAGCCGCTTGGCGGAAGGTTTCCGCGGTGCTCTGGGTGGTGAGCCCCATCACGTGGGGGGAGAGCACCACATTCTTGTGGTCAAACAGGGGGTGGTGCACAGGTGGCTCCTCGGGAAACACATCCAGCCCCACACCCGCTAACTGTCCCGATTCCAGCCCCCAGAGCAGAGCGTCCAGATCCACCACTTCACCGCGGGCCAAGTTCACAAGGATTGTCCCGGGTGTGAGGGACTCAATGATCTCCCGACTAATCAGGCCCGCGGTCTCGGGGGTTCCCGGTAAATGCACGCTGATGTGGGTGGCGCTAGCGACAGCGTCCTGAATACTCGAGGCGAGTCGAACATCAGCCTCGCTCACATACGGGTCGTAGGCGATAACGCTCATTCCAAAAGCCTGAGCCAGCTCACCAACGCGTCGACCAATGCGCCCATAGCCGAGAATCGCGAGCACTCCACCGTCTAGGTCGCCGACAGTGACCTGGCTCCGGGTTGACCATTCGTCGTCTCGCACCAGGCTGGTTAGTGGGGGGAGGGCTTTGGTCAGGGTGAGAAGGTGGGCGAGAGCGCCCTCCGCGACCGCGTGAGTATTCGAGCCCGGGGTGATGATGACGGGGATTCCCCGCCTGGTGGCCTCCGCCACATCGACTTTTTCTGTTCCCACTCCGGTGCGAGCAATCACACGCAGTGCCGGCATGGAGTCCAGTGCCGCAGCGTCGACCACGACGTGGGCTCGAACAATCGCGCCCACAGCCTCGGTGAGGTCTGACTCACTGGGCTCTGCTACCCACCGTGCGTGGGGTTTCAGGATGGGGGCCACCACGGCACCATCGACATCACCGAGGGCGACAACCAGGGGCAGAGTTCCAGACATGGGGTCGCTAGTCAGAGGATTCAGCCGAGTGGACACGGGCGACCTGGTCCGCCAGACCTTTCCGCAACGCCAGCGCATCAGAGCCCAGCGCCACAAAGTTCATACCGTAGTCGCGCATTGACGAGATTCGTGCCGGGTCAGAAATCAGTGAGCCCACGGGAATCTGGGCTGACCGAGCGGCCTGGACCACGGTGGTCACGGCGTCCCGGAATACCGATGCGTCAAAGTCTTCGGGCACCCCCAAAGCAAAGGACAAATCCAGGGGTCCCACAAACAGTGCGTCCACACCCGGCAGGGCGGCAATCTCTGTCACCGCAGCGAGAGCACCGGTTGTCTCAATCTGAATCATCACCACACCGCGAGGGGTGTCTCGCACCGACAGGCTTGCCCACCCAGCGCTGCGGGTGTAGGAGGCGACGCCTCGTTGGCCCTCAGGTGGATAGTCAACATAGGACACGCATTCGCGCGCTTCTTCCAGAGATTCAATCCGGGGCAGCATGACCCCGGCGGCTCCCTGGTCGAGAACCCACCCCACGACGGAGCGCTCAGACTTAGGCACTCGCACCACCAGGGGAATATCGGCGGCGTTTGCCGCTTGGACGCTCGGTCCTACCTGTTCCAGTGTTCCCCCACCGTGTTCGAGGTCCAACAGGACCCATTCACACCCGGCGAGAGCTGCCACCTCAATGGCGGTGGGGCTTGCCAGTCCCAGGAAAGTTCCAGGACTCATTGCGGGAGAGCTCAGGCACTCCCGCAACCTGGTTACTGCCGCGGTGTTCGTCACCCGTGCCACTTCTGGCGCTTCAGACCGGCCTCATACTCGGTGCGCTTGTCGGCAATCCACGGCTGCTCATAGACCTCAGCCGGTGCGACATCCCACCAGACCTCAGCGCTTGGCAAATTAGCGTGCGGAACGGTGGGAACCACAATCACGAAGGGTCCATCGTGGTCGCGAGCCTCTTCCAGAGCGGCGCGAACCTCGTCTGCGGTGCGGGGGCGAACAGCTGTGGCTCCCATACCCTCCGCCATCTTGACCAGGTCGATGTCGAGATAGTCGCCTTCGAGGCGACCGGTTCCCTTTTCGGTGATCATCGAATCGCCCTGGCGGTAGCGGAACTCGTTACCAAAGTGAGCACCGGTTCGCCACATCTGAAGTCTCCGGATCACCTGGTATCCGTGGTTCTCTGAGATCACAATCGTGAGTCGCAAGTTTTCCTGGCAGGCGGTGACCAGCTCGGTGGGTGCCATCACGAACGTTCCATCACCGACGAAACTGAGGACACGCGTGGACTGATCGGGTGTTGCCCAGCGGACTCCCATGGCTGCGGGAACTTCATAACCCATGCAGGAGAACCCGAACTCGAGGTGGCAGTGGCGACCGTTGGTAGCGTCCCATGCTTTCTGGAGGTCTCCGGGAGGACCACCGGCTGCGGTAATAATGGTGTCGCCCTCGCGAGAGGTTTCCTGCATCAGACCAATCAGTTGGGCCTGAGTCAGGATCGCATCGGTGGGCTCGGAGTCCGGCAGTGTGCTTTGGTCGAACACCACGGAGGAGTCAAGGTATTCCGCTCGGGTACTCCACCACTGCTCCATCCGCTCCTGAACGGATTTCGCCCACGCGGCAGGGACGGTGTACGAGCCGACTTCGGTGAGCAGTGCCGCCAGGGCCTTCTTGGCATCGGCGACCACGGTGGTGGCACCCTGTTTGATGCCGTCGTGCTCTGTGACGTTGATGGAGGCAAACTTCACGTCGGGGTTGTCAAACATGGACTGTGACCCGGTCGCAAAGTCACCCATCCGGGTTCCCACGTGAACAATCAGGTCGGCCTCGGAGACGACGATGCGGGTTTGGGGGGTACCTTCCAGACCAATTCCTCGCAGGTGCCAGGGTCCGGGGTTCTGGATTGCTCCCTTGCCACCAAATGTCTCGGCGACAGGAATACCCGTCGCATTCGCCAGTGCCTCAAGCTCGGGAGTTGCCTCGGAGTAGTGGATTCCACCACCGGCCACGATGACGGGCTTCTTGGCAGCTTTAATCATCGCGGCTACGGCGGCGATTTCTTCGGCCTCCGGGGTGGGTCGGCGAATGATCCAGTCGCGCTGCTCGAAGAACTCGACCGGGTAATCAAAGGCGTGGGATTGAACATCCTGGGGGAGCGAGATGACCACAGCACCCGTTTCGGAGGGGTTGGCCAACACCCGGAAAGCCTGAGGCAGTGCTACCAGCAACTGTTCGGGTCGAGTGATCCGGTCAAAGAACCGGGAGATGGGTCGAAACGCGTCATTAACCGACACGTCGGGTCCACCCGGGTATTCCAGTTGCTGGAGAACGGGACCCTGGCGCCTCGTCGCATAGACATCGCCGGGCAAGAGGAGAAGGGGGATGCGGTTGATGGTGGCGAGTGCCGCCGGGGTCACCATGTTCATGGCACCCGGTCCCACCGAGGCGGTGACGGCCAAGGTCTGACGACGTTTCTGGGCTTTGGCGAATGCCACAGCACTGTGGGCGAGCCCCTGCTCGTTTCGTCCCTGGACGAAGGGGAGGTCATCGCTGAACTGGTCGAGAGCTTGTCCGAGGCCGGCTACGTTGCCGTGACCAAAGATTCCGAGCGCTGCGGGGACGAAGCGCTGACGGTGACCATCAGCAACGCTGTATTGGGCGGCCACAAACTTCACGATGGCTTGCGCAACGGTGAGGCGGATTGTTTTCCCTGATATTCCCTGAGTCATTGTTCGTGTCCTTTAACTGTGGTGGTGACCTGAGGCTAAACCCGTGAATGCATGATGACAGTTTTCCACTCTGTCATCTCGTGCACGGTGGTGCGGACTCCTTCTTTTCCGATGCCACTGGATTTCATGCCGCCATAGGGCATCAAATCAGCGCGCCAGAGAGGAGTCCAGTTGATGTGGACGACACCGGAGTCGATCTCGCGCATCGCGCGAATGGACTCATCCTGGTCGTGGGTGAAGATCCCTGACCCCAACCCATACTTGGTCGAGTTCGCCAGCTCAATCGCGTGCGCAAAGTCTCGTGCGGAGGTAATGGACACGGCGGGCCCAAAGAGCTCCTCCTGGGCGAACTCGTGATCACCCTCGACGCCATCCACGATGGCGGGGGTGATCAGGGTTCCCTGTCGTTGTCCTCCGGTGAGGAGCCGACCGCCGTCGGCGACTGCTTTCTGAATCGCGCTCTCCACGCGGGTAGCTTCGCTCTCGCTGATCAGGGTTCCGACCATCGTGTCCTCGTGGGTGGGGTCACCCAGCGTGATGGCCTCCACCTTCGGAATCAACACGGCGAGGAAGTCCTCTCGGATGGACTCCTCGACGATGATGCGCTGGGCTGCAATACAGACCTGACCGGCGTTGACATAACCCCCCAGAGCTATCGAGTGTGCAGCTTGTTCGAGGTCGGCGTGCTGGGTGACGATGACGGGGGAGGAAGCTCCAAGCTCCAGGGACAACTTCTTGATGCCAGCAATTTTGGTGATCATCTCTCCCACGCGGGTGGAGCCGGTGAAGGAGACCTTGTTGACCCGTGGGTCAGCCACCAGCTGGGTTCCAATCTCGCTGCCGGAGCCATTGAGAACACTGAGCACACCCGGGGGCAAACCCGCATCGAGGAAACACTGCGCTAGAGCAATAGCGGTCAGCGGTGCTGCCAGTGCGGGTTTGAGTGCGACAGCATTGCCAGCGGCCAGGGCGGGGCCTACTTTGTGAAGGACCAGCAGGGAGGGGTAGTTGAACGGGGTGATTGCCACCACAACACCGACGGGCTGGGGAAGAGTGAACCCAATCTTGTCGAATCCGGTACCGAGGTTGGCGTCCAAGGGAAGAGATTCTCCGTAGCGCTGGGAGCCCTCAAAAGCGGAGAGGCGAATGATTTCGCCAGCTCTGGTGGCTTCGCCACGGGCTTCTCGAATGCTTTTGCCCATTTCGGAGCTGATGGTGTGGGCGAGGGATTCGATTCGCTCATCGGCAATCGACGCCGCCTTCAGCAGTATCGCGGTGCGCTGGTGGGCGGGAGTGTTGCGCCAGAGGGCAGCACCCGCCACTGCGCTCTCGAGTGCGGCATCGGTGTCGGAGGCGCTGGCCGTCACGATTTCTGCCAGAGCATCACCGGAATAGGGAGAGCGCACGGTGTGGACGCCGGAGTCTGCGCTCCTCGTCCATGACCCATCGAGCAGGAGTCCCGTTGTGGTCATGTCGCGCCTCCTCAGGCTGATGGTAAACAACTTTGTTATGACAAACTCTAGGGTGTTGCGAGAGACTTGTCACATCCCCATGGTGACAAAAATAGACCTTTGGAAATCAGTCTTCAGGGCTCTCCGTAGCCTGTTACACCGCTAATTTGCTGATTGCGGAATCTTCTGACCCCCCGCTGGAGAACATTGCGTTTCGGTAACAACATCGCGGTTTGGTAACCTTTTTGTGCATACAAAGTCGATAATCGTCGATAGGTGCATTCCATCATGGAATGCACCGTTCCTAAATCATGTAACTCAAGGATGAGAGGTCCGAATTTGGATATCAAGAAATTCGCCGTTCTCACCAGTGTTGTTGCTCTCACTCTCGCTGGTTGTGCAGCGGGAACTGACAGCGATGCTGGCGAAGCTGCATCTACTGAGACCGCTGCAACTGAAGCTGCAGTACCCGCGAACAGTGACATCAAGATCTGTGTGTACACGCACGGTGACGGTGGAACCTTCTGGTCAGTCGCACAGGCTGGCGCCGAGAAAGCTGGAGAAGACCTGGGCATCACCATTGACTACCAGGGCTCGACCAACGACTCTGCTCGTCAGGCCGCAATCATTGAAGGTGCAATCTCTGCCGACTGTGATGGTGTAGCTGCTTCTGCTCCGGACCCCGGTGCAATTGAGCAGGCCATGCTGTCTGTCGCTGATGCTGGCATCCCCACCGTGACTATGAACTCCGGTTCAGACGTGTTCAAGAGCCTTGGTGCTTTCACTCACGTTGGTCAGGATGAGATCATCGCCGGTCGTGAAGCGGGACTCCGTTTCAACGAGCTCGGTGCAACCAACATCCTCTGCCCCATTCAGGAGGCTGCAAACGTTGGTCTGACCGACCGCTGTGCAGGTGCTCGTGAAACCTCCACGGGAACAGTTACCGACTTCAACCTTGATGGTGGTCTGCAGGACCTGACCGCCGCATCTGCAAAGATCAAGGCTGCTCTCGAGGCTGACCCCACCAT
>JGI11705J14877_10000709_pt1 | contig 20333 bp, 11 predicted proteins | sample Etolaghawater15m_FD_14877 | JGI IMG/M metagenome (IMG submission 14877)
TTTTTGTTGAAGAGATTCAATGGGGGCAAAAGGTTATTGTTAAAAATGCAAGCGGTGGACCAATTCATTGTTCTTATGTAGCAATGGCAGAAAGAATTGATATGGATAAATTGGTTGTTGAATATGAAGGCGAATCTGTTAAAGATTATCCTGGTGAAGATTGGTTGAATATGAAGGAGGTTAAATAATGGCTGGAATTGGAACTATCGCACAACCACCAAATTATTCTGGTAATCCTGGCTTTGCTTATACTGAGTATGGAAGGAAGGGTGGTCCATCATCTGCTGTTGGATTGATTGGTGCTAGAATTAATACTGTTGATCAAACATTCACAAGTGATGCTCAGCGTTCTTATGAAGTAAATGTTGATAGGTATAATACTTTTAAGGCTCCAGCAGAAAGTATTGATGATGAAATTTTAGATCTTCAGGATGATATCAAGGATGAAAAAACTTGGATAACACAAAATGCCACAGTTGATAATATATGGTATGAATCCCCTGCTATTTTTTCTACAACCACTGATGCAAAAAATGCTGTAAGTCCAATATATGATGGTGGAGCAATCTCAAATGGTGTAGATACCAAAGGCATGGCTTTTGCGAGACAGGTTATAGAATTTGTTGGAGATGAAACATTTACCGCAGGGTTATTTCTTTCTCATGGAACTCCCGCTCCAAATCCTACCACTATCGCATATGGTCAGATCGCTTTCTCTTCTACTGGCAAGTATGTGATGTTAGATCTTAATACTGTTGTTGAAGTATCTGGACCATTTCCAACTGGATCAACTGAATTTCAGGTTGGTGTTACCACCACATATGATTCTTCAACTGTATTATCAGCTTCATCACAAGTTGGGTATGTGGGTTTCACAACTCTTTTAGAAGATCTTTCAATCATCACACGTTTGCCTGCACTTGAACCTATTCCTGATGGAAATGAGAGTGATATATTTGGTAATGTTCAATATGATGCTCTTGATTCATCAAACTCAGGTCAGGGTGTTCCTGGTATCTCATTTGTAGCAACTGCAAATACATTTTTCCCAAATGCAAACAATTATCTACAAAATGGTGATGGGTATGGAGGATATGGATCTGGTGATGTTTGGTCAAGACCTCCTGCAACAGAAATAGGTGAAGTTGTAGCTTTTAGCACTACTGGAACATCTAAAGCAGTTTCTATTGCTGGTTCAATTACTAGTAGAATTGATGTTATCAATCATAAGAGATTTGGAGCAGCTGGTTACAATGGTATTACATCCTTTACTGATACCAATAATGTAATTAAAAAAATGAAAAAAGAATCTGCTGTTAATGCCTGGTCTTACAAGAGATCTGATGTAGATATGACTAATTTTAAAAACGAACTAACTAATGCTTATGAAATCTTGAACGATCCACAATATGGTGGACCTTGGTGACGATATATAAACTGGCACACCACTTTCCCATGGGGGGTGGTTTCGTCATATAGTATGTTCAGTCAAACAAAACTCATGGCTCAGTATAACTCTGAAGATTACTACGTTAATAACGATAATGATGAATTTCTTACAAGAGTTGTTATTGATATTCAGGAACGCACTTTCTATTTGTACTCAAGTAGTGGTGATGATCGTGTCATTGAGTGTGATACAATTGATGAATTTATGAATGTTCTTGAACTTGTTCGTTCAGTAGTTGATGATGATATTGTTCATTACGCACAACCAACTACTGCAGAAGTATGATAAAGTATTCACCATCCCTATACAAATCCATTCTAGAGTGTTATCAGTATGAGACCAAAAACTCGACAGTCTATGGAAATGTTATTCTCTGCCCGTTGGAACATACCAAAAGCGGCAAAAAACGCAAACTTAACAATTAAAGAAATGAAGATTATCTTCAATGAATATTGTAGATTGAATCCATCAACTTTTAACTTGTCAGATTAGTATTTTGGCTATAAGTAGTAGGTCTTTTATTAATACTATATGCCTCTGACTCCGACCAAATATGACCAAATACTAATTAAAAGAAATCCATACAAAGAATACGAATTACCCAAACCTAAATACGAAAAAGAAGTACAACTTAGAATGTACTTTAGATGTGAGAGTCAGTTTTACAACAAAAACATGAAAGTAAATCTTTGGTATTCAAAAAACTCAAACCAGTGGAGATGGACATTATCTTGTGATGAAGATGTAAGTGTTCAAGAAAGTGGTGGGCAAGAAGATCTTAGAGTTGCAATGAGTGATGTTGCTAACACAATCGAATATCTGATGGAAACTAAATTTCCTGATTGATTCGTGTTATAATATGATCTCCGTGTGAAGGACGCCTTGTGCTAATCAAATCCCCCCTCATTCGTAGGGGGGTTTTTTATGCAATAAATAACTCATAATAGATATCGTGTGCGAGTAAGATGCCGTTATCCCGATTAGATAATTTCCTAAAGAATGTTCGTGGAAATGTCATATATGTAAATCCAAATGATTTAGATGCAACTGATAGCGTTGAGAATCAGGGTAACTCCTTAGCTCGACCATTCCTTACTATTCAAAGAGCACTTATTGAATCTGCTCGTTTTTCATATCAATCTGGTCTTGATAATGATAGATTCAACAAGACTACTATTTTCTTATATCCTGGTGATCATTTAGTTGATAATAGACCCGGTTGGATTCCAGATGGTGAAAATAATTATAGACTTAGAAACGGATCTGTATCTGATGATCTTGGTCAGTTTAATTCTTCAACAAACTTTGATCTTACTTCCGCAACTAATGTTCTTTATAAACTGAACAGTGTTAATGGTGGTGTAATTGTTCCTCGCGGTACGTCTATTGTATCTCAAGATCTAAGAAAAACAAAGATCAGACCTCTTTACGTTCCAGATCCCACTAACTCAAATATTGAAAGATCCGCAATCTTCAGACTAACTGGTGGTTGTTATATCTATGGTTTCACTATTTTGGATGCGGATCCAAATGGATTCTGCTACAAAGATTATAATATTTCTACCTTTGTTCCTAACTTCTCTCATCATAAACTAACATCTTTTGAGTTTGCTGATGGCGTTAATGCCACCACAATCAATGATAATTTCTTGGATTTCTATACATCCAGAACTGATCTGGATATGTATTATGAGAAGGTTGGTCTTGTATATGGTCCTGCATCTGGTAGAGAGATTCAACCTGATTATCCGTCATCAGGTTTAGACATTCAAACCAAGGTTGATGAATTTAGAATTGTTGGTCCTGTATCTGGCAATGTTGGTGTTAGTAGTATTAAAGCTGGCGATGGTGTTAGTCCCACAACTCAAATCACAGTTACTCTTTCAGAACCCCTGAAGGGTTTAGATGTTGATACTGCTTTTGAGATTAGTGGTGTATCTGATAATTCATATAATGGATCCTTCATTGTAAAGGAAGTTACAGGTAATAATTTAAACGGAACTACATCATTTATATACTCAGTTCAATTTACACCAAGTAATGCTCTTCCTGGAGCAACTGGAGTAAATGTATCACTTGATCCTGATACTGTCTCGTCAGCATCTCCATATATCTTCAATATATCAATGAGATCCGTATTTGGTATGTGTGGTCTTCTTGCTGATGGTGATAAAGCATCAGGCTTCAAGAGTATGGTTTGTGCACAATTCACTGGCATTGGTCTTCAGAAAGATGATAATGCATTCGTTGTTTTTGATGAATCAACGGGTGGATTTTTAGATAATACAACTATTGATAATATTAGTAGTAATCCAAGAGCAAGATATAAACCTTCATACTCAAACTTCCACATTAAAGCTTCGAATGATTCAATCGTTCAGTTAGTTTCAATCTTTGCTATTGGATATACTCATCATTATCTCACTGAAGATGGTGGAGATTTTTCACTTTCGAATTCCAACTCTAATTTTGGCCAGAATGCCTTAACTTCAAGAGGATTCAAGAGAAGTGCATTTGATCAAGACGATGTTGGATATATTTCTCACATTATTCCTCCAAAAGAAATAGATCTAGATGTAATCAATCTTGAGTATGGTGCATTTGATGTATCCAGAACTGTTGGTGTTGGTTCTACTGGAAGACTTTATCTTTATCAAGAAACCAATAGAGATGCTCCTCCTCCATCCACTCTACAGGGATACAGAATTGGTTCAAAAGAAAATGATACAATCAATGTTAATATCACACAGAATGAGGTTCCTCAGAATTACTCAGCTCGTATTGTTATGCCTAACACACAGGCAGATACGAATCAAGTTTCCTCTGTTAAGAGGCAAAAAGTTGGTAGGAATGTAACAACTGGTATTAATAGTATCACAAATAACACTATTACCTTTAAAGAAAATCACAATTTCTTGAATGGTGAAACTATTAGATTTGTTAGTGATGATGCAAGACTTCCTGATGGATTAGACAATAATAGAGTATATTACTCCATCACTGGAGGTGCGTTGGGTGATGATCAAATAAAAGTTTCATCAACATTGAATGAGGCTTTAGCGGGATCTGAGATTTCATTCAACAATCTGGGTGGAACATTGATTGTTGAATCAAGAGTTAGTGATAAAATTGCTGGTGAGATTGGACACCCAATTCAATATGACAATGATCCAACTAGAAATCAGTGGTATGTAAATGTAGCAACAGCATCTACTGATAACTCAATCTATCCAACTATTTTATCTAAGGGTGTTGCTGGTTTAGGAAGTGCTACATCTAGAACATTTATTACTAGAAAACCTGATACCAGAAGCGTTGATGAAAGGATTTATCGTGCAAGATATGTTATTCCTGCAGGTAGTGGAATTACTTCTGCAAGAGCTCCCCTCTCATCTTATGTTATTACTCCTTCATCAACTGTAACTGGTAAGGATGACACTGAGGTTGCACTTCAGTTTAATCCAAACTCTGTTTCTATGTCAAACGTGAATGAAGTTAGAAACTTCAGGTTCATTCGACAAGCTGATTGGAACAGTCAGAGTGATGTTAGAATTACAACAGAATTGCCTCATAATGTTAATGTTGGTGCTAAAGTTGAAATTAAAAATGTAACGAGTACTAACAATCCAACTGGTATTGCCAACTCTATGTTCAATGGAACATACAGTGTAACTGGTATCACAAGCACTAATCAGTTTATTATCACAGGTTCATCGTTAAATCCTGGTAATTTTACAAATAATACCTCTCTTAGAACTACATCACTTCCTACCTTCAGAGTTGTTGAAAGTTCTACCACTTGCTACAATTATGATACCCTTAGTATCAAAGATTATGAGGTTGGCGAACAAGATGGTGTATATTACTTAACCTTATTTGGTGCATCAGTAAGACCTGTTGTTGCACCTTTCAACACGGATGATTATGATTATTCACAATCAGTGAAAGATCTTTATCCCCAATATGATAGAGATAATCCAAATGCTGATCCAGATCCAACAGTATCATATGCCACTGCATCACTTCTTGGTAATGTTGTTGTTGATGAAGTAAAGAATAGTGTTACTAGAGAGAACTTTAATAATTTACAAAAATCATATCAGTTAGGAATTGGTATAACTGATATTGTTTCTAACCCAACAGGAACAGCACATACTATCTTCACTGAAGTTGATCATGGTTTGGGTGGTATTCTTGCACTTAATATATCTAACGCTGGTGCTGGTTATGGATCAGGTGGTGCAGGAAATATTTTTAATGCAACACTGAGACCAACAGGTTCATCCAAAGGTATCAATGCCACTGCAAGAATAACAGTAAATGCTAGTGGTAATATAACTGATGTAGAACTTATGACTAAGGGTAGTGCATACGCCGTTGGTGATAATGTTCAGGTTGTTGGTGTTGCAAAAACAACTGGTTTCTCAGTGGCTACTCTTACAATTACAAATGTTGTAGAAGATATTAATAGTACACTAAAAATCAGTGGTGTATCCTCTGATTCGTATAAAGAATATAATTCACTATACAAGATTACTGGTATTAGTTCATCCAATCAGTTTGAGGTAACTTCAAGAAAGCCTATTGGTGGAAGATCTGTCACAGGTGTTGGAGCAGTTCATACAAAAGATTCAACATGTGCTGTAACAGGTTCTCGACTGGATGTAAATTCACTTACTTTTAATAATGTTACTGGAAAGGCAACTCTAAACTTTGTTCAAAATCATGGTTTGGCAACAAATGATGTTATTGTACTTGGTGGAGCTGATTCAGATTTCTATAATGATTCTTTTGTTGTTTCTGAAATAGTTGGTCTCACAACAGCTATTGTTAATGTTGGTGTTAGTACTATCACACCTGGAACTGGTGGAACCATTAGTGCCTATAATCCTGGCATTTCTGCTAGATCTGGAACTATTGATGTATTCAATGAAAGTGCAAACGCAAGAACAGTTAATTTCTACGCAGGAATTACAACAACTATTTCTGATCCAATTTCTGATGGATCAACTACTTCAATCAGAATAAGTAATGTAAATAACTTTAATTTACAACTTGGTGATTATCTTAAAATTAATGGTGAAATTTTAAGAGTGAAATCCACTGTTACTGGTAATCCTATCACAGTGTTCAGAGGTGTTCTTGGAACTCAGGCATCTTCCCATTTATCTGGATCTGTTGTTAAGAAGATTAATGTTAATCCTATCGAACTAAGAAGACCATCACTTATTAGAGCAACAGGTCATACTTTTGAGTATCTTGGTTTTGGTGCTGGTAATTACTCAACTTCACTCCCCTCACTACAAACAACTGCGCCATCAGTTCGAGAACAGCTTCTCGCACAAAGTGTTAAGATTTCTGGTGGTACAAATAACTTCAATGGTACCAATGATAGAGGTGATTTCTACATTGGAAACAGAAAGATTTCTTCTAATACAGGAAAACAAGAACTTTTTGAGGTTCCTGTTCTCTCCATTACTGGTCAGGATCCATTCTCTGTTGCTGGAGTAAATCCCATTGATATTTCTTCACCTGTTGAATCAAATATTTCAAATTCACTGAAGGTTGAAGGTGGTCCTAATAATAACATACTCTCAGAGTTTAATGGACCTACTGTATTCACTGAGAAACTCACCTCAACATCTGATGAGGGTATTGAAGCAGTATCATTGTTCCTTCAGGGCAATACAACTATTTCTAGAAAATATACAGTTGGATTGAATAAACCAACAACAGCTGGCAACCCTGGTGATGTAGTGTTTAATGCTAATCCTGGAGCAGGTGGAATTGTTGGCTGGGTATACTCAATAGCAAATGGTTGGTTCTCTTTTGGAAACCTAAGTTCATCACAGGATAATAATTCACCTATTTTTGATACTGTTGGTATTGCCACAACTTCACCAGGTGATTGTACTGTAAAAGTTGGATCTGGTTCATCTCTTGTTTGTATTGATTCAGATGGTGTTGGTATTGGTACTACAGCTAATGGTGTAAAACTGAGAGTAGATGGTGTTATCAGAGGTACCTTTGAGGGTGATGGTTCTGGATTATCTAACCTTGATAGTATATGGACTGAAGACTCAGGAGTTGTATATGTAAGAGATAATCCAAATGCAAGAGTTGGAGTTGGTACAAGTATTGGTACTTTTGCTCAACTTCATATTGCAGGAACAGCACAAACCTCAATATATGCAGCTAGCCAATCAAGATTTATTGGAACAGCAGATTTTGGTGGTGATGTATCTATTGGTGGAACACTTACTATTGGTAATAACTTAATTATTGGTGTAGGTGCAACTGAGACTTCACAAATAAATGTTGGTGTTGCAACTGCTACTACCATCCATGTGGGATTTGGAACAACAACATCAACTTTTGTAGCACAATCTGGTGTTGGAGTTGGGGTTGGTACAACTGCACCAAGTGTTGATCTAGATGTTAATGGTGAAGCGAGATTTAAAACTTATCATGAAATTACAAAGGATGTATCTTCTGCTTCTGGTATTGTAACCATTGATTTGAAAGATTCCATGTCTTTCAATCTTACCACCAGTGAAAACATCACTCAGTTTAATCTGGTAGGTGTAACAACAGGTTCTAGTACAGCCTTTACATTAAAAATTAATCAAGGATCCACAGTATATGGTGTTGGTATAGATACTTTCAGAACAAGTGGTGGTGGAGCGATTCCAGTTTATTGGCCAGGTGGTGTAGTTCCCATTGTTACTCCAGCGGCAAATGTAACTGATATTTACTCATTCATGACGTTTGATGGAGGAACTTCACTTTATGGAGTTATTGGAGGTCAGAACTTCTCATGATAGGAATTCAAAACTTTAGATCTTTTCCAACTCAACTTAAGTTGAATGGACCAATTCTATCATTCTCATCTAATCCAGAAAGCACCAGAGAAAGTTTAACAGGTTTTGCAACCTTCACAGGTATTGCTACTGCAAATTATCCTAGTGGTTCTGGAGATGTAGTAGGAGGTGCAATTTCATTTAGATGGTTTCTGGCAGGCACTGAGGTTCTTGATATTAATGTTGATCCCACTAGTAATGCAAGTATTGTAAGTTTTGGAAATATTTCCACTTGCACCTTTAACAATAGTTCTTTTTTAGATAATGGTAAGAGTGTGGTGTGTAGGGCTAATTATCAACCAGCTGATGGTGAAGCTAATGCAATTGTAGATCCTCTTGATTCATTACCTGCCACTCTTAATGTTTTTCCAGAGATTGTTATTTCTACTCAACCAAAAGATGTTCTCACAGGTGCTGGCATTAATGCAGTATTTGATGTTGATGCTGAAATTATACCCAGTAATAATGAAATCATATCCTATCAATGGCAGATGGATGGATCTGATATTGTAAATGGAACAAATACTTTTTTAGAAACCACAGAAACAATAACTGGAACTATCACAGTAACAAGTGATATTGGTGATAATTTTATAATTGATTTCTCGCGACTTTCCACCTTCAGTGGATTTTTTCCTGGTAGAATATATACAATTACATCAGATACTTCTATCACTGTAAAAGCTTACGCCACTGGTGCGGGTGGTGGAGGTGGAATAACAGCTGGAAGAGGAGGTGCCTCACAAGGTAAAGTTACTCTAATCCCTGGAGAACAATATAAACTTATTGTTGGTTTAAGAGGTTCTCCTAATGGTAGAACTGATGCGAGTGGAGGTGGAAGTGCATTTTATAATGGAAACTCTGGAGGAGGATTTACAGGTCTCTTCAAAACTTCAGTTACTAGAACAAATTCAATTCTTATTGCAGGTGGCGGCGGTGGAGCTGGTGAAATAAACAATCGACCTGGTGGAGATGGAGGTGGATTAATAGGCGGTTCCCCATTTGATAACGCTGGAGGAACTCAAACAGGTGGAGGTAATGGTTTTTATAGTAGTATTCCTGGCTATGAATTTATGAATGGAAGTGCACTTCTTGGTGGAACTCCTGGAGAAAACACTGGAACAAATTCAGGTGGCGGTGGAGGTGGTGGATATTTTGGCGGTGGTGCTGGAAGAGGAGATAGTAATTTTGCGCCTGGACCTTATGGAGGTGGTGGTGGATCAGGATATATTCATCCAACTCTTGTTACTGAGGGTTCATTTTCTAGAGTAAATTCAGCAAATCCAAATAATCGTTATAGTGAAAATGGAACATTTAAGATTGATAGAGTTTCACAAATTAAACAAATTGTTGTAAATGCATCTGGTGTTAATACACCTACCTTGATACTCAACACTAATGAAACTAATTTTGGTGGTGTTGTTCAATCTAAACTTACAGCTTCAAATGTACAAAGAAGTCCTATAATAACAAACCCTGCAAGTTATTCTGTTGTTGTTCCAAGATCTTTGGTTAGATTTGAGGCTTATGATAATAATTTCAATTTCAAAACAACAGAAAATATTTTTGATCAAACAAATAAATCTTTCACTCTCAATCCTGATACATTTGGTAGTGGATACAATATTATCCAGTTTTATTCAGCAGAAAAACAAATCAAGATTCGTATGGATATGAAGGCATCAAGAGGTAATGGTAATGGTGGATCTGGTGGATCATCTATTATTGATTTCATTATGAATCAGGGTGTTGAATATACAATCATTGGTATTCAAGATTCATCTATTGATAAATCATCAAATGGTATATTCCTTTATAGAGGTGGTAAACTTATCTCTGTTATTGGTGGAGGTGGAAATGGTGGTGTTGATGGAAGAGTTGGTGGTTCTGGTGGTGGTGTGAGTGTGAATGGTTCAGATGGTGCTGGACAAAATGGAGGTAGAGGTGGAGTTTCACCACAGAGAGGAAGTTTAGATTTGAATGGTATTTTTGGTTCATCTGTTGGAACAGTAACCCCCACACTACAAAGTGGTGATACATCATTTATAGCACCTGATCCAAGAGGTGGTAGAACAATATCTTGTACCAAAGGTTCTTATTGGATTAATTTAGGTATTTCGCCTTGTTCAAATAATAGCAATCAACTCATTCAATATTTCAATCCAGATGGTTCAGTTCAGGCTCAGAGTTCCTTCTTAAGAAGAGGATTTAAACCTGGTTATACAATCACTCAAACTGGTGGTGCTGGTTCTTTGGAGAATGAAAGAAATGGACAAGGAGGAAGTGGAGCCACTGGTGGAAATGGTGGTATCAATAATGCTCCTGGTGGTGGAGGTTCTGGATATACCGATGGATCTGTAAGTGTTGTACAAACACGTCTTGGTGGAGGAAATGATAGAAAATCATCTATTATTTTCACAGTTGTAGAATAAAAAAATATAAATAATATCATAAAGAGGGGATAGTGAACCTCGGAGGAATAAATGGCAATTAATAAGAATTTTGTCATTAAAAATGGNCTTGAAGTTGCAACAGACCTTATAGTAACTGGTGCAGATAATACCGCTGTCGGTATTGGTTCAACTATTCCAAAGAGGAGACTTGATGTTCTTGGTGATGTTGCTGCCACTGGTGGTGATTTCACTGGAATTATTACCTCTCAGAGTGGTATCCTCGTTGGAAGTGGTTCTACCATTCTCAAAGTCCAATCAGATGGAAACATCGGGATTGGTCAAACAATACCAGACTACAGACTTGATATTCAAGGTGTAGGAGCTGGACTTACTGCTGTGCAAGTTGTTGGTGACTTGCGTGTTGTTGGTACTTTAAATGCTGATAACCTTGGTTTTGGAGTTACATCTAATGCTGAGTTTGGTAATTTAAATATAACTGGAATAGCAACAATTAATAATGCCAATGTTACTGGTATTATTACAGCACCAACAGATGGAATTTACACTAGATTTGGTGTTACCAACTCTGGAAGTAGTTATTATGTTTTCTCTGGTTCAGTTGGTATTGGTTTTACAGTAGATACTCTTATCCCTACACTTTATCTGTGGAGGGGTGTTAAGTATAGATTTGAAGTGAATGCTGGTGGACACCCATTCTGGATTAAAACAGATCCAGTAACGGGAACTGGTAGTTCTTATAATGCTGGAGTAACTAACAATGGTGTTCAGATTGGTAACATCGATTGGGAAGTTCCACAGAACGCACCAGCTACACTTTATTATATCTGCCAAAATCACTCTGCAATGCAGGGTACCATTTATATTTTAGATGAAACAGGTGCAGGTGGTGCTTCAAGGATTGGTATTCAAACCAATGGTTCATATGTTGGACAAGCCACTGTTTTTAATTATGTTGGCACTGATAATGAAATTATTCTTAATGGTGAAGTTGCAGATGTTCGAATTGATGGATTAGGACCTGAATCAGGTATTAGTTCCATAAGTATTACATCACAAAATCTAAACATCACAGGTGTTTCATCCTTTATTGGAACATCTAATTTTAGTGGTGATATGAGATTATCAGATAATGATACTCTTTTTATAGGTGATGGTGAAGATCTTCAAATATCTCACACACCAGAAACATCCACCATCAGAGAAATAGGATCAGGTAATCTTGAGATTCACTCTGATAATCTTGTTATTAGAGCATCAACAGCATCTGAATCATATATTGTAGCCAATTACAATTCAGGTGTTGAACTTTATTACGATTCTAACAAGAAATTTGAAACACTAAGTGTTGGTGCAACAGCACTTGGTGATATGTTCGCATCAAGATTCATTGGTGATGGTTCTGGTATAACTGGAATTAGTACATCATTTATTAGTGCTGTTGGTGTTACTTCTGGTGGATTGAGTGTAGGTAGTGGAACAACCCTTAACTTTATTGGTGCTGGTGTAACAATAGTAGACAGAGGTAACGGAGTTATTGATGTTTCTGCTGGTGGTGGAGGAGGAGCTGCGGGTGCAGGTTATGCTTTCTTCATTAGTAAGAATGGATGATATATAAGGTAGGAAAAAAATTGCTTTCAATTTTTCGGAGTTAGAAAATGCCTAACGGGAGATACGCAAAATGTTTAATAACCCCAAGAAGGGCTGTTGAACTATCAACAAATAGCGATAAACCTAAATCAGTTTCTATCGTAGGTAACGTTATTGGTACCGATAGAAATACTAAAATGACGGTTGCGATCACCGATAGTGTCGTTTCTTTGGGAGAAACACATGTTGTTGGATTGGGAACAACTGGTGGTGATTTTTGTTTCTTTGCTGGACCAAATGTAGGTTGTTTACCACTTCAGGTTGATTTACCAGCTTCTATCGTATCACCTGGTTATGGTGTTAGTGGTCAATCATGCTCAAATTATTGGGGCAGTCTTTGCATGGGCCAATCCAGTGGACTTTCTGGTCTTGCTTTTACTGGACCATCAGCTGCTTTTGGTTGTATGTGTGTTTGTGCTACCACTGCTGATTATACTCATGCATGTTGGCTACAAGCACAAGAACCTGGTGTAACAGCTGGTGTTGCAACAGTTTATGGTGTTTTTCTTACCAATAGTTGTTGTCAATCTGCTGCTTATTATGGTTTTGATGGAACAGAACAACATAGATCATTCAACCAACATTGTGCAGTTTGTGGTTATGCTTGTGATTCATTTTTGGGTGATTCATGGGCACTGAATTATCTAACTTTTGATATTAATAATGGTGTAGGCCAAACTGTTTCTGGAAGATATACTCAAAGAGCTTGGTCAAATTGTTGTAATGCTTGTGTTGGGGCAGGTATTACTTTTGGTTGTAATTTCCTTGGTATTGGACAAACAAGTGTTCTTAAATACCAGGGAAATAGTGGGCATCAGGATGATTATAGATTTCAAAATAATCCTCAAGCATGTGATGCACCAGATGCTGCTGCTTCAGGTGGTATGAAGGTTGGTGCGAGATATGGCGGAACTGAAATTATAAATCCCACATTAGGATTATACAGAAGAGATAATCCTGTACTTTCAGCAACATGTACATATTGTGTTACTACAGATGGTACTACACAAGTTCCCTGGTTTAATTGTTGCTTCAGAACAAACATAGTACATACCTCATTCCTAGGTTGGACTGTTGATTTTAGAGGTTGTATAAGGCTTATTACAGGTTGTCATGCAAAAACACCAGATCAAGCAGCTCAAGTTTGGTTGAATCCACAGTGTAACTGTGGTGCAGATATATGTATGGGAGGCAATATTGTTACTGGTTATAGTAAACCCATTAATGGCATAGGTGAAACAGCTTCTTATTCACCTACTGCAGATAATGGTAATCCTGGTGCTTATCCAGGTTTATCACTAACTATTATGCCTTGTATTGCATGTTTTAAAATGTGTAGTGGTCGTAGTATGTCTCATGATGCTCTTGCAAGTGGTGGTATTAATTGGTATATGATGGATAGTAGATGTTATTGTTGTAGAGTAGAAGGACTAAGTTGTACTCGAAGTTGCATGCCTATGGCTCTTGGACATGTAAATTATGCTTATCAAGCAACATTTATTTGTGGTGGTTATTATAAGTGTTATTATTATGCTTCCATTAAAGAATGTTATAATTGTTGCCATAGTGGATGGGAGCCTTATTGTTGTTTAGCTTCTGGAATGACTTGTAGTGGAATGACATGTATATGTTGTTGTTATAACTTTTTTGATTCTTGCAGAAATGGTGTAACTGGTTGTTGTTCTAGATGGATTTGGGGTGATATGACTTGTCCACATAGAACTGGCGCTACTTATGAAGGTTTTAATTGTTCTAAATGTGTTAAATGTAGATGCTTCTTTATAGCTACTACTTTTTGGTGTACTGCTCCCTGCACTTCTTCTGGTGAGGTTTATATGAATTCTTATGGAGTTAAATCTGCAGAAACAAATTGTGCTTCATTGATTTGGTTCCAAACTTGTTTCCGAAGTATAAATTCTCCTTGGTATCCTGCTTGTGGAGGACAACCACTTGAAACAAGAGAAACATTAACTGATCTTTACATTAATTCAGCTAGCACTTGTAATAATTATGGTAATGGACAAAATAAAGTGGGAGATGCTTGCTATTGGATAGCATATCCTGATGCAAGAACAGATGGATCCAGATATCATTTTTGTTATTGTTGGTTCCATACCAGTTTGATGACTGTAGCAATTCAAAATCCTCCTGCGAATATTGATTATAATCGATGCAATGGATCTCTAAATTACACACCAGGATATAGTGCAGAATTTCCAATCAAGTATTGGAGTTGGAATCCTCATGTTATGTCTTGTGCAGGAAATAAAGGATGTGTTTATCTTATGGCTAGAAGTTTGTGTTGTTGTGAATGTGGTATCTTCTCTCTTGATTATGATTTGTTGAGGGAAGCTCAAGCTCCACAAAATGATAAAAAAACACAAGCTTATTATTGTTGCATTAGATTGAGTAATTCTGATTTGAATCCCAATTTTTACCATACTGATGGACCTTTTGCGTGTTGTGGATACTTCAAGAAACTTGCAGATTATCCAAAGGAAATGACGTGTCCAGAGTTGTTTAGTAATTATGGTGTTCAGTGTGTATCTTGCCTCGCTAGATTAGATACTTGCCATTGGACAATTAGTATTTGGGATCATTTAAGAAATCAGTGGAGACCTTTCTATACACATGATCTTATAAATTGGAGACCAACAGTGAATCCACCACAATATGGTGAAACAAACTTTACTTCCAATTATATTGGTATTGGTATGACTCATAATGTTTATAATCAAAACTTTGGTGGTGGAGCAAATGGAACACTCACAGCTGAGATTTCAATTGGATCTACAACAGCTGGAACAGTTGATTGTATGTACCTGAGGTGTAATCACTTTATGAAGTGTGTAGATAAAGTTGATATTATTGATGAAGAAATTGTGTTTAATTCATATGAGAGAACAGGAATTGTTCTTTCTTGTGATGATAAAGTTTATATTAATAATGATTCTGATGAATGTGTAAGTGTAAAAGTTTGGGGGTTTGATGCATCATGAGTAGATTCATAAGAACAGCTGAATCGAGATCACAAGGACCAGAAGTTTCACCGGGAGAGTTACAAAATGCAATAAATCAAAGACCAACTTCAGATTGTTTGTGTAAGTGTATTTTCCCTGAACAATTTGTATGTGGTGATGTTCTATGTGATTCTCTTAAAGGAAGAAAAATAACTTGTACTTGTATAACAACAATGGGATATGAGTGCATATATTGTTGTTGTTGGAGCGGGTGTTTAGGTTGTTGTATTAATATTCCTTTTCCTAATATACAAGATTATGATTCACTTTGTTTCTTCTTTGGTGGTATTTGTCATTATTGTAATACAGCTCATGAAGTAACTTTTACTCCTTATGGATCACATTGCTGCTATGCGAATTCATCAGCCTACCCTTGGTATATTAATATTCTTTGCAATCCAATGTGTCCCGCTCTCCAATTTAATTGTATAGTTGGCGATGGAACAGATATCACTTGTATATGTTCAGTGCAAAATGGATGTTGTTGCTTTCTTCATCCATCATTTAGTTCCACCTCAGAAACTACTTACGGAACTGGAGCAATGGATATATCAATGGTTATCAATAAATCAACTTCTGGATCAATTTATTGTGGTGGATTAAGATGTGGTATTTGGGATATGTGTTTTTGTCTTGGATTGCCTAGTTATTTTTTAGGACCAAGACATTGTATTATTCATGCTCAATGGAGTTGTGTAATTGGCTCTGGCACTGCTCCATTTCAATGGACAGCTAAAGAAGAAACAGGATGCCTTTTAGGGGGAATGGGATTAAAATTTACTTATCCTGTTTGCCCAATATTATCTTGTAGCACAGGAGCAGCTAATTACTATTTCCTATATGGTAAGAAAAATTATAGTTAACAAATATGTCATACACAATTCTTGGACCAAAAGGACCCATTAAAATGGAGGATGATTTTGAGAATCACCCTCAACAGCTTTTTCTTGCTCAAAGTCTTCAACAATATGAAAATGATGTTGAAGAAAAATATCAACAATTAAGAACATATAGAAATAGAATTCTTAATGAAACTGATTGGAGAGTTGGTAATGATTCTCCACTTACTGTTGGTATTCAATCATCTTGGAGAACTTACAGAAATGATTTAAGAAATATTACTAAACTGCCAGGTGCACCTGATAAAATCAGTGAAAGTGATTGGCCAATGGCACCAGGACAAGTTGATACAGATGCTGGTGCTCATATGTTCATGTTGGAGCATAATGTTGCTGTAGGTGTGGGAACCACTTCATATATTAGCACTGGATCAACAATTACATCTGTTGAAATTATATCCACATCTGTTGCAACTGGAATTTCTACAGATATTATTTCTTTTGCAAGCACAGTAGGTATTCAAACAGGAGATATCTTGGTTGGATATGGATTTACTTTGGGAGATAATATTGTAGTTAATGGTATTGGAACAGATCTTAATGTTACTGTGAGCACTGCAAGATCTTTCTCAAATGTTAATTGCAACACAGGTAATAGAATTCTTGTTTACAGAAATATGAGTGATGGTTTGATTAAGCAAGATGGTCATCACCCAACTCTTGTTTATTGATAAACACTTTTGAAGTGGTATAATAAATAAGAAAGTATTGAATCATATATTCAAGGTGGATTTCGTTTATGTCCAGAAAAAAAGTATTTGCCATTGATGGTGGCGCAGGTCGTGCTGTAGCTGCCATTCCAGCACTTAATAAGTATTACAAAAAACATAAAGACGAAGATTGGGCAATCATTATTGGTGGATGGGATACATTGTATTTTGGTCTCCCCTTTCAGGATCATGTATACAGTATGGATGTAAAAGGTCTCTTTCAGAATGTTCTGAAAGATTCAGATATTATTTCGCCTGAACCATATAGATTGTGGGAGTATTATAATCAGAAGATTTCACTTGTAGAAGGTTTTGATCAGATTATCAATGAAACTGATGATCATTCTGATCTTGAACCTCCAACTATGATTCTGAATAAGGCAGAAGAAAAAATGGCTGCCAATGTTATTGCAAATGTAAAATCAAAACAGAATAAAAATTATACCATTGTTATTCAACCTTTTGGAAGATCTGCTAGAGTAGATAATGGTGATGTAATTGATGATAGCACAAGATCAATTGAACCTCATGTGTATCAAAAACTAGTGAAGAAACTCTCTCAGAAATATAATATTATTCTGATGGCAGAACCTGATTATGTTCAACAACTTTCACAGGAAGATCAGGTATCAGAGAAGCTTCAACTTGATCTTCGTGCTTGGTCAGCTGTGATTGAATCATCAGATTATTTCATTGGTTGTGATAGTGTGGGACAACATATGGCAAGAGGACATAATGTTCCTGGAACTGTATTGATGGGTTCTACATATGCTATCAACACATCATATCCTGATTACTTCAATATTATTGAAAATGAGAATATTGAAAAAGTTTATTCTCCTATTCGTTTGTGTGGTTTAGATTCACATCTTGCAGATAGAATGAATGATAGGTTGATGGATTATACTGATGAACAGGTGGAATCAATCTACAAATCTATTGTAAAAGATATTAAGGAGAAAGTAGAATGACTTATAATGTAATGGCAATTAATCCAGGGCACAATGGATCTGCCGCTCTGGTTGTTGATGGTAAGTTAGAACTTTATATTGAAGAAGAAAGATTGTCTCGTAGTAAGTATGATGGCAATCCCTTCAAAGCCATGATTTATATCATGGATAGGTATCACATTAATGAGTTTGTGATTGGTGGAACTGGACAAGAGAGTCATTCACTTCCCTGGACAGGTGAAGATTCATACTCTGCTCTGGTGAGAAAATATTACCCAAAAGCAAAAATTCATAAATTTGGTAATGAACATCATTTGGGTCATGCAACAGCAGCTTTTTATGGCTCTGGTTTTGAATCAGCTGCTGCTGTAATTGTTGATGGTTGTGGTAGTTTGAAGGAGATTGAGTTTGGTGATCAAAAGATCCCTTACTATGAAACAGAAACTATCATGAAGTGTTCTAAACCAAACAACTTTGAGGTGGTATTCAAGAGATATGCTAACAATTATGGACCAAGGGTATCTGATTTTGAGAAAGAAGTTGATAGCACTGTAACAACTGTTAAAGCATATGAAGGTGTTTCAATGTATCTGGGATTTGGATTCATTGAAGCTGGTAAAACTATGGGTCTAGCACCTTATGGTAAGAAGGATAAGAATATTCCAGATCTATTTCTAAAAGGAACTGATCGTGGTGATAAGAATGTATTCATGCCAAACTATCCTGCTGGATCATTTATTGATACTGAAAGATATCAATATTTGAAACAAACAGAAGATCCAAGAGAATGGCATCGTGATCCATCAAAACTTACAGAAGCTGCAAAGAATCTAGCATATAAAGTTCAGAAAGAAACTGAAACTTTCATTGGTGATTTGATTGAAAAGGCTGTTGATATGACTGGAGAAAAGAATATTGTTATCTCTGGTGGATATGGTTTGAACTGTGTTGCAAATTACTATTACAAAGAAAGATTTCCTGAACTTAACATTTATGTGGATCCTATCTCACATGATGGTGGAACAACTATAGGTTTGGCTAAACTTATTTGTAATCAATATCTTCTACAAATTGAAAAAGAAGTTCCTCATGATCCAGTAACTTCTTTGTATCTTGGTCCTGAATATGATTTGAGAGATTATGATTATGATATTAAAGAATACTTTTTGGATGCAGAAGTATCAGATGTAACACCAAAAGAAATCGCAGAACTTATCAACAATAAAAATATTGTTTGTATGTATCAGGGAAGATCTGAAGCTGGTCCAAGAGCGCTTGGAAATCGTTCTATTCTTTATAATCCTGCAGATCCAAATGGTAAGGATTTTGTTAATACAGTTAAAAATCGTGAGTGGTTCCGTCCTTTTGCAGGAACAATTATGAAGGAACACGCACACGAATGGTTTGATCTTCGTGGTATGGATGAAACTCCTTTTATGATGTATGCAGTAGAACTTCAATCAGAAAAGATTGGTGAACTTCCTGCTATTACACATGTGGATGGCACTTGTAGGATTCAAACTGTATCAAAAGAACAGAATGAAAACTACTACAACCTTATCAATGAGTTCTATAAACTCACTGGTGTTCCTGTATTGTTTAATACTAGTTTTAATCTTGGTGGTGAACCATTGGTAGAAACTATTGAGGATGCTATCAACACTCTGAGAGATAGTGATCTAGAATATCTTTATCTCCCAGAGATTGATTCACTTGTGAGAATCAAAGGGAATTCACGAAATCAAGAAGTGAATCAAACACCTGAATAGGTTCTTTACCAATTCCAGTTTTAATTTTTTTCTCGGTTGCTGCTCCTTTTCCAGTTCTAACTAGAATAGGAGTAGCACCCATTTTTTGTGCCATTTTAACATCTTCAATGGCATCTCCAACATAATATCCACCCTTCCAAGTTAAACCCATTTCATTTTGTGCTCTTCTCATCATTCCAGTATTTGGTTTAGCATATACATCAGAAGAGGAATCTGATTGATTGTAGTAGAAACCATCAATTGATTGAATGCCAGCATTTCCAAATTCTTTCATCATGAATTGCATAACATTATGAACATCTTGATCACTCAACATACCTCTTGAGATATTAGGTTGATCAGCAAACAAAACCACTCTATGACCCTTCAATCGTAGTTTCTTGATTGCTTCAAGAGATCCAGGAATAAATCTAACATCTTCATATCTGGCAATGATATTCTTCCACTCATTAATTACACCATCGCGATCAATTCCAACCACCACATTAGGAAATTCTGTTGGCCAATCTTCAGTGGGTGTTGAACTACCTGCTGGATTAAAAGAAGATTGTTGAGTCGATTGAATTGGAGTTGGATTTGTTGATTTATACCTTCCCATGATAAAAAATATTATT
>JGI11705J14877_10000710_pt1 | contig 20329 bp, 18 predicted proteins | sample Etolaghawater15m_FD_14877 | JGI IMG/M metagenome (IMG submission 14877)
GGGTCTGGTGTTCGATATTAGTTTTTAAAAGGAGTGACGAACGAGTCACCAAGCCAAAAGCCCACAGCCTTCCCCGTCGTTGGCAATCACACCAAGTAGGGTAAAAGAGTCTCCGACAAAGAACGATAGCTTATTGAGAGGGCCTCGCGGCTTTTACGTGGCGTAAACCACACAGCCTCTGTTATTTGTTCGTTTGTTTGTGGGCGCAAACTGCTTCTGCCTTCGGCTGACATCAAAAACCAATAGGTACGCTTAAGCATGTTTTCATGGTTCTCTTTGTAAATATGCCACGTGTCGGGCAAGGCAGAGACGATCGACAAACCCTTCACGCCTGTTTCTTCCTCCACCTCTCTCAGGGCGGTTTCGTGAGGTAATTCACCGTGCTCTGCCTTTCCTTTGGGCAAGTCCCATCGTTCCCACCGCTTGATAAACAAATAATTACCATCGCTGTGCCGGACAAGCCCACCGGCAGCAACTACCCGTTTAAAGTACTTGCAGAAATCCGAAAACAAGTCCTGTGGATCATCCGACAACACGGCAACATCACTTATATAATGATCAGACAAAAGGTTATCAGCGAATTGAAAAACATCAGGATTTTTAACCTTCAATTCGGCCTGGTATAGCCGGATGCGGGAAAAGTGGTCGAAAGTGATTTTTAAATCGTTGTAGAAAATTATTTTCATCTTTCAAAAATACATCAAAACTTGCATCAAAAAATGATTTATCGCATAACCTGAGAGAAAAAATTGTAGGTTTGCAACATGAATTTTGATCAAGAAACTGCCGATAGAATCGCGGCCAATTTACTTCAAATCAAGGCCATTAAGCTAAACAATGCACAGCCATTTGTTTGGGCTTCGGGGCTTAAATCGCCCATTTATTGCGACAACCGCATTACTTTGTCGTATCCGAAAATCAGAACCTACATCCGTCAGATGATGTCGAAAGCCATTACCGAGCATTTTGGCAATGTAGATGTTATAGCCGGAGTTGCTACCGCAGGTATCCCGCAAGGTGTGCTGGTGGCTCAGGAACTTGGGCTGCCTTTTGCCTATGTACGCTCCTCGGCCAAAGATCACGGGTTGACTAACCTGATTGAAGGCGTGGTAAGCAGCGGACAAACGGTGGTGGTGATTGAAGATCTGGTAAGTACCGGAAAAAGCAGCCTTCAGGCTGTAGAAGCTCTCCGCGCGATTGGAGCAAAAGTCGCGGGCATGGTGGCCATTTTCAGTTACGGCTTGCCCATTGCAGAGCAGAACTTTACTGCGGCTAACTGCAAACTCATCACCTTGTCGGACTACGATGCCCTTATTGGCAAGGCAGCAGAAGAAGAGTTTATTTCAAAAAAGGACGAGGCTTCCCTCCGTGATTGGCGCAAAGACCCAAAAGAATGGAGTGATAATCACTAACCGGCATCACAACCTTACTGCCTTACGTTATAATATAAAAACCGCGAAACCATGAAATTAGAAGGAAAAAAAGTCATCATCAACAGAACTCCGGAAGTGCTTTATAACTATTTAAATGACTTTAATAATTACCAGCAACTGATGCCTGAACAAATAACCAACTGGAATTCAGACAAAAACAGCTGCTCGTTTACCATACAGGGAATGGCCAATGTAAACCTGGCTTTTGGCAACAACAAACCCCACTCATTGATCGAATTGCTGCCGCAAGGCAAAACCCCTTTCAGCTTTAGCCTCCATGTCAATTTGACAGCGCACGCCGACAAAACCGAAGCCGGTGTCACCATTGATGCGGATCTGAATCCAATGCTCGCCATGATGGCTAAAAGGCCTATGGAGAACCTGGTGAATGTTATGGCTCAAAATCTGAAGAATATTCTGGATTAATTACCACTTGTAGGCTATTTCCTTAAAAGCGAAAGCCTTAACCTCACCATCCGCAGATTGCACCAACAACCGGCCATACAGGTCGATGCCAACAATGGTGGCTATCACGTCTTCGTTGTGTATTTCATAGCCGGCTGGTGTGCCCAACTGGTAAAGGCATTTCAGGTAGGCTTTTTCCAAATCCAAAAAATCCGTTGCAGAAGAAGTCATGGAATAATACTTTTCGATGGATAAAAACAACCTGTCTCGGAAATTGGAAACAGAAATCTCTTCACCCAAAACATCGATGACCGAACAGGCCTGAGGCAACAGGCTGCCTATGGCTTTCTGATTGATATTGACTCCGATTCCCACCACGGAATAATCTATAAGCGAACCTTTTATAGAATTTTGAAACAGAATGCCCGCCACTTTTTTCCGATTCAGCAGTATGTCGTTAGGCCACTTGATATGCACCTCTTGATTGTTCGTCAGGCTTTTAATCGACTCAGCTATAGCCAACGAAATCACCTGGGTTAGAACAAACTGGCTTGAAGGAGGAACATGAACCGGTTTTAAAATCAGTGAGCCCAATAAATTCCGGGAGGGCTCACTCAACCAGCTATTTCCGGCCTGACCGCGTCCCTTTTCCTGGAAGTCGGTGCTGATAAAATCCCCTTCACTGGCAACTCCTAAAGAGATACGGGAAAGGGCTTCATCGTTGGTTGAGAGAAGCGTCGGGTAATGAATTACAGTAAATTTCATGCGTGTCGATTGCTAGCGATTCTGGCGTAAAGGTTAAAAAAAAAGAAACAGGAGGCAAAAAAAAAGTCAAAAATTAGAATTACGCATGATACTTGTGGTGATATGTTCTATAAAGTGAACAATTTCACTATTTTTGCTGACAAAATAAAACCTTACAGATGACAAAAAAATCCGATCAAAACAGTGCGGAACACATATTGGCACAGGTAGTTGCCGGGATGCAAGAAAAGAAAGCGAAAAATATTGTTAGCCTGAATCTGGAAAAAATACACAATGCCGTCACCAAGTACTTTGTAATCTGTCACGCCGCCTCTAAAACACAGGTAGGTGCGATTCAGGATGGCGTAGAAGAGTTCGTCTTGAAAAATTGCGGACAAAAAGCCATACACCGCGAGGGTATGGAGAATTCGGAATGGATTTTGATAGACTACTTTGATGTAGTTGTACATATCTTTCAAGAAGAGCGCAGAGACTTCTATAAGATTGAGGCTTTGTGGGCCGACGCACCTGCAAAAAAATATCAAAGCGATTAATAAAAAAAAATTGCAGTAAAAATTACGACACAATGGCAGAAGAAAACGATAAATCATCCAACACAGATCAGGAAAACAAAGGATTGAAGAATCCCTTTGGAAACCTTGGCGGCAACAATAACGGAAAACCCAAATTCAATTTTTATTGGATTTATGGTATCCTGTTCGTTGTTTTACTTGGCGTACAATTCCTGAACATGGGCGAAAGCAGCAAACAAACCGACTGGAGGGAGCTTAAAGACATGATAGAAGCAGGCGATGTAGACAAAATTGTTCTGGTGAACAAAGAAACCGCCGAAATCTTTTTAAATCAGGATGCCCTTTCAAAAGAGCAGCATAAAGACCTGGACAAAGGGAATAATTTCACGGGCAAATCGCCACAGTACTATTACAATGTCGGATCGGTAGATAAATTTTACGAAGATGTTGAGTCGGTGCAGAAAGGAAAAGACAATCCGATTTATGTTGAAACTGAAATCAGGCACAACTGGGGAGGTGAAATATTAAACTGGATACTCTTTCCTGCCTTACTCATCGGGATTTGGTTTTTGTTTATGCGCATGATGAGTCGTGGTGGCGGCGGTGCCGGTGGTCAGCTCTTTAATATTGGCAAGTCGAAAGCACAGGTTTACGACAAAAAAACCAGCGTAAACATCACTTTTAAAGACGTTGCCGGTCTGGCAGAAGCGAAAGTAGAGATCAAAGAGATCGTAGATTTTCTTCGCACTCCCGACAAATACACCAAACTTGGAGGGAAAATCCCGCGTGGTGTATTGTTGGTAGGCCCTCCCGGAACAGGTAAAACCTTGTTGGCCAAATCGGTTGCCGGTGAAGCCCATGTACCTTTCTATTCTATTTCAGGATCTGACTTCGTTGAGATGTTCGTTGGCGTGGGTGCTTCGCGGGTACGCGACCTCTTTAAACAAGCCAAAGAAAAAGCACCAAGCATCATCTTTATCGATGAAATTGACGCCATTGGTCGTGCACGGGGAAAAAACCCCATGAGCGGAGCAAACGATGAACGCGAAAACACGCTTAACCAACTACTTACCGAAATGGATGGGTTCACACCCAACTCAGGTGTAATCATCCTGGCTGCCACCAACAGGGCCGACATCCTCGACAAAGCATTGATGCGCGCCGGACGCTTCGATCGTCAGATTTATGTTGAACTGCCCGATCTGGAAGAAAGAAAAGAAATCTTTGCGGTCCACACCAAACCGCTCACCATGGACAATACGGTCAATATTGACTTTTTGTCGAAACAAACTCCCGGTTTCTCGGGAGCCGACATAGCCAATGTGTGTAACGAAGCTGCACTGATAGCTGCCCGATCGGATCATGAAGCCATTACAAAACAGGATTTCATGGACGCCATCGACCGCATCATCGGCGGTCTGGAAAAGAAAAATAAAATCATCTCCCCCAACGACAAAAAAGTGGTGGCTTTCCACGAGGCCGGCCACGCTTCAGCCAGCTGGCTGCTCGAACATGCTCATCCTCTGGTAAAAGTAACCATTGTGCCCCGCGGAAAATCGTTGGGTGCAGCCTGGTATCTGCCCGAAGAGCGTCAGATAACCACCTACGAACAAATGTTTGATGAGATGGTAGCTACACTTGGCGGACGTGCTGCCGAGCAAGTCGTTTTTGGAAAAATATCAACAGGCGCGCTTAACGACCTGGAAAAAGTTACCAAACAGGCTTACGCCATGGTGTCCTATTATGGCCTGAGTGAAAAGCTGGGTAATTTAAGCTACTACGACTCCACCGGACAATCAGAATATTCGTTTAGTAAGCCTTTCAGCGAAAAAACCAGTGAACTCATTGATCAGGAAGTAAGCGATTTGGTTGAAAAAGCTTACAAGAAAGCCGTTCAGGTGCTCACCGATAACCGTAAAAACCTTGAAAAACTGGCGAATAAACTCCTCGAAAAAGAAGTGATCTTTAAAGAAGACCTCGAGGACATTTTTGGGAAAAGGCCTTGGGAAAAAGCCGAAACACCTGCCCGCGAAGTGAAAGCCACCGACCCGCCCACTCCGGATGTGGTCATCCCCGGAAGAGAAGAAAACGACTTGCCGGACACCAAACCTTCAGCTGATTAACAACACTTTGTTATGGAAGAAAGTACCACCAAGGAAAAAATTCTGAAATCGGTTCGTAATGCCCTAATCAATAAAACGGACAATCCTTTTCGTAATGTTGATTTCACCTCGGAGGTTTTTCCTACGGAAATGGAAGAACCCGAGGTAGAATTTGCCCTCAGACTCAACGAGTCAGGAGGTACTTTTGTATATTGCGAAAACGAAAAAGCCTTTATCGAGAACCTAAACGCCCTTGTCTTGGCAAACCATTGGTCTGAGTTGATGTGCTCAGATCCTTTGCTGGCCTCCTTTTTAAACGATTTTCAAATAAATGCTGTGCCTCCCCTAAAACCATTGGGCTTTGAGGTAGGCATCACTGGGTGTGATTTTTTAATTTCCAGATTTGGCAGCATCCTGATTTCTTCGGCAGTAGCCTCACGCACCCTGTTTTCAGGAGTTGACACACACCTAGTCGTGGCCAAAGCCTCACAGGTAGTTGGTGAATTAAAAGAAGCGTTAACAGCACTTAAAACAAAATATGCCCAGCGCTTACCTTCACAAATCACCATGATTACTGGCCCTAGCCGTACGGCAGACATCGAAAAAACACTGGTCATTGGAGCGCATGGTTCCAAAAATTTGATTGTGTTTATGATAGATGATGCTTAAACTGCGAAAATATCAGTTGATTTTGTAGATTTGCCGCAGTTTATTTTTCTAAACAACATTAGTTTGAAAGAAATACTTGTCAGAACCCTTACCGGTGGTGTGTTTGTAATATCTGTAATCGGGTCGATGCTGTGGCATCCCCTGGCTTTTTTTGCCGTTATGGGAATTTATGCCACCATCGGAATGCATGAGTTTTACAAGATGACAATGTCGCACAGGAATCACTTTCTCTACCTTGTTGCCGGTCTGGTCCTTTACGCCCTTGTGGCTCTGGTGCTTCTTACCTACCTCGATCAACACTTTTTGCTTTTTATCGTACCCTTGTTTTTTCTGGTCATGGTTGTTGAGCTATTTAACAAAAACGGATCATGGAAAAACCTGGCATTTTATGTCCTCGCCTTCCTGTATGTTGCATTGCCTTTCGGATTACTGAATGCCTTTTTCTACCTAAGCAGCCCACAGACCGATTTCATACTACCCATTAGTTTATTCGTTTTGGTTTGGATAAACGACATTTTCGCCTACCTGTCGGGTACATTTTTTGGCCGACACAAACTTTTTGAACGCGTTTCACCAAAAAAAACCTGGGAAGGAGCGCTGGGAGGTTTGGTTTTTGCGATGGCCGCAGCCTGGGGTTTCTCGCAACTTTCTGACCTTTTCACCCTGCCTGTTTGGTTGCTTTATGCTGCTCTGCTGGTAGTTACGGCTACGTTTGGCGACTTGGTTGAGTCAATGCTCAAACGAAATATGGGCGTAAAAGACAGTGGGACAATTTTCCCCGGACACGGTGGCGTACTCGATCGCTTTGATGCCGTTTTATTTGCAGCTCCGTTTGCTTTTGTTTTTCTTATCTTTGTCACACAATGAAAATTCACCGCGAAGGATATAAAATTATTGCAGCCACACTGATTTTTATCGGATTTCTGGCTTTAGGCATCGATCGGTTTGTGCCCATTGAAAACGTAAGGTACTTGTTGTATCTGGCTTTAGCGGCGGAGTTCTTCTGGACTATATACTTCTTTCGCGTACCGAACAGAACCGTCAACCACAACGAGAACGCAATTTTGGCCTCAGCCGATGGAAAAGTCGTAGCCATTGAAGAGGTGGTAGAAGACGAATATTTTAAAACATCCTGCACGATGGTCAGTGTGTTTATGTCGCCTTTTAATGTGCACGTTAACTGGTATCCCATCGATGGCGCAGTGACTTATACGCAATATCATCCCGGAAAATACCTGGCCGCCTACAACCCGAAATCGTCTACTTTAAACGAACGCAATACCGTGGTTGTGACCAACAAACATGGCCAATCGGTTTTAATGCGGCAGATAGCCGGGGTCATGGCCCGTCGCATCATTAGCTATGCAAAACCGGGCGACCGCGCCAAGCAGGGAGCAGAATTTGGCATTATTCGCTTTGGCTCGCGTGTCGATTTTTACCTGCCAAAAGAAGCCGAAATAAAAGTAAAATTGGGGGACAAGGTAGTCGCGAAAAAAAGCGTTATTGCTACCCTGTAATCCGGCATTTGACTACAACAACGCCTTTAGTTCCAACAAATCGTTGATGTGAAAACTGGCAAGCATGGGGTTATGCTTGTGGTGCGGATCGAACAGTACCTGATCCATACCCACTTGTTGAGCGCCTACAATGTCAACCATAACGTCATCTCCAATCATCAGGCTGTTTCCGGCCTGAGCTCCTGCCCGCGAAAAAGCATACCTGAAAATTTGCGGATTGGGCTTTTTTACTCCTGCCTCCTCAGAGGTTATCACTTCCTCAAAAAACACATCCAACTTCGAGGACTTTAGTTTTATTTCCTGCACCTCACTGAAACCATTGGTAATCAAATGCAAGTTGTATTTCGGACGCAGGTATTCAAGAGTTTCGTGGCAATGAGGGAAAAGGTTGACTTTGCGCGGACTCTCTTCCACATAAAAAGTGCCGATATCTGTGGCGAGTTGTTGGTTTTCAACTCCGAAATCCTTGAGGGTGAGCGCAAAACGCAGATCCCGGAGCAATTCCTTTTCAATTTTTCCATCACGGTACATATCCCACAACTGTTCGTTGTGGTGGCTGTAGTGGGCAAAAAACTCCTGACAGGAGGGTATACCCACTTGTTTCAGGTCGAAAAGCCGGAACATATCCGAAAACGTTTCGAGTGCACTTTTCTCAAAATCCCACAGCGTGCGGTCTAAATCGAAGAATAAATGTTGATACTTGTGGTTCAAAATAAAATTTTCGCACAAAAGTAGGGATTTTAGCTCAACAAGGCTGGTTTAGGGTAAAAAAGCAAAACTTTAAAAATGAGTTAAATTAATGTGATTGATTTGTTATTTTTGCTGCCACCAACCAAATGAAAATACAGGATGAAGAAAAAATTCCTCCGACTATCCGCTGTCATGGCCATGGTATGGCTCATGCCTGTTAGTCTATTAGCACAATTTGGTAACTTTACCATCATACCGTGCCAGGATTCTGCGGCCGTTGTTGCCCTTATCGATACGGTATTCCTTAAAGGAGTAAACCAATCGCAATACAAGAATATCAGTTTTAAAGGCGACCCAAAGGCTGTAGGCTATTTTTATGATGGATTTATGTTTGGCGGCTTCGAGACCAAAAAGGGAATTGTGATGTCAACCGGGATGGCTGAAAATCTGGCCGTCAGCAACAACTGTACAAACAACGTGGTATCGGGTAATACCAGTGGAGGCAGTGATGGAGATTTAGGAGATCTGGTCAACGCCACGATTAACGACGCGTGTGTTATCGAGTTTGATTTTAAACCCACCAACCAAATGTCCTCATTCAGGTATGTATTCGGATCAGAAGAATATCCTGAATACGTGGGAAGTTCTTTTAATGATGTATTTGGTTTTTTCCTGAGCGGCGATGGCATAAGCGGCCCTTACAGCAATGGCTCGGTCAATATTGCCCTGATCCCGGGTACAGGGCTTCCTGTATCCATCAACAACGTAAATTGCGGCAATACAAGCCCTAATTGTCAACCGGGGCCGGGCGGTACTTATTGCGATATGCTTATCGAAAACATCGTGTCTTCCTCACCCGCTTTCAAGCAACTGGCTTTAAATGCTTATACCATTTCGTTTACTGCCGAGAACCTGACCACCCCTTGCAGCTGGTACCATATCAAGCTGGCTATTGGTGACGCAGGTGATTCGGCCTGGGATAGTAGCGTTTTTCTCGAGATGGGCAGTTTCGATCCCGGCAAGGTGACTGAAACCACCAACTTCTCGCACCCTACCGTTGATTCCTTGCTTTATGAATCGTGCAGAAACCATGAAGCCGTGCTTTATTTCGATATCGGAACAGAACGCCTCGAAGATTTTTACATTCCTTTCCGGGTAGAAGGCACCGCCACCCGTGGATACGATTATCTGCTCTTTTCAACGAAACCCGATACCATATTCATTCCGGCCGGGGCAACTTACGACAGCATCAGAATCAGACCGTTTTTGGATGCTGAAGAAGAGGGTATTGAAACCATCGAAGTAAAATATATTCCCGTTATCTGTGGGATGGGGTTTGAAGAAACTACTGAAATTTTGTTGTCGGATGTTCCTGAATTTAATGACATGAGTATGGTAGTTAACTCCTTATGTGAAGACACCGTTACCCTGAGCTTCGAGCATATCCTTACCGGCATTCCTCCTTATTCCTACCAATGGCTTCCGGGCAACCAGAACACAGCCCAACTCGACTATGCCATCACAGGGGCTGACTCGGTAGCTGTGCCATGCGTGATAACAGACACCTGTGGTTTTCAGGTAATTGACACAGCTTTTGTCATTGTACCCAACCTTCAGGCTGATGCCGGCCCTGACAAATCGCTGTGTAACCTGCCCAATGTTCAGCTGGAAGGGGCTTGCGTGGGAGCCCAACACTTTACGTGGACCGCCAACCCACCCGATCCGTCACTCACCACCCCCAATATACCCGACCCAATAGTGAGCCCGACGGTAAACACGGCCTACACCATGACTGTATCCGACAATTGCACCAACAGCGATACCGACGAAGCCTTGGTGCTTCTTGATGTGGCCGTGGCAAACGCGGGAGTCGATCAAGTAATGTGTATAAACGAAACCGTCACCCTGGCCTGTAATAGCGGCGTTGGTTATAGCTGGACATCTGTTCCGGTCGACCCGACGTTAGCCACGCAAGCCACAAACCAGACCATTCAGGTTTCGCCCGCCACCTCAACGGTTTACTCTGTAGCAGTGACCAACGATTGCGGTTTTACAGCCAGCGATGAGGTGGAGGTTGTTGTAAATGCGCTACCGACAGCTTTTGCAGGAAATGACGATGAAATTTGTTTTAACGAGTCGTATACCTTACAGGCCTCGGGAGGTGTAAAATACCAATGGAGTGCTGTCCCTCCCGATCCATCCCTTTCTGTCGGACAACAAGATACCTTAGCCAACCCCACCGTTCAACCCGACACACAAACCAATTACATCTACAGTGTTGTGGTAACCAACGAAAACGGTTGTGAGGCCGAGGCCGAAATGCAACTTGCAGTTAATCCTGTTCCTGATGTGTCGATGGACGTTGCACAAACCACCCTTTGTTTCGGCGAGACCACCACCCTGACTGCCGTCGGGAATGCTGATTACACCTGGACATCGGATGTTTTTGACCCCGATCTGGCCGCACAAATACACAACCAGTCGATTACAGTTTCACCAACACAGACTACAACTTACACCCTCGAGGGCGTGGTGAGTGGATTCAATTGCCCCGCCACGCTGACACAAACCATTACCGTTGTGCCATTGCCCACCTCACCGTTCAGCCTCGCCGATACGGTGATCTGCCAAAACCAATCTTTGCTTATCACCTATGCAGGCAATGCGAGTCCTAATGCCGATTACCAATGGACTTTTGACAATGCCATCCTGACTTCCGGAAGCGGAGCAGGCCCTTATGTGGCAGAGTGGGATCAGTCCGGATTAAAAGTGCTAACACTGACTGTTGTTGATCAGGGATGCGCCGGAACAGAGACAACCAAAACCGTGGAGGTATTAAACAGACCACAACCCGATTTCAGCGCCCAGGTGCTGGAAGGATGTGCCCCATTGACAGTGGAGTTTTCAGATGAAACGCAAAATACAGGATTGACTTCTACCTCCTACCTTTGGGATTTTTCAACAGGGGAAAACAACACAGAATCAAATCCTGTGGTTACATTTACCGATCCGGGTACGTATACCGTAAGTCTTCAGGTGACCAATGACGGATTGTGTGTCAGTCAAAAAACAGAAAATGCTTACATCCTGGTAAACGCCCTCCCCGTAGCCGACTTTCTCCCCGATCCTGAGGAAACCATTCTGGAGCAAGGTACCATTAGCTTTAACAACAACTCCACCGATGATACGCCAATGACCTATTCATGGAATTTCGGTGATGGCTCTCCCCTGTCGCAAGAAACCAATCCTGAACACACCTACAGCCAAACGGGCGAGTACATTATTGAATTGGAGGTTGTTAACAACAACGGATGCGAGGACACCATAAGCAAAAAAGTGATTATACATCCCGATTTTGCCGTTTATGCTCCAACCGCCTTTACGCCAAACGGAGATGGAAAAAACGACTCCTTCGAGGTGAAAGGGATTGGCATCAAAACCTACCAGATACAGATCTATTCGCGCTGGGGCGAGCTGATTTATGAGTCAAAAAACCTGAGCGATCAGTGGGACGGAACAATAAAAGGCACACCGGCTCCTGCAGGTAGTTACGTATATAAAATTACCTACAGAAGCATGATCGATTTAGACTACACCACCCAGGGAACGGTAACACTGATCAGGTAGCAGACCGTAGTAAACCGCTGCAATACAGATAATATGGAGACAGAGCACAATGTCATTTTGCAATCATTAAAGGAGAAGACAGGCCAGAAATTCAACGATTCCCCTTCTCCATTCACCCAGTGGCTTGATCCTGTCATCAGAGAGGTAAGCGAAGGCGACCTCACTTTTGAGTATAATGTCCGCCATGATATGACCAACCCGTTGAAAACGCTGCATGGAGGCGCTATTGCTGGTATTATGGACGACATCATCGGAGCTGCCATTTTTTCCCTTGGCTTAAAAGACTATTATACCACGATTAACCTGAGCGTTGACTTTTTCGCCCCGGCCATACAGGGAGATGTGGTGCTGGCCCAGGCCAAAGTGCTGAAAAAAGGAAAAAGCATTATCCATGTGGTCTGCGATCTCACACACAAAAACTCCGGACGTCTGCTCGCCCGCGGATCGTCAAACCTGATGAAACTGGATAGAAAGATCGCGCGTGAATGAGAAATGAAAAAGACCGGTAGTGTTAGTGTATCTAAATCCAAAGGTGGTTTTTATCTTTTGTCTGCGGAATTGCACTAAAAAAAATATCCGCAGTAAATCAAGGTGTCACCAGCAAGGTATTTATTTGATTTACAGCTCATCATAAGATCAGACGCAAAGGTCGAATCCCAACTCACCTCTGATAAAAACTTGCCTTTCTCCCAAATATAATTATATTGTCCCCCTTTCAGCAAATTTGACTGAAAAACAGGACGTTTTTGTCCGATCATGTCGTGGGTTCATTTTTCTGAATCCGAATAATTTTATAAATTTCTAATTATGCATGTAATCGACATCGTAGTTTTTATCATTTATTTCGCCGCCATGCTTGGGGTGGGCCTCTATTTTTTCAGGAAAAACAAAAGCGTAGAAGACTATTATATTGGTGGACGATCGTTGGGGAGCTGGCACATTGGCTTGTCGGTGGTAGCCACCGATGTGGGTGGAGGTTTTTCGATAGGACTGGGCGGGCTGGGTTTTACCATCGGGCTGGCGGGCTCCTGGATGCTCTTCACGGGCTTAATCGGTGCATGGCTAAGCGCGGTAGTTTTAATCCCCATCGTAAGCAAACTAAGCGTAAAACATGAGTTTTTTACCCTGCCACATCTATTCGAACATTTCTACAACGGGAAAGTGGCATTGATGGCCGGCATAATCTCGGCTATAGGGTATATCGGGTTTACCAGTTCGCAGCTGTTGGCTGGAGCTAAACTGGCCTCAGCCACTTTCGTGGAAATCGACTTTTTAACCGCACTCATCATCATGGGTGTGATAGCCGTAATTTATACCGGCATGGGGGGAATGAAAGCCGTAATCTATACCGACACCATTCAGTGGATAATCCTGATGGCCGGACTCATTTTTATCGGAATACCGGTGGCCTATTTCGCTATCGGGGGAATGGAAACCATACGTACTACACTAGGCCCTGAATTCCTATCTCTGGGCAACGTACAATGGCAGCAATTGGTTAACTGGGGCATCACCATTATCCCGATCTGGTTTGTCGGAATGACGCTGTACCAGCGTATTTATGCTTCAAAAAGCGAAAAGCAGGCCAAAAAAGCCTGGTTTATCGCAGGTTTATTTGAATGGCCACTGATGGCCTTTATGGGCGTAATATTAGGACTTTTTTCGCGGGTGGCTTTCCAAAATGGGATGTTTGCCGAGGTCGGTTATTCGGTAAGTGCAGGCATGGACCCTGAAATGGGTCTGCCGGTGTTGCTCAATACTGTATTGCCTGTCGGACTGATGGGACTCATGCTGTCGGCCTATTTTTCAGCCGTCCTCTCCACCGCCGACAGTTGCTTGATGGCGGCATCAGGCAATGTGCAAACAGACATTCTCAGCAAGTTTTTCAAGTTTAAACAAGACAGAAAATCGCAATTAATGGCCTCGCAGATTGTAACCCTCAGCATCGGCGTGCTGGCTTTGTTGCTGGCCACCTACATGACCAACGTGCTGGAGTTGATGCTGTATTCCTACGCCTTCATGGTTTCAGGGTTATTTGTTCCCATTTTGGTGGCTTTATACGGAAAAAGCCCCAACCCATCAGCGGCTATGCTATCGATGATCATTGGAGGAACAACTACCGTGACGTTGATCGTTTCAGAGATAACTTTACCTTTTGGACTGGATGCCAATATTTTCGGAATTACAGCCTCCGCGGTAGTGTACTTTTTCGTAACTTCCCTCACAAAAAAAACAGCCTCATGATATCAGAAATAATAAAGCTACGACACGAACTTCATCAACACCCTGAAGTTTCAAATAACGAGTTGTCCACTTCGGAACGGATGGTCAATTTTATAAAACCCCTGTTGCCCGATGAAATCATTACCCTTGGCAAAACAGGAAAAGCCTTTGTTTTTAACGGAATCGAAGCAGGCAAAACAACAGTTTTCAGGGCCGAACTCGACGCGCTTCCCATTCAGGAGAAATCAACGTTGCCCTACGCCTCTGTTAATCAGGGCGTGGCGCATGTATGTGGTCACGATGGCCATATGGCCGTGCTGGCAGGTCTGGCCCGAAAAATTGCCGAACACACCCCCCGATTCGGAAAAACCGTGTTGCTGTTTCAGCCTGCCGAAGAGGTAGAGCAAGGAGCGCGGGAGGTAGTGGAGAATCCGCTATTTCAGGCTTTAAAACCGGATTTTATTTTTGCGCTGCACAACATTCCGGGAGTAGAAAAACACCACATTGTCGTGAAAGAAGGTAGTTTTTCGGCTGCCTCCAAAGGCATGACAATTCAACTCTTTGGGAAAACGTCACATGCCGCCGAACCCGAAAAGGGAATCAGTCCGGCGAATGCCATCGCACACATTATTAAACGCTTAAATAGCTTACCGCAAACGGATCACTTGTTTTCAGACCTCACTTTACTCACCATCATTTATATCCGCATGGGTGAAATTTCCTTTGGCACATCGCCTGGTTATGCTGAAATTGGCGTCACCCTGAGGGCCTTTGAAAACATTGACATGGAAGGCTTAACAGCCCGTTGCGAGCAACTCATCAAGGAAGTTTCGGAGGCCGAAAAACTGAATTATTACATTTCATATTCCGAAGAGTTTCCGGCCAGCGTTAACGATGCGGCCTGCCTGAAGTACGTTACAGATTCCGCCATCGACCATAACCTGCATGTCCGGCAGTTGAAAAAACCTTTTACCTGGTCGGAAGATTTTGGCTATTACAGCCAGCAATACCCGAGCTGTTTGTTTGGTTTAGGGTCGGGTATCACACAACCTTCACTGCATAATCCCGATTACGATTTCCCTGACGACATCATCAGCACAGGAATAAACATGTTTTACGCAATTTACAAGAAAATAAATTTACAAGATGACCAGTAGTTCCACCATCACCCTCAGCGAAAAATCCGTTCGGAATAACATATCCTTCCTGAAAAAGAAAATGGGTAAAAAAGTAGTGATATCGGCCGTAGTAAAGGCCAATGCGTACGGACATGGCATCGAACAGATCACCCCCTTTGTTTGAAAAGCATGGCATCAACCATTTTTCTGTGTTCAGCTACAGCGAAGCCTTGCGGGTATACCAGAGTCTGCGGCAACCACAAACCATCGTGATCATGGGTTGGATTCCTGAGGATAAAATGGCCGATGTGCTTGAAAAAGGCTTTGAATTTTTTGTTTTCAACACCGAACGGTTAGAACTGGCTCTTCAAACGGCCAAGCGGATGAACCTTGTGGCAAACCTGCACCTGGAGGTGGAAACAGGCATGAACCGATCAGGTCTGGAAACTGATGAACTAATCGAAGCCATTGCCATGATACAGGCCAACGAGAAATACCTGCATGTGGCCGGTTTTTGCACACATCTGGCCGGAGCTGAAAGCATTTCGAACCATCCGCGAATTCAAAAACAATTAAAAAAATACCAAAAAATGTTGTCGGTGCTTGAGGCTGCCGGCATCAAGCCCACCTACCGTCATGTAGCCAATTCTGCGGCTTCTTTTATTTATCCCAAGGCGAGGATGGACATGGTGCGCATCGGCATTATGATATACGGTTATTGGTCGAGCATCGAGGTTTTTATTCAATACAGCAGCCTAAAAATTAACAAAACAGACCCCTTGCAACGTATCCTCAGCTGGAAAAGCCAAATAATGGCCATAAAAACAGTGAAATACGGCGAATTTATCAGCTATGGGATTTCATATCTGGCACAATCGGAAGTAAAAACGGCACTCATCCCCATCGGGTATGCTTCAGGTTACAGCCGAAACCTGAGTAACAGAGGGGTGGTGATTATCAACGGCCAAAGATGTGGCGTTATTGGCGTGGTGAACATGAACATGATTATTGCCGACGTTTCGTATATGCCTCAGGCACAAGTGGGTGATGAAGTCGTTATCATAGGAAAGCAAGACCAGTTGGAAATAAAAGTAAGTGCTTTTAGCGATATCAGCGATCAACTCAATTACGAGGTTCTGGCCCATTTGTCTGAATCCATCAAACGGACAGTGGTGGATTGTGAGGAGGACGGTTGGTAAGAATGGGATAGGTGGAAGGCGTGGTAAAGGGATTTTTGCGGGAAGAAGTTTTATTAATCTAATTCCAAACTCTCAATCATATCATTTAGCCCCCCCGCTCCCGCCAGTTTGAAACTGGTGGGCCTCGTATCAGTTATTCAACCTGCAATAAGAAATGAATTGCCATGACAAAGAAAGTTTATACCTTTGATCTTTAACAATCAATAATAAATGAGCCGTGCATACAAGATGGCCGATCCCGAAGGGTGTTTGACCCACCAGTTTCAAACTGGCGGGAGCGGGGGGAAGGACGGTTGAGCTCTTTCTCAAATCGGTGAGTAGGAATAATGTTATAACTCATTGAGCAAATCCTCGTTACCGCTACGCTCAATCGAGGACGAGAAGGGAGATCGATCTGATGTAAATAGAACCGCGTAGTTGACCACGCCTTACGCATGAAGTTAAGCATATAGGATGGCATTATTTAAAATGCTTATTAATTGTGGCTGTCTAAAAAGTTCTGCCATGATTTTTTCTACTTTTGGTGTGCACTGAGTGGAGTAAATTTTATGGAATACAAAGAGCATTCGATTTTTCCGCACAAGTGCTCTTAATTATATTTTGATGAAAAAGACTGTATTCATATTACTTGCGCTTTCACTAACGCTTTTGTCCTATGCACAAGCCGATCTGTGTGAAGAATCAGATCCGTTTTGTACTAGTGATACATATGTTTTCCCTGCAGGAACTTCTGGAAATAGTGCACAGCCCGGCCCTAACTACGGATGTTTGTCAACCACACCAAACCCTGCCTGGTACCACATGAAAATTGGAGTGCCGGGGGATATTGAAATAACCATATATTCCGAACCTGCCTTTGATATCGACTTTATCTGTTGGGGGCCTTTTTCTGATCCGGTTCTGCCTTGCGAAGGTCAGCTTACGGCTTTTAAAACAGTTGATTGTAGTTATGCAGGGGGCATTTTTTTTTTTTGGAAGGTGAATATTATATTCTTCTAATAACCAATTTTTCACAGCAAGAGTGTGATATTATCTTTGAGAAAACAGGAGGTTCAGGCGAAACTGATTGCGGAATTGTCCCTCCCCAGGTTAGCAACAATGGCCCTTTGTGCGTAGGAGAAACTTTGGAACTTTATGCCACTGATGAGCCCGGAGCTACCTACGAATGGACAGGTCCGCTGGGATTTACATCTTCGGATCAAAATCCGGTTATTCCCAATGTGGTATTGGGCAATGCAGGCGATTATCAGCTTATTATTACTGCTGGCGGAGTGTCAAGCGACCCAGTCATTACAAATGTCGTAATTACCGATAATCCTGTGCCGGGTTTTTCTTTTCTGCCCTCGTCCGACCTATGTGTCACCGAGCTAATCAGTTTCAGCGGAGTAAGCACAGAAACCATCGCGCAATGGGACTGGGATTTTGGCGATGGAACCACGGCATCAGGGCAGAACCCAACACATGCCTATCTTAATGCCGGAACCAAAAATGTCAGCCTCACGGTTACCACTGTTGGAAATTGTTCGGCGCAGGTAAGCCAGGTGCTCGAAGTATTTCCCCTTCCCGAAGCTGCCATGACGTTTTCAACCACTGCTGATGTGTGTACAGGAGATCCAATAAATTTCACTGGAAGTTCGACCACCAACATTGTCTCCTGGTCGTGGGATTTCGGCGACGGGGTAACTGCTGCAGGCCAATCCGTTAGCCATACTTTCACCACTCCGGGCGTACACGAGGTTTCGCTTGTGGTTGTTAATAGCAATTCATGCTCCGACGAGGTAAGCCAATTGTTTAATGTGAGTCTGACACCTACAGTAGATTTCACGCTAACCCCCGGCAATACCATTTGTTCTGATGAACTTTTAACCATGACGGGACTGTCGGACACCCCAATAGTTAACTGGAGTTGGGACTTTGGAGATGGAAATACCGGATCAGGTCAGCAGGTAGACCACGGGTATTCAAATTTTGGGATGAAAGACATCACGCTTGACGTGCTCAGTGATCAGAATTGTCCGGCTTCTGTAATGCACCAGGTCGAGGTGTTTGAAACGCCCGAGGCCACCATCACCATGAACACCGGGCCTACCAGTTGTGTGGGATACCTCATTTCATTTACCGGAACAGCCACTACCAACATGGCGCTCTGGTCATGGGATTTTGGCGATATGCATGTTGCAAATGGAAGCATTGTAACCCACGCTTATAGTGCACCGGGCACTTATACCATACGGTTAATTGCCGAAACGCCAGACGGGTGTAGCGATACAGTATACACCCAACTTATTATAAATCAACTACCCATGGCCGACTTCCTCGTTGCTCCAAATGACACAATCTGTCTGGGCGATCAGGTAAGTTTTTCTGCCAGCGGAACTCCGGATATTGTTACCTGGAACTGGAATTTTGGTGATGGCAATTTAGCCACAGGACAAAGTGTTGGGTATACCTACGGCAACGCCGGGGTTTATGCCGTTCATTCAATTTACACCAACGACTTGGGATGCACTGACACCACCACCAGGGAGCAAACAGTAATTGATCTCTCTGCACTTGATTTTTCTATAACACCATCCCCAACATGTCAGCATTATACGGTTGATTTTAATGGCATCGGTACAGCTGATTTTACTGACTGGAATTGGGATTTTGGCGATGGAAGTCAAGGACTTGGACATGATGTGTCGCATGTATATACTTCGCCCGACACTTTAAATGTACAATTGGATGTGTGTATTGAATCTGTTCAGAAAGAACTCATTGTTTATCCCGTATGTGATGTGGAAGCCGGATCAATTCAATACACGTGCCAGGATGTTTATTTCGATTATGCTGACGCTGCCACCCCGCCTACAGCCGATGGATATAATTCTGTTCAATGGTTTACAACCGGACTGGGATACTTCGACGATCCTTGGGCTGTGACCCCTACCTATTTCCCCTATATCTCTGAAGGAGCTGTGCAAAACGACACCTTGCTCATGACAATGATTGGATATGGTTATGCGCCTTGCGAGAACGACACTTCATACGCCGAACTAGTCGTTATACCGGGAGCTTTTGCCTATGCCGGTTCTGACGAAAATGTTTGCTTTGGTGAATCGTTTGATTTCAATAACTCTGTAGATTCGGCCTTCGCTACAAACTATGTTAACTTGTATTGGTTAACAAATGGCACGGGTTTCTTTGTTGATAGTACCGCAATGCGTCCTACCTATGTTCCCGGAATCGGGGAGATTGGCCCTATTACCATGACCATGGTGGCCTCAAATATCATCAGTTGTGATTCTATTGATGAGATGGTGCTCACCATCAGGCCTATTTATGAGATGAATGTAAATACGACGATTTGTTTTTATGATTCTCTATACCTTCAAGGCGCATGGCAAACCCAATCAGGGATTTATATAGATACTGTTCCAACTTTCTACTACGGCTGCGACAGCGTCATTGTCACCAACCTGACAGTACGCCCCAAAATAGACCATGATTTTACCATGAGTACGCCGAATCCGCTTTGTCTGGAAGAATCCATCACTTTTACACCTACAGGCACAGCGCAAATCACTGATAGGCTTTGGTTATTCGGTGATGGCGCGACTTCTACTCAGACCAGCCCAACCCATACCTATCAAGCTCCGGGAACGTATCAACTGATATACAGTTACACCGACCAGAACGGCTGTTCCGACTCGATAATGCAGATGATTACAGTGAACCCGTTGCCTGAAGTCAGCTATAACGCAAGCCAAACCATGATCTGTCTTGGTGTGCCCATCACTTTCACAGGAGCAAGCCCGTCCAACATTGTTTCCTGGCATTGGGATTTCGACGACGGACAAACAGGCACAGGGCAGCAAGTGACCCACGATTTTGCAACCTGGGGCAGTATGCAGGTAGTCCTTACGGTAGAAGACCAAAATGGATGCACGCAATCCACTGTCCAGACCATCGAAGTCGTCCAACCCCCCACCGCCGATTTCACCTACACCATCGACTCCTGCCTCACGGCACAGTTCACCGACCTGAGCACACCCCCACCGGGATACTACCTGGTTGAGTGGTACTG
>JGI11705J14877_10000711_pt1 | contig 20317 bp, 16 predicted proteins | sample Etolaghawater15m_FD_14877 | JGI IMG/M metagenome (IMG submission 14877)
CGGCCAAAGGCGTAGAGGCCGAAGTCGTCAAAATAGGCGGCGGTGAACTTGGGGTCCATTTCGGGCAAAAACCGCCACGGGCCATAATCGAAACTTTCCCCGGTGATGTTGATATTGTCTGTGTTGAGCACACCGTGGACAAAGCCCGCCGCCGTCCAGTCGGCGGTCGTGCGAGCGGTGGCGTCAACCACGTGGCGGACCAGTGCCACCGCCAACTCAGCCATGGGAGCGCCTGCGTCCAAGTCCAAAAAGTAGTGCTTGGCGGCATGGCGGGTGAGAACTTCGATGGCGTCTTGATCGCCCGCAAAGGCGTGGCGCTGAAAACTGCCGATGCGGATGTGGCCGTGCGACAAACGCACCAGTACGGCGCTGCGGGTGGGTGAGGGTTCATCGCCGCGCGTCAGGGCCTCGCCGGTTTCGATGACGGAAAAGGTTTTCGACGTGTTGACACCCAACGCTTCGAGCATTTCGGTGGCGAGAATTTCGCGCACGGCCCCCTTGAGCGTCAACTTGCCGTCGCCGCCCCGCGACCACGGCGTACGGCCGCTGCCCTTGGTGCCGAAGTCCAGCAAACGACCATCGTCGGGGTCTGTCATTTGTGCGAACAAGAAGCCTCGGCCATCGCCGAGGTCGGGGTTGTAGTTGCGAAACTGGTGGCCGTGATAGGCCAGCGCGATGGGCTCAGGCAGGCTTCCGGGCAAGGCTTCAAACTGTCCGAAGTGACGCACCCAGGCGTCGTCGCTCAAGGTGTCTAACCCTAAATGCGCGGACCAGCGGGGATTGCGCCAGCGCACCTCGTAACGGGGGAATTTGGCGGCGGGAACAGCTTGGAAAAACCGTGACCCTAACTTCAGATGGGTGGTGGCCGGTTTGAAACGGGGGGTGTCGAGCATGGTTATTTCCTCCACACCGTCGCCAGCCATGGCTGTTGCTCTCGGGGCAATCCGGGCGGGCGAAAGTAATGATGAATTTCTGAAAATCCAGCGGCTTGAACGAAGGCGCGCCAGGTGTCTAAATCGTGGTAGCAGCCGTAACGCTCCCGGTTGAAGCCTTCGCTGTTGTCACCGCGCGGGTTGGAGCTGAAAAACACGCCTCCCGGTTTGAGGGTCGCAAAAAGGGCGTTTAACACGCCGGGCAGTTCTTGGGACGGCACATGAAACAGGGATGCGTTGGCGAACACGCCATCAAAGCGTTGTGCGGGGAGCTCTAGGGAGAGGAAATTTTGACACCAAACCTCACAGCCGGTTTCTTCATGGGCCATGCGGACGAATTCGGGTGATCCGTCCAGGCCGACGGCCTCATGACCTTGGGCTTTGAAATAGGCTAAGTCGCGTCCCGGACCACAGCCGAGATCCAAAATGCTGAACGGTCCGGGGCCTTTTAATGCGCTCAGCAGGGCCTCGTAGTTTTGCGTCACATCGTGATCCCACGTGCCTTCGCGAAAGCCTTGGGCGGTTTGGTTGTAGTGTCCCAACGTGGTGGCGGTGATGTGGCGCAGCTTGTCCGGGTCAAGAGGCTTGGCGGGCATCGAGCTTCTCCTTACGGCCAAAGTCCACATCGAATTGCAAGGCTGCCAGGTTGGCGTACAGTGGGCTCGACGACAAAAGCTCCGTGTGGGTTCCGGTGGCGACGATTTGGCCTTGATCGATAACCACAATCAAGTCTGCGCCGACCACGGTGGCGAGACGATGCGCGATCACCAATGTGGTGCGTCTGGCTTTCAGCTTTGCCAACGCGGCCTGGACCAAGCGCTCGCTTTCCGCATCCAGCGCGCTGGTGGCTTCGTCCAACAACAAGACCGCCGGGTTGCGCAGCAACGCCCGCGCCAACGAAATGCGCTGACGTTGACCGCCCGATAGTCGCACGCCTTTTTCGCCCAAGAAGGTGGCAAAGCCATCGGGCAGTTTGTCCAAAAACTCTGCCGCAGCTGCGGCCACGGCGGCGTGGCGCACGGCGTCATCATCGGCGTCGGGCTTGCCGTAACGAATGTTTTCCCAGCCGCTGGTGCCGAACAATACCGGGTCTTGCGACACCAAGGCAAAGCGTTCACGCACGGCCTTGGGATCAGCATCGCGGACGTTGACGCCGTCTAACACTACGGCACCTCGTTCGGGGTCGTAAAAGCGCAACAGTAGTTGAAACACGGTGGACTTGCCCGCCCCCGATGGTCCCACCAGGGCCACAGTCTTGCCGGGCTCAATGTTTAGGGAAAAATTGCTCAGCGCCGCATGATCGGGGCGCGACGGGTAATGGAAGGTGACTTGGTCAAATTGCACCCGGCCACTGGCCGGTTCGGGCAAGGGGATGGGATGAGGCGGTGTTTGAATATCGCTTTGGCATTCCAAAATTTCGATCAAGCGTTCGGTTGCCCCGGCGGCGCGCTGCAATTCGCCATAGACTTCGCTCATCACGCCTACGGAAAAGGCCACCAATGTTGCGTAATACAGAAACGCCGCCAGTTCGCCACCGCTGATTTCGCCCGCCAGCATTTGATGTCCGCCGACCCACAAAATCACGCCTATGGCGCCAAACACCAGCAAGATCACCAGCCCCATCAACATGCCACGGGTGCGGATGCGCTGAATGGCGGTGTCAAACGCATTTCTGACTTCGACGCCGAAGCGATCCTTGTCGACCTCTTCATGGGTGAAGGCTTGAACGGTGGACATGGCGTTGATGGTTTCTTCGGCGAACGCGCCCACGTCGGCGACCCGGTCCTGGCTGGCGCGCGATAGCTTGCGTACCCGGCGACCAAAAATCAAAATCGGTGCGACCACCACGGGAACCACCACCAACACCATGGCGGTCAGTCCCGGATTGGTGACAAACAACATGATGACGCCGCCCACAAGATTGAGCAGGTTGCGCAACGCGACCGATGCCGATGAGCCGATGACCGATTGCAACAGCGTGGTGTCGGTGGTCAGGCGCGATAGCACTTCGCCGGTTTTGGTGGTTTCAAAAAATCCGCTGTGCAGCGTCACGATGCGGTTGAACACCGCTTTGCGCAGGTCCGCCACCACCTTCTCGCCCAACCAAGACACAAAATAAAACCGCGCATAGGTGCCCAGCGCCATGACCAGCGAAAGGCCCAGCAGAAAATACAAGGCCTGGTCCAAAGCCCGCGTGTCGCCGTTGGCAAAGCCGCTGTCGATCAGGCCCTTCAGCCCTTGGCCCAAACCCAATACCGACAGTCCGGTGATCACCAAGGCCAAAATGGCCGCCGCAACGTGACCTGAGTAAGGCTTTAAGAAGCTTGCCGTGCGCCGTAAGTAATTGAGGTTTTGACCCCTGGGTCGGTCAAAAGAAGCAGAGTTATGCGCCAAAGTGGTGTCCCGTTCAGATGAAATCTAAACTGTATATGGGCGCAGTCGGGCGATGGAACAACCATAAGCGCAATCATAAACGCAAGCGGGCGTATGGGGCCTTTACGCGGGTTCGGGGCTCAGCGTTTGGGGTGAAAAAGGTATCGAACCCTTATCGGTGTTGCGCTGTTGCTCCAGGGTGTCCGCTTCATCGCCCCTCAAGTCTGATATGTAGGCATGTCCATGGCAGGTGGGGCAGGGGCGCAGATGGGAATGCCCGTCTTCGGGCATCACCCAACCGGTGGAACAATCTGGACAAGGAATATGCACTGCTGAATACCTCCCATGTATTGTTCAAGGCGCTCCTCATTTGCCTGACGACACCATAAACGTCGTCAGGCGAGCACTTTATCGAGCATTATTATTAATCTACGCTCTTCTAGATTGCAATTTGGTTTTATTCGGATGTGGCCTTTTTGGCCGGAGCCTTTTTCGCTGGGGCCTTGGTCGCGGTGGTTTTGCTCACCGGGGCCTTTTTCGCGGGGGCTTTTTTAGCAGGGGCTTTTTTTGCCGCAGTTTTGGGCTTGGCTTCTTCTTGGGCAATCAGCAACTCGGCCTTCAACCAATGTTCCATATCTTGTCCATGGGGTTTGCCTTCGGCTTCCCAAATCTCAAATGCTTTGTGGAGAATTTTATCGCGTTTTTTTGGGTTCATAACTGTTCTCAATCTCTAGAGTTTAGCCCGCAGGTGTTCTGATAACCCGTGTGGGTTTTTGCAGGCCTCGGTAGGTTATATTAATACACCGAAATATATGACAGTTCTATAACAGCTCGCTAGCTTAAAAGCTGTAACCGTTTGAACCTCATTTACCCTGAAAGCCTATTGCGTTAGTGGGCGTGCTCATCCCGATTGCGGCCATTGGCCTTGGCGCTGTAAAGAGCGCTGTCGGCGCGGCGCATCAAATCATCAACGCTTTCGCCGGGTTGAATGACGGCGACGCCAAAGCTGGCGGTGCAGACGGTGTGATAAACAGAGATGTAAACGCAATGATGGTGTGAATTGAGCGTCTCATGTCATCAATTTCTTTGTGTGAATTGAGATCAAGAGGGGAAGGGCCTAACCCTTAGTCCCCGTTGGAATTTTCAAGCAAGATGACTTTTTTGTTTTTGATCGCCAAGCCCATTTCGCCGGAGCGCAGTTTAACGGCGGCCTCGCCGAACATCTCATAACGCCAGCCCGACATGGCATCGACCTTGGCATCTTTGCCAAACGCGGCGATTTGGTCGATGTCGGACGAATTGGCGATCAGCTTTTGCGCCACACCGGTTTCTTCGCAGATCATCTTGAGAAACACTTTGAGCAAATCGGACACCGGGCCAATGCCGGACGGCAGTTCGAGCTCTTTGACTTGGCGGGGCAAAGCAGATTCGGGAATGGCCAAGCCGCGTTCCACCGCCTTGAGAATTTCCACGCCACCGGGGCCATTGGCCATGCGGTCGCCCAGGCCGCGGGTGCGGGCCAAGTCATTGGCTGTTTTGGGGGCGTGGTGGGCGATTTCCATCAACGCATCATCGCGCAAAATACGGTTGCGCGGCATGTCGCGCCGCTGGGCTTCGCGTTCGCGCCACGCGGCCAGTTCCTTGAGCACCGCGGCAACGCGGGGCTTGGGATTGCGCGCTTTGATGCGTTTGTAGGCCAGATCGGGATTGCCTTCGTAGGTGCTGACAGAGGTCAGGATTTGCATTTCCGATTCCAGCCACGAGGAGCGGCCGTTTGCTTCCAACTCTTTGGACAGCTTGCGATAAGCGTCGCGCAGGTGGGTGACGTCTGAGAGCGCGTAAGCGATTTGCTTGTCTGACAGCGGGCGGCGCGACCAATCGGTAAAGCGCGACGACTTATCAACCCGCGCCTTGGTCAGCTTGGCGATGAGGTTTTCATAGCCGACCTGATCGCCAAAGCCGCACACCATCGCCGCGACTTGGGTGTCGAACAGCGGAGCGGGGATGTGGCCCATCAGATGGTAAAAGATTTCGACGTCCTGGCGCGCGGCGTGAAACACTTTTAAGGTTTCGGGCGCGTCCATTAAATCGAACAAAGGGGCCAAGTCGATGCCGGGTGCCAACGCATCAATGGCGACAGCATCATCGGGGCCCGCGACCTGGACAAGACACAGCTGAGGCCAATACGTGCTTTCGCGCATGAACTCGGTGTCCACGGTGACAAAAGGGGTACCTTTGACGGATTGGCAGAACTCAACGAGTTCATTGGTTTTGGTGATTGTGATCATGATGGTACTGCTTTTACACGGTTTGAACGTGATTCGGAACCATCAAAAAAAGTTATGTTTTTGAACGGCCGTTCAAGCGCTAGACTGCATACGATTCTGAACACGCGGTTGGCGCCAAGTGACTTCATTTTTGGGAATATATTTTGAGCAGCGGCGAACAGAGGCACGATATCCAAGGCGCGGTCAAGTTGGCGGACGTCGTTGATCGTCCCGTTTCCAACGATGAAGCGTGGGGCGTCGCGGACTATCTGTTGGCGTGCCTGACCCACGTCAGCAACGCACGGCCTCTTTTTGGCGTTTTTTGCACCCACACGGGGCAATTGGAGTGGACCGCCGGGGGGGCGGAATTTTATCGTGTGCTGGGTCCATTGGGGGCAAATACCCCGCAGCTTGGCTCTATCGCTCTTTTTAGCCAGCTGCTGTTGGCGTTTGGAGTCTCATCACAAGACGGCCAATATTTGCTCGAAGACGCCGCGCACCTTTCACCGGGGGCGGCGATGACGGTGCTGAAGCCTTTGGTGAATGCCCGTGGATTGTCCTTGCGGGTGGTGTTGCGGCGGCGTGATGAACCCAATGACAATCAAGTGCAGTTCACCATCATGGATGTCAGCGCCTTTCAAGAAACGGCTCGGCGCACCCGGGTGATGGCGCAGGCCTTTCGCGAAAATTTGGATGCGTGCGAAGACGGGGGGCTCAGTGTGCGGAGCCTGCTCAACAGCGTGATGGACGACTTGCAGACACTTTTTGATTTACACGATGATGGTGAAATCAAACGACTGGCCCAAGATATGAGCTTGCGCGTGACAACAGCGTCAAGCCGCATGGTCGCCATGCTGCGCACGTTTGAAGAGGACAGCACTCAGGCCGACTGGCAGCCGAAAGACCTAAACCCCGGTTTGCGCCCCGTGATTGCCGCGCACAACGCGCCGGTCACGGATTGGCATGAGTTGCACAGCAAGGTTTTGTGCACAAAGGATGGAGAACCCGCACTGATTGGCGCATTGGCGACGGAGGTGATCCATGCTCACAGTTTTGTGCAAAATGCGGCCAGCATCATGTTGATTTCACCATCCCCGCAACGCTTTTTCGCCCTCAATGGTCAGGCCGCCCAAAAAGAGTTTACCACGGTTGAAAGCTTGGTGCGTGCCATTGGCGTTGAAGAAAACTCAACCCAAACGGCGGTGGCCTTTTTTGACGGTATCAAAGACCTGCCGGCACTGGGCTTGTTTTCCGTGGATGGCTCTAACGTTGAAGCGTGGGGGCGTCCGGGCCTGTATGGCGGTTGGCAGGCGATGCTGCTGCCCAGCGTGGGAGCAGCCGTTAGTGGCGGCGTCGATGTGCGCGGCTTGTTCCATGGTTTGAAGAACCTGTTGTTGCATCTGCAAGTTCTGTATGTCGTCAACACCCGTGCCGACGTGGATCAAGTTCAAGAAGGGTTACGCTCCACCATTGAAAAAATACAAGACCGCTTAAGCGATTTGGAGACGGTTGCCAAAACCGGACATCGAGATCAGCTTCAGGTGAAAGAAACGGTGGCGCAATGGCTTGCGGCCGCAGAACGTGTGCAAGGTGAGGTCGACGGTGAGGTCGAAATCTTCAGTGACGGTATTGCAAACATTGTCTTCACCTGTGCGCCCTCAGAAATGGAAGACACCCTGGAAGAGCTGGTGCGCAATGCCTTTGAGCACGGCGCGGGGCATGTCAGCGTCGGGGCAATGGTCAAGGGTGATCACCTGTACATGCATGTCACCGATGACGGCAAGGGCATGGCACCAGACAAGCTGGGGCACGTGCGAGAGGTGCTGAAAACCCGCCGTTACGATGTCAGTTTGACCACGCGCCATGACGGCACCGGCAACGGGCTGTTGGCCGCTGCCAACGCCGTTTCACGCTTTGTGGACGGCCAGCTGTGCGTTGATTCTGGGCCCGATGGGCGGGGCGTGAAAGTCACCATCTCCATGAAGCTGCCCGCGTGATCGGTGTTTTTGCTGGGGGTGTTCAGTCTTTTCTTGACAAAGTGGCCCCAAAGGTGTGCTTTTGCGCCGATTTCCACTGCTCTTAAGGCAGGCTTTCAACTCTTATTTTTGACGTAAGGATCTTCGATGCACCCCTACCGTACACACACCTGTGGCGCACTCCGTCTTGCTGACGCGGGCGCGAAGGCACGTATTTCGGGCTGGGTGCACAGAAAGCGCGACCATGGCGGCTTGCTGTTTGTTGATGTGCGCGATCATTACGGCATCACCCAGGTGGTGATCGACGAATCCCACCCGATGTTCAAGGACGTTGAAGGTTCGCGTCCGGAAAGCGTCATCACCGTGACCGGCAACGTGGTGGGCCGCAGTCAGGAGACGGTCAACAAAGACCTGCCCACCGGTGAAATCGAAGTGGTGGTTGAAGACTTCCATCTGGAAAGCTCTGCCGCCGTCCTGCCCATGCAAGTGGCGGGCAATGAAGAATATTCCGACGAGATGCGCTTGAAGCACCGTTATCTTGATTTGCGCCGGGAAAAGGTTCACGCCAACATCGTGCTGCGTAGTCGTGTCATCGCCTCGATCCGCCAGCGCATGACGGCGCAGGGCTTCTTGGAAATGCAGACTCCGATTTTGACCGCCAGCTCCCCCGAAGGCGCGCGCGATTATTTGGTGCCGTCGCGTCAACATCCGGGCAAGTTCTACGCTCTTCCCCAGGCTCCGCAACAGTTCAAGCAGCTGTTGATGGTGTCCGGTTTTGATAAGTATTTTCAAATTGCGCCATGCTTTCGCGATGAAGACGCCCGTGCCGACCGTTCGCCGGGTGAGTTTTATCAGCTCGATTACGAAATGGCATTCTGTACCCAAGACGATGTGTTCAACGCCATTGAACCGGTTCTGCACGGTATCTTCGAAGAATTCGGCGGTGATCGCACCGTTACGCCACTGCCGTTCCCGCGCATCGCTTACAAAGACAGCATGCTCAAGTACGGCTCCGACAAGCCTGACCTGCGCAACCCGTTGATCATTTGCGACGTCACCGAACATTTTGCCGGTGGTGGATTTGGCCTGTTTGCGAAAAACATCGAAAAAGGCTCAGTGGTGCGCGCCATTCCCGCAACCGGGGCGGCAGCACACCCGCGCAGCTTCTTCGACAAGCTCAATGATTGGGCGCGTGAAGAAGGCATGGGCGGCCTGGGCTATATCATTTATGGCGAAGACGGCGAAACCAAAGGCCCGATTGCCAAGAACCTGGATGCAGACCGCGTAGCGGCCATCAAAGCCCAATCCGGTGCACAGGATGGCGACGCCGTGTTCTTCGTCTGCCAGAGCGAAAATCTCGCCGCTAAGTACGCGGGATTCGCCCGTGAAAAGGTGTGCGACACATTGGGGCTTCGCGCCAGCGGCAAATTCGATTTCTGCTGGATCGTCGATTATCCCATGTACGAAATGGACGAAGAAAAGGGCAAAATCGAATTTTCCCACAACCCGTTCTCCATGCCCCAGGGCGGTTTGGACGCATTGCTCAACAAAGATCCGCTGGACATCTTGGCGTATCAGTACGACATCGTGTGCAACGGGGTGGAATTGTCTTCGGGTGCCATTCGAAATCACTTGCCCGAAATTATGTACAAAGCGTTTGAAATTGCGGGCTATTCCAATCAGGTGGTCGAAGATCAGTTCGGCGGCATGTTGAATGCGTTTAAGTTTGGCGCACCGCCGCACGGTGGTTCGGCCCCTGGCATTGATCGCATGGTGATGCTGTTGGCGGACGAACCCAACATCCGCGAAATCATTGCCTTCCCCATGAACCAGCAAGCCCAAGATTTGCTGATGGGGGCGCCGGCAGAAGCGTCACCGGAACAGTTGCGCGAACTGTACATTAAACTGGTGCCGCTGCCCCAGGTGGAAAAGAAAGCTGCCGCCAGCGAAGATACGGCTCCCACCGAAAGCTAAGTGATGACAGAACGCGATCCGGCGCTGGATTGGTTGGTTCGGGATTTGCGCAGCCATCTGCGCAAAAAGCCCAAACGCCACCAGCTTTCGGATGCGGCGCGTTATGCTTTCAATTTGTATGACACCAACACCGCCTCCTTGCCCAGTGCAGGTCTAGCCTGCAAGGCCGGGTGCGGCAGTTGTTGCTGTTCCCAGGTGGGCGCGGAAATGGCCGAAGCTTTCGCCATATTGCGCCATCTGCAGGATTCTTTATCGGTTGAAGACTTTGAAGCTTTGATGGGCCGGGTTGCGGCACTGGCCCGAGAGGTTGGAACGCTGGATCCGGGGGCGCGCTGGGAGCTGCAAAAGCCGTGTGTGTTTTTGGACCCGCAAAGTCAATCGTGCACCATCTATGCGGTGCGCCCGATTGCGTGTCGAGGCTACAACAGTCTGGACCTGAACGCGTGCAACCTGTCCACCGAAAACTTAGATCACAGCCAGCCCATTCCCGCCGATGGCGAACGCATGGTGCGGGCGCATCAATTGCGTCAGGCCTTGGCCGAAGTGACGGGGAAGTTGATGGGGCGAGATCAGACCGTTGAGCATCTTGAACTGCACCTGGCCTTGGTCAGTGCTCAGCAGGCCGGTACGGAACTGGCGTGGTTGATGGCGTGCAAGCGGGGCAAAACCTGACGTCTCAATCTAACGCTTAATGTTTTTGCAGCGTGCTCAAAAAACTTTGTAGGGCTTTCTCACCTTCTTCGATGACGAGCATCTGTATATCGGTGGCCTCTGCCACGGCGCGTTTGACGTCGGCGGTTTGATTGACGCAGATGGCTTGCCATTGGGTTTTGGCTTTATCCAAATCGGTTTCGGCGCCAGCTTCTTCGAGGATTTTGCGGACCTCTACATAAGGGGAATGCTGGGTGTAATACGGGTGGCTTGCGTACAACGACGACCAGGAAAAGGGGCTGTTAAACAGTTTGGGATTGCACGCAAAGGCGCTTTGGTTCACGGCAAAGACGGTGTAGGTCCAAGGTGTGATGCCCGTGTCGTCCGGTTCATTGAGCGAAATTTTGACGCTGGGCTGGGCCAACAATTCTGTCACGATTTTGCTAAAACCCATATAGGCCGCATGGTTCAACGGTGTTTTGCCCCAGTCGTCTTTGCGGGTGAGGGCTTCCAAATCATCGGATGCCCTGATGAACAGTTTGAGGTCGTCTAACGCGGCTTGAGTGGCAACATCAAAATCGTTTGCACTGGCCGTTGTTTTGCCGATGGCGGTGATGCGCAAGCGCAGCTGACCGATGATTTGATGCGGCGTTTTAAGCGGCTTTGCAGAGGCCTGGACCTCTCCGCTCAACCCGCCGATGAGGATCAGGCCGAGCACCAAGGCGATAACGGTTTTGGAACGCAAAATGGGACAAGGTTTTGTGGTCATCGACGCCTCAGTTGATCTGGTTGGGAGGGCATGTGAGGCGGAGTATAAACCAGATCTCTGTGGGCTTGCTTGACTTTAAACAAGGACGGCGCAAATGAATGAAGGAGCGTCTTAGATCAAGATGGGGGCTACGTCAGCAAGCTGGCCGGGCTTTCGATGCGCCGCAAAACCGATAAAATATGCAAGGCGTGTTCTTTGGCGCGACTGGTGGCGGGGGCGAAGCGGCGTTCGAAATCGAGTTTTTGTTCCCATTCGCGGACAAAATCACGCGGTTGGTCGGGCAGCGGTTTTTCGCCCGTGAGCGCGCCGATGGTGCGGGCAAAATCCGGGTGAAGATCGGGCTGGAACGCCAAGGCGGCGTGTTCTTCCCAACTGATGATGCCGCCTGCGTACAGTTCGAGGCTCAGTTTCTGCATCTGCCTCGGCGAAATGGCGCGCGCGTTGATGTCGGTAAAGATGCGCTTCAGCGGACTTTCCGTAAAATTTCGTCCCGATCCGAGCACGGCCTGGGGCGGCTTGGTGGCTTCAAACACGACGATGTTTGTTCCCGGTGTGGCGCGAAGCGGGTCGTGATGGTCCAAGTCTGCCGCCCATTCGTCTTCCCAAATGAGCGGCGCGGGGCCGACGTCATTTGACACCTGTGTAGATGATTTTGGCCCTGCGGATTTGGGGGCGGGGGGAACAACAGGAAGGGCCGAGGGAAGGGCCGGGGGAAGGGCTGGTGGGGACGTGTTTTTCATGACCTCAACTCCTGCCCAGCAGAGAAATAGCCCAAAAACCGCCCGGCCACGAAAGGGGCGCGAGGCGGAAGTTTGGGGTTGAGGGGCGAAGGGGAGTCATACATGGGCCTGTTGGTTCGGTGTTTGAGAAAGCCTTGAGACAGATGACGGGGGCAACACGTTCACGATTGAAACTCGACGTGAGGGCGACCCAGTTCGGTGCGCAGACGTTTGGCTTTGTACATGGCGCTATCGGCTTGGCGCAAAATCTCTGCATGGCTATCGTCGGGTCCAAAGCGTTGGTAGCCGAGGCTGGCGCGCACGGAGATGGTCTTGTCGTTCCAGTTCACGGATTTGGTGTTGAGGGCATGTTTGATCACTTCGGCGCGGTTCAGGCCGGTTTGCCAATCGGTGCGGGACAACAGGACGGCAAACTCATCCCCGCCCAGACGCGCCACCAGATCGTGGGGGCGGCTGTTTTCTTGCAGGGTGCGCACCACTTCACACAGCACCAAATCCCCTGCCGCATGGCCGTAGGTGTCGTTGATGGGCTTGAATCCATCCAAGTCCACGTAAACCAAAATGCCGGTTTCATCGTAGCGATTGGCGGCGGCCAGGACGCGTTCAAATTCTTTCTGAAAGCCACGACGGTTATAGGCCCCGGTCAGCTCGTCGGTGCACGATAAGCGTTCAATTTCTTCGATGTGCAAGGATTGGGTCAGGATTTTACGCTCTGCCCCCATGGCGGCGTTCAGCGCCGTTTCGGTGGCGTCCTTACAGCGCTGCACGGTGGCGCCGTCAAGCGTGTGAGGCGCACGGGATAAACATTCACGCAAAATTGTCAGCGCCGTAAACAGGCTGTCGCTGGTCGCGGTGTCTTGGGCTTTGATGACATCCCAAGCGTTTATTGGAAAGCTCAACAGATTGCCCATGATATCGATCCTTATGCGGAGCCATTTTCCGAGCCATTCTGGCCGGGAGGGTGCGAGCGTTAGACGTTCATGCTTCTCGTGAACATTGCCTAACGACAAAGGCAACCTTTGTGCCAGAATGAGTTTTGTTTGATATCAATGAGTTGGGTGCGCATGGAGTCGGGCAAAAATTGCCGCATACGGCAAATGTTGCCGTCTTCTAGGAATCGGATTCCGACTGCGAACCAATGGGCAGCTGGTCCAGCAAAGATGATTGCGCCAGCATGTGGCAATTATGCACTTTTGGGATAATTCATATTTAAATTGATTCGTAAATTATATTTAGTATATTGAATTGTATTAATTTTCTTAGCACGGCCTTGTCGTGACAGGACGTGTAAAGTGGTATTTTCCGAACAACAGGTCGAAGCGACCCGCCGTGCTATTGCCGATTTTAAGCGTGCAATGGAACTGCGAGGTGATCTGAATTTGCGGGTGGCCCGACGGGTCACCGCGATATTGCGGACCGGTATGTTTAGCTTTGCGGTCATCACCGTGATCATGGTGGGCATGTTGATTGCCTTCACGTCGAGCGTGAAGGACATGATCGTTGTGATGGACACCATGCGCGTTCAGTTCAGTTCGATGGCGGACAACATGCGGGTCATGCGCGAAGTGATCGCCAGGATGGATCGTGATATGGCGACCCTGCCTGTGGTTACAGCGGAACTCAACACCATGCGTGAACATGTATCGCGGATGAATGGCGAATTGGCCGCGATGACGCAAAAGGTTGCTGCCGTGGAAGGTAATTTGCAGGTCATTACCACCAATGTCGGACAGTTAAATGATTCGTTCCGTCAAGTGGAGCCTGCGTTGGCAGACATCGGTCGAAACGTCAATCAAGCGTCCGGCCCGGTGAAAAATCTCAACAGCTTTATGCCATGGTGATCACATGACCAACAAATCGGAAGACCCCTTCGCCTTGATCGGTGAAAGCATGGAAGTGTTTCGGATTGAGATGGAAACGATCAATCGGCTGTCGCAAAAGATCAGCGGCAAAACCACACGCATTATTAAGATCATCTTATCCCTGCTGACGGTCGTTTCTATTATTTTGGTGATGCTGACGTTCAGCATGAGCCGTGACCTGTCTGGCATGATAACCAGCTTGGACGATATGTACGTCGAATTCGGTTCCATGTCTGATGAGATGGGCCAAATTACCACGCATGTCACCAGCATGGGCCAAAATGTTCAGGGTATGTCTTCGATTGCGGGCAATATGCAGCACCTCAACAAAGATGTTGGTGAGATGCAAGGAGCGCTATCGGACGTCAACGCAAGCATGGGGGCCATAGACACCAATGTGGGCCGGATCAGCGGCGGAACATCCGAAATGGCTTTTCGCTTTCAAAATGTCAAAAATATCATCAAGGTTATGGGGAATGATATTCGCAGCATGCTGCGGCCTCTGACGGCAATGCCGCGATAAATGGATGGACCATGAATAAGCTTTCTGAACCCAACGCTTTAGAGCAGCAAATTCGAACAGGTTTGGTCTCTGGTGCTTTTGCGTCGTATTTCCAACCCAAGTTCGATCCTGATAGTGAAGAAATCGTTGGCGTGGAAGCGTTGTTGCGCTGGCATCACCCAGATCTTGGCTTAAAGGCTGCCGCATATTTTATGCGTACAGTGGAACTGTCCCCGGACTTGGTAGAGGCCGTGGACGCCTGGGTGTTGCGCGAAACCACCGTTCAGGCTCAACGCTGGATTCAAGGTGGGCTGCCGTTTGGTATGTTGAACGTCAACATTTCCACCTGGGATCACGGAGATAAATTGGTGGGTATGGTTTTCGCAGCTCTCCAGGAAAGCCGCTTTCCTCCACAACACTTGGCGCTGGAGTGCCCGTGGCGCATGCTGACGGCGCATGCCCAAACCATCGTCCCCACCATGCGTGCGCTAAAGGCACTGGGATGCGTGATCGTCTTAGATGGTAATCCTTTGGACGAAGAATGTCTAAACGTGGTCAAGCAAACGCCCATTCAGGTGTCTAAGGTCTGCATCGGACACATTCAAGAACAAGTCGCAGCGCAAGGCTTGCGTGACGTATCCGCAGTGATCAAAAAATGGCACCGTGCTGGGGTGCGGATCGGTGTCATGGGCGTGGAAGACAAAGACCAGGTTGATCTCATTCATAAAACCGGTTGCCAATTTTCTCAGGGCAATCGCTTTAAGTCAGCTTTGCCTGCTGACGATATGACCTCATTGCTGGCGATGATTGAGAAAACAAAAAGAGCGCTCAGCCTCATGTGATCGCGCCCTTTGGTTTGGGCTTAGCGTGTCATCAAAATGTGGACGTGGGTGCCGACGCAGGATGCCAAGGCGTGCAGATCGTAACCGCCTTCCAACACGGAGACCACGCGCCCTTGGCAGCACCGATTGGCAAGCTCGACCAGCTCTTGGGTGATCCACGCGAAGTCCGAAGTTTGCAGGCGCAGTTGTGCTTGTGGGTCGCTGGCGTGGGCATCAAAGCCGGCGGAAATAATCACCAGCTGCGGGGCAAAGCGTTCCAGTTTGGGCAGCAGGTTCTTCGACCATGCGGCGCGAAATTCGTCACTTCCCGAACCGGGGGCCAAGATGGCGTTGGCGATGTTGTCGCAGTCCCCGACTTCGCTTTCCAACCCGGTGTCGGGCCAGCATGGATATTGGTGCGACGAGGCGTAAAACAAATGCGGGTCGCTCCAACAGCACGCCTGGGTGCCGTTGCCGTGGTGGACGTCAAAATCGACGATGGCAACGCGCGTTAGGCCATGCACGGTGCGTGCCTGCTTGGCGGCGATGGCGGCGTTGTTGAACAGGCAAAAGCCCATGGCTTGATCCGGTTCGGCATGGTGGCCGGGGGGGCGGATGGCGCAAAAAGCGTTGCGCGCCGATCCCGCCACCACATCGTCAACGGCTTCACATGCTGCGCCAGCCGCAAACAGGGCGGCCTCTCCGCTGCCTTCCGATATCACGGTGTCGGCATCCAGGTAGGCGACGCCCGTTTCGGGCACGGTGGACAAGATATGGTCAATATGGTGGGCGGTGTGGACCCGCTCCAACTGTTCCCGGGTGGCCTTCTTCGCGGCCACGCGGATCAAGTCGGAAAAGCGTTCATGCTCCAAGATGTTTTNGATGGTGCGGTGACGCAAAGGGTGTTCGGGGTGATCATCGCCCGTGTTATGATCGGCGCACGCGGGCGGTTGATACAAAAAAGTGGTCATCAAAAACGTCCCTTTTGCCTGTGCGGGCGCCTGTGCGGGGCAAAACGATGATTAGCCCATGCAAACATGACATTGCTGCATTGCAGCATTAATGTAACATGTTCTAGGTATCTTAATATAAAGAACAAATGCATTCTGCTAGCTTTTTTTGCTGCAATGCACAATAATTGTGGTTGCGGCCTGCCACGACGTGGTTCCCAACCCTGACACAAGGCATCATCATGAGCACGCGAAATCTCGATCATTTGTTCCGTCCCACATCGGTTGCGGTGATCGGCGCGACGCCTCGTCCCAAGTCTATTGGCTCTTTGGTGATGAACAATTTGCTGCACGGTGGCTTTTCCGGCCCCATTATGCCCGTCAATCCCAAGCATATCTCCATCTGCGGGGTGCTTTCGTATCCCGACATCGCTAGTTTGCCGTTGGTGCCGGATATGGCGGTGGTGTGCACGCCGCCCAAAACCATCCCGCTTATCATCGAGCAGTTGTGCGCCCGCGGTGTGCGCGCCGCGGTGGTGTTGACGACGGGGCTCAGCCGGGTTGAGTACACGGAAGGCGTCACCGTGACCGACGCGATGCTGGCCGCTGCCAAGCCACACGGCATGCGCATTTTGGGTCACAACTGCTTAGGCCTGTTGGTGCCGGGTGTGGGGCTCAACGCCAGCTTTGCACACACGTCCGCCTTGCCGGGCAAGATTGCGTTTGTGTCTCAATCGGGGGCGTTGTGCACGGCGGTGCTGGACTGGGCCAAACCGCGCGGCATCGGTTTTTCGCATTTTATTTCCATGGGTGATATGGCGGAATTGGATTTTGGGGACGTGCTCGATTATTTGGGCAGTGATCCGCAAACAACGGCGATTTTGCTCTATATCGAATCCATTCATCACAATCGCACCTTCATGTCCGCTGCCCGAGCCGCTGCGCGCAACAAGCCGGTCTTGGCGATTAAATCGGGGCGCTTTGAAGAAGCCTCCAAGGCCGCCATGTCACACACCGGCGCTTTGGCCAGCAACGATTATGTCTATGACGCGGCGTTTGCCCGTGCGGGCATGTTGCGGGTGTATGAATTTGAAGAATTGTTCGCCGCGGTCGAAACCTTGAGCCGCAGCCGCCGCCCCAAAGGCGACCGTTTGGTCATTTTGACCAATGGTGGCGGATTGGGCGTGATGGCGGTCGACGACTTGATGGAACAAAACGGCACGCTGGCCACGCTCAGCCCTGAAACCATTGAAAAGCTCAACGCCGTGTTGCCGCAAACGTGGTCACAGTCCAACCCGGTCGACATCATTGGCGACGCCTCTGGTGCGCGCTATGCGGATGCGCTGCGGGTCTTGTTTGACGCTAAAGAAGTCGATGCGGTGCTGGTCATGCATTGTCCTGTTGCGGTGGTTCATCCCGTCGAAATCGCCGAAACCATTATTGAACTTGCCAAAGAAAAACCGCGCGCCGCGCTCACCACATGTTTTGTCGGCGAAGAGTTCGCCGCCCCCGCGCGGGCACTGATGGGCAAGGCCAATATTCCGTGTTTCGACACACCCTTAAAATCGGTGCAGGCGTTCATGCACACGGTACGCTATCGTCGCAACCAAGAAATCTTGATGGAAACGCCGCCGTCCATGCCCAGCGATTTCCATCCCGCCACACCGACGGCGCGTCTGATTGTCGAAGGCGCATTGGCCAGCGGGCACGAATATATGAGCGAGCCGGAAACCAAAGCCGTGCTGGCCGCCTATGGTGTGCCCACGGTGGAAACCCATATCGCCAAATCTCCTCAAGACGCGGCCCGTGCGGCCGATAACATGGGCTATCCCGTGGCGATCAAAATCCTGTCGCCCGACATCACCCATAAATCCGATGTGGGCGGTGTTATCCTCGGTTTGAAAAGCCGTGAAGCGGTTGAAGAAGCCGCACACAATATGCTTAAGCGCGTTCACGAAGCTTTCCCCAACGCCGACATCACCGGCTTTTCGGTGCAGCAGATGGCGCGCCACGGCCATGCCCATGAATTGATCATCGGGGTTCTCACCGATCCCATTTTCGGCCCGGTCATTTTGTTCGGCCAAGGCGGCACCGCGGTCGAAGTGATCAAGGACCGGGCGGTGGCGTTGCCGCCATTGAACATGGCTTTGGCGCGGGATTTGATTTCGCGCACCAAGGTGTCGAAATTGCTGGAAGGCTATCGTGATGAACCCGCCGCCGACATCGACGCCATTTGCTTGGCGCTGAACCAAGTGGCGCAGTTGATCATCGATATCCCCGAAATTGAGGAACTGGATATCAACCCGCTGTTTGCCGACAATCACGGCGTCTTGGCGTTGGATGCGCGGATCAAGTTGACCAACAAACAGTTTGACGGCGATAGCCGCTTGGCCATTCGGCCATACCCCAAGCAATTGGAAAGCAAGTTTACCATGGTCGGAGGAGCGGAATTCGAAGGGCGCTCGGTGACCATTCGACCGATCCGTCCCGAAGACGAACCCAACCATCATATCTTTGTTTCTAAATTGACTCCTGAAGACATTCGATTTCGCTTTTTTGGCTTGGTCAGCGAATTGCCGCACAGTCAAATGGCGCGTTTGACGCAGATCGATTATGACCGTGAAATGGCCTTCATCGCCACGTCGATCAATGCCGATCATGAGGAAGAAACCTTAGGTGTGGTGCGCGTCTTTACCGACCCGGACAACGAAAAGGCAGAATTTTCCATCGTCGTGCGTTCCGATCTCAAAGGCACCGGATTGGGCCATGTGTTGCTGCGTAAAATGATCGCCTATTGCCGCAGCCGGGGCACACAAACCATGGTTGGCCAAGTGCTCAGTGAAAACCGCCGCATGTTGCACTTCGTCGAACTCCAGGGCTTCAAAGTCACCGGACATGTGGAATCCAACATTGTCGAGGTGCAGTTGCAGCTGCAACAAAACGGGGGCTAAAAACGGGACCTAATTGTTTAGTCCCAAAGCCACGCCGCGCCGCGTACGCCGGAACTGTCGCCGTGGAGATTGGGCACCAGCTTGGTGAAGACGGACTGGGAAAAAATCCAATCGCCCCACAGCTTGGGCACGGTGGTGTACAAGCGCCCAATGTTGGAAAGTCCGCCGCCGAGCACGATGACGTCGGGGTCCAAAATGTTGATGACGGTGGCCAATGCACGCGCAAGGCGGTGTTCGTAGCGTGCCAAGGTGGCGTTGCAGGCCCCATCGCCTTGGGCGGCATTTTCCACAATTTCATGAGTTTCTAAAGATGTGCCCGTGTGGGTGAAGTGGTCATGCTTCAAACCCGGTCCCGACAGAAACGTTTCGATGCACCCCGACTTTCCACAGTAACATTTGGGGCCGGGGCGTTCGTCGTCTTGTGGCCAGGGCAGGGGATTGTGTCCCCATTCGCCGGCAATGGAATTGAGGCCTTCAAGGGGCTTGCCATTGATGCAGATACCGCCGCCGGTGCCGGTGCCCAAGATGACGCCAAACACGATGTGAGCGCCCTTTGCCGCACCGTCTACGGATTCGGACATGGCAAAACAATTGGCATCGTTGGCCAACTTGACGGGGCGACCAATGGCGCGTTCAAGGTCAATGTGTAAGGGATTGCCGATCAAGCAAACGGAATTGGCGTTTTTCACCAAACCTGTGTGCGGGGAAATCGTGCCGGGAATGCCGATGCCGATGGTCGGTTTAGGCGCGGATTTTTGCGCCGCAACCCGGTCCAGCTCGTGCACCAAATCGGTCACGGCTTGGACCGTTTGTGGGTATTGACCGTGGGGTGTGGGGACGCGGATGCGCGCGGCTTGATCGCCCGCATCGTTCAGCAAGACACCTTCAATCTTTGTTCCGCCGAGATCAATGCCAATGCGCATGAGGGTTGGTATCAGTCGAGGAGTTTGTGCAGGGTCGTCTCATCGGAAAACAGCGCTGGACGAAACATCCCGCGAATGAACCGGGCGCTGGGCGCATATGGCTTGTCGCGCGCGGCGCGAACCGGAAGGGGATCGGGAACAGGTGCGACAGACAAAATATCGGCGCCGGGAAAGATTTGTTGCGCTTTCACCGCTGCCGCTGCACCACCGGGTGCGGTGATCATTTCGCGGCTGACTTCATCGCTGTCGCCAAGGCGTACCAAGGTGATCAAAAAGCGTTTTTCACGCGATTTTGTACTGACATCAGCTTCGCTGCCAAGAACGGGTCGATCAAATGACGTTTTCAAGTTCCAGCCCCCCAGGCCAGGAAGAATTCCGAATGATTTTTTGTCTTTTATCCGAAATACCAGGGTGTTACGCCCCGAATCATCGCGGTGTAAACGACTCCTTAACTATAATAGATGGAGTGTAGTGTCAATGGAGTGACTACTCGATCTTGTACGGTATACAATATATCGTAACACTGCTGTCCGGCAATTTTGCCGATGCCATAGCATAACGCACTGATAGAGAATAAAGAACGGGTTTTAGGAGGTGTTATCGACTTGAACGCAGATTTGAGAGAC
>JGI11705J14877_10000713_pt1 | contig 20256 bp, 24 predicted proteins | sample Etolaghawater15m_FD_14877 | JGI IMG/M metagenome (IMG submission 14877)
GCATTGGTTGACTCCATACTGCACTTAATGTGTGAGGTTGGTCACCATCAAATGGTCGTTCTTCACTTCCAGGTAAATCTGTACGACGAGAGTCTGAATATCCGTAGCTAATCCATCCAAAACTACCGTTTTTGTATTCTCGTTTTAAAAACAAGTCAAACCCTTTAGCTTCACCTTTTGCGCTATTGGCATAGTAGTCAGTGGTGCTTGTCGTTATAAGGTTAATCATTGGCTTGTGATAAGCCTCAATTTGCATTGACCATAAGTCAGAAAGCTTATATTTTGCACCGATAATTCGGTGTTCTGCTTCGCTTAGATTTAAAGTTGGATTACCGAGGTTGTCTACTAGCTGTGATATTTCTGGTTTTTGTACAAATTTACCCCAATGGGCCGTCAAAATTAAATCTTCAGACCATTCATATTCCACTGAAACTCTTGGAGATACGGCATTAAGATTATTGTTTTTTAATGTAATATTGCTATTTCTTAGGCCAAATGTCAGTGCAAGTTTGTCAGTAATATCTTGCTGGTATTCCATGTAAGGTGATAGTTCTGATCCAGTTATGGTTTCATCTAAAGAGCCTTTTTCAAGGCGTGTTAAATTACAGTCTGGCAGACCTTCTTGACAGGGCTGGTACCAATAACCATTTATATCGTAGTTGTAAGAGTATGCATCTAAGCCTGTTTTTAGGTTGTAGTCGATACCACCAGAATATTCCCATTGAGGTAATAAAAACCAGTTTTCACCTTTAACTTTTTTTGTATAAGGACTGCCTGGACTAGGTTCGCCATCTAATTGGCTTCCAATAAAACGATCTGAAGAGGTGTTCAATAATCCTAAGCGAATTTTTTGTTCCCAGTTATTATTCAGGTTTTGGTGCCAGCGTATGCCTTAGGTTTGAAAGGCATCTTCGCCGCCTAAGTAATCTGCAATTGCAGGATCTTGTAAAATATCACCGCGGTTATCTACGTTTAAAGTGAGCTTGTCATTTGAGGTTAGGATATTAAAATCAACGAATCCATTCGCTAATCGATACTGCCATTTGGCTTGTAGATCCCAGAATTGAGGAAACTGTGTATAGTTGATGTCACTAGTACCCAAAGAGCCTGTAGCAGGCATAAATAGGTCTAAATAGCTTCTTCGCACTGCGAAATAACCACTGCTATTTTCACTAATAGGGCCTTCTACACGATATGAACTATCAAAAAAACCAATCTGAGCGCTATGCTCGGTTAAGTCGCTTCTTGGGTCTTTGGTTTGTACATTGATTGCTCCACCTAATTTGTCTCCATATTCAACACCAAAACCACCTAAGTAGGTATCGAATTGATCAATTAAGTCAGGGTTAACAATGGAATAAAGACCACCCAAGTGGAACATGTAGCCTACTGGTAAGCCATCAATCCAGATAGTGTTTTCATTGCTGTTACTTCCGCGTACATAAAAGCCATTGTTAAGCCCAGCACCAGAGCTAGAATAAGCGTTGACTACGCCTGGTAATGTGGACAGCGCCTTTAATGGATCGCCTTGTGACCCTGCAACACCTTGAAGCTCATCTTTGGTAAGGATAAATTCGGATGCGTGCGTATCTAAAGGGGTAACGTTTTGATGCTGTTTACCTTCACGGTTTTGTGACTCAACCAGAATGTTTTCGATTTCAGTTATTTCTTGAGCGTAAACAGGTAAACAGGTAAACAGCTTATTGACATAATGACGCCATAAAACAGTTTTCTAGAATAAAAAAACACTTTAAACCTCCTTACCAAAGGGTTAGTCTCTAAAACTTTAGTCATATTTAACCACTTACAGTATAAGGTTATTTTTAGTAAATCTACAAACACAATGGTGCTGTATGGCGACTTAGTATTCCAATAGTTATTTAGTCTCAAGTATTTGAATTCGTATTTAAAAAGTTAACAAAGTAGCTACCAGGCCTGGTAACGATAGAGCAGCTTATTTGGAGGTGGTTTGATATTGCTTTCTAAGCTACGCAAATTCATGATTCTTATGGTAAAATATTTTGCTATTTTTTTAATAAAAAGCACATGAATTAGTTGTTTAGACTGAGTAATCAGGAAGGATTAATTTAAAGGTGTGTAGATGAATAAAGTTCTTGGTAAAAGAAATTTTATTTAAAGGTGAGTTATGAGTTTCGAAAATTCAAAATATGATGTCATTATTGTTGGTGGCGGACATGCGGGAACAGAGGCTGCTTTAGCTTCTGCTCGCATGGGGTTGCAGACATTATTGCTTACTCACAACATCGATACACTAGGCCAAATGTCATGTAATCCAGCCATAGGAGGTATTGGTAAAGGTCATCTTGTAAAAGAGATTGATGCTATGGGTGGTGCTATGGCTATGGCAATTGACGAAGCCGGTATTCAGTTTAGAATTCTTAACGCCTCAAAGGGGCCTGCTGTAAGAGCAACTCGCGCACAAGCTGATCGTGTGCTTTATCGTCAAGCTATTCGTACTCGTTTAGAAAATCAAGAAAACCTAACTATTTTTCAGCAGCCTGTTGAAGATATTATTTTGGATGGGGATACTGTTCGCGGTGTTGTTACTAAAATGGGTTTGAATTTTTACGCGAACCAAGTCGTGTTAACGGTGGGCACATTCTTAGCCGGGCGTATTCATATTGGTTTGCAAAACTATGAAGGTGGTCGTGCTGGTGATGAACCAGCTAATAGATTAGCTGACCGTTTACGTGAAATGAATCTGCCTGTTGGTCGTTTAAAGACAGGCACTCCTCCAAGAATTGATGCGCGTACGGTTAATTTTGATGCTATGCAAGTACAGCATGGTGATACTCCCGTACCTGTATTTTCTTATATGGGTAATGCGTCAATGCACCCCAAGCAAATTCCTTGCTACATTACCTACACGAATTCTAAAACACACGATGTTATTATGGCATCACTTGATCAGTCGCCAATGTACTCAGATCAAGGTGAGATAGACAGTGTTGGTCCTAGATATTGCCCTTCTATTGAAGATAAGGTAATGCGTTTTGCGGATAAGGACAAGCATCAAGTTTTTATTGAGCCTGAAGGCTTAACAACCAATGAGCTACCCAAACGGAATATCAACCAGTCTGCCTTTTGAAACACAGTTACAAATTGTTCACTCAATGGAAGGTTTAGAGCACGCTAAGATAATGCGTCCTGGTTACGCTATTGAATATGATTATTTTGATCCAAGAGGCTTAAAAGCAACCTTGGAGACTCAAGCTATTCAAGGCTTGTATTTTGCAGGGCAAATTAACGGTACTACAGGCTATGAAGAAGCGGCCGCGCAAGGTTTGTTGGCTGGAATTAATGCAGCACGCCGTGCACAACAAAAAGAGCAGTGGTATCCGCGCCGTGATGAAGCCTATCTAGGTGTNTTAGTAGATGACTTGATTACAATGGGCACAACTGAGCCTTATCGCATGTTTACCTCAAGAGCAGAATATCGTCTAATGTTGCGTGAAGATAATGCTGATCAAAGATTAACGCCTGTAGCCCGTGAAATGGGATTGGTTGATGATGCTCGCTGGGCAGCTTACCAAAATAAGTTAGAGAGCCTAGAAAAAGAGGTTGAACGCCTCAAAGACACTTGGATTTACCCTTCGCACCCTGAGGCGAAAAAAGCGGAAGAATTAATGGATTTGCCTTTAAGTAAAGAGCAGACCCTTTTTGATTTACTTAAGCGCCCAAATGTTCAATACAGTGCCTTAGCAACATTAGAAGCTTTTGGCGATGGCGTTGAAGATGCAGCAGTCGTTGATCAAATTGAAATTGAAGCCAAGTATTCAGGCTATATTGATCGACAAATTCAGCAGATTGATAAAATGAAACGTTCAGAATCGGTCAAAATTCCAAGTGATTTGGATTTAGATAAGATTTCAGGTTTATCCAATGAGGTTAAACAAAAATTACGTGATCATAAGCCAGATAACTTGGGTATGGCTGGACGCATTCAAGGTATTACGCCAGCAGCGGTTTCGATTTTATTAATTGAAATTAAAAAGTTTCGTTCACAAAAACCGTCAGTCTGAGAACTATTGAAATGGAACAGTTAAGAGTAATATTAATCGATGGTTTAGAGCAACTAAAAATCGAATTGGCTGATGAACAAGTTGATAAATTAATGGCGTATTTGACGTTGTTACAAAAGTGGAATAAGGTGTATAACCTAACCGCAATACGTGATCCTGAAGAGATGTTAATAAAACATCTATTGGACAGTTTGGCGGTAGTACCGCACATTAAAGAAAATCGTATTATTGATGTGGGCACAGGTGGCGGCGTACCAGGTATTCCTTTGGCGATTTGCTTTCCTGAAAAACAGGTAGATTTGCTTGATAGCAACAGCAAAAAAACACGTTTTTTAATTCAAGCCAAAGCAGAGTTGGGGTTAGTAAATACTCAAGTCATTTACAGTCGAGTTGAAGAGTACAAGCCTGAGCCTCTTTATGATGCGGTTATTTCTAGAGCGTTTGCCTCTATACAAGATATGTTGGACTGGACGCATCATTTACTACCTGTAGGCGGTATTTGGTGGGCGATGAAAGCTCAGAAAGAATTTGAAGACTTAACCAAGTTACCAGGCCTGGTTAAAATAGAAGACGTTATTGAATTACATGTCCCAAAGCTAGAGGCAGAACGTATGCTAGTTAAGGGTTCTAAGCAGGCTATTTAGCCAACTACTTAATCTTAATTAATATCCACTTTAGAGGCAAAATCGACGTGGGAAGAGTCATTGCAGTTGCAAACCAAAAAGGCGGAGTGGGTAAAACCACAACCAGTGTTAACTTAGCCGCTGCATTAGGTCGTTTAGATAAAAAGGTCTTGTTAATAGACTTGGATCCACAAGGTAATGCAACGGTTGCAATAGGGGTTGATAAAGACCAGCTAAATGCCTCAGTGTTTGAGGTTTTAGTAGGTGAGTTAAAAGCGAAAGCCGCCATCGTCCATGTTGAGCAAGCGAATATAGACTTAATGCCAGCTAATGGTGATTTAACTGCCGCTGAAGTTGCACTTCTAGAAGAGGATATGGGGCCTAAGCGTATGCGTAAAGCCCTTAAAAAAATCCGAGATAACTATGACGTTGTTATTATAGATTGCCCTCCAACTTTAAACATGTTGACGCTTAATGCATTAACTGCTTCTGATGGGATTTTGGTGCCGGTACAGTGTGAGTTTTTTGCCCTTGAAGGGTTATCGGCGTTGATGGATACCATTGATACTGTTCAAGGTCAGTTAAATGCTACATTGCATATTGATGGTTTATTAAGAACGATGCATGATCGCAGAAACAATTTAGCGAATGATGTGTCAAATGAACTAGTAGCGCACTTTGGAATGAAGGTTTTACAAACGATTATTCCAAGAAATGTTCGTTTAGCGGAAGCACCGAGTTACGGTGAATCAATCTTAGATTATGATGCGACATCTAATGGTGCAATTGCTTATCTTGCACTCGCAAATGAAATAATTCGTAAAACCCAGTTATAACTTGTAAAAGGTAGGAAATTTCGTGGTTAAAAAACGTTCAGGTATGGGAACTCGTGGTATTCATGCAATGCTGGGTGCCAAGCAGAAATCAGATAATAGTAGTGCTGATTTACGTATTGAAAAGTTATTAATTGATCAGTTACAGCCAGGTCAGTATCAGCCAAGACAGCAGTTTGAGGAAAGCGCGCTACAAGAGCTTGCAGATTCGATTAACGTTCAAGGTGTTGTTCAGCCGATAATTGTAAGGCCTGTTGGAACAGATAAGTACGAAATTATTGCTGGTGAACGCCGTTGGAGAGCCTCTAAGTTAGCGGGATTAGAAAAAGTGCCTGTAGTTATTAGACAAGCTGACAGCCAAGCAACATTAGCTATGGCGCTAATTGAAAATATTCAGCGTGAAGACTTAAATCCAATTGAAACAGCAATAGGCTTAAAGCGATTATTAAAAGAATTTGATTTAACTCAGCAAGCTGTTGCTGATGCGGTAGGTCGCTCACGTGCTGCAGTATCCAACCTGTTAAGGTTGCTTAAGCTTCCTAAAGAAATTCAAAACGCATTACATGAAGGTCGCCTAAGCATGGGGCATGCTAGAGCAATCATTAGTCTTCCAGAAGATGTTCAAAAAGAGCTTGCTGATAAAGCTATGGATAGAGGTTGGTCTGTAAGAGAGATAGAAGAAGCAGCACAGCAAGTATTAGTTCCGAAGAAATTGATTAGAACCGCTAAGAAAAAAGCTATTCCAGGGATTGAACAGGTGATTAATCATCAGCAAATGTTGGGTGACAAGTTATCAGCAAAAGTCAAAATCAATCATCAAGAGACTGGACGCGGGAAAATAGAAATTAGCTATAAAGATATGGATGAACTTGAGCGTTTGTTAACGATTATTTAAATATTTAAGTATTCAATAGATAGATATAAATAATTTTAATGACTGGGTGTGCCTTAAAAAGGCAAATGTTTAAGGCAGTAGATAATGTGTTTCTATTTCAATAAATCACAGTATGTTGTGACTGTTCGTAGTTAATTTGTAAAAAAGCAAAGAAAACCGTTAGATAGTGTAGATTTTAGACTTATAAAACATTATCATGAGCCCCCATTTAGCTTGAACTTGTTTCGACTAAAAAGTATTATTAGCAGAGTTTGCCGTAAGTTATGAACAATGAAAACGAGCATAAAAAGATAACAACAGAAAAAGACAAGGCCCCCGGCTTAGCCGCAAATTATTTGTTGATGGGTGCCGGTTCAATGTTTACATCAATGTTGATTGCCGGTTTTATTGTAGGCTACTTTTTAGACCAGATATTTGATACAACACCAATCTTCTTCTTAAGTTGTGCGGTTTTAGGCTTTATAGGCGGTATTCAGCAAGTACATAAGTTATCTAAACGTTTAGATTACATGGCGCCAAAAGCTGAGAAAGAGACAGAAGATGATAAAAAATCTGGATAAGTCTTTTAAAGTTCAAGGGTTAATTGGACTAATAATGGTTGCAGTGTTTGCAACACAAGGCCAGGCCATAGGTGCTGGTTACGGTTTGTTTATAGGCATCATGAACGTGATCATGTTGAGTTTTACTTTTCGTAAAGCAAATCAACGTGCCGAAGATGATGCAAAAGCCGGAATACTAATTTTATATATGAGTGCAGTTATTAGATTTATTCTATTAGCTGTGTTATTTGTTTTGGGGTTGCAAGTCTTTGGATTTGAAGCGATGCCAGTTGTATTAACCTTTGTGGTGATGCAAATAGGGCAAGTCTTTAATCTAAAAGGTAAGCAGCGTTTGACTGATTAAGGAGTAGACATTGGCTGCTGAAAAGATGGGAACGGTCGAGTATATACAACATCACTTGACTAACAACACACTCGCTTTGAATGCTGAAGCACAAGAAGCAATTGACAAGGGTCAAATGACGTTTTGGGCATTGAACCTAGACACGATAGCGGTAAGCTTTTTGCTAGGTGCTTTAATTGTTTTTGTAGCTGCACGCTTAGGTAAACAATTAGAAACTGGTACGCCAGGCGGTTTTCAAAACTTCGTAGAGTCTATTTTGGACTTTGTTGCCACTAACGTTAGAGATGCCTTCCCGGGCCATAACCCTCTAATCGCTCCGTTGGCTTTAACGATCTTTATTTGGGTTTGGTTGATGAACTTCATGGATTTAATCCCTGTTGATTTATTACCTTTACTGTTCCAGTTGGTTACAGGTGACTCTCATGCATATTTGAAGGTTGTTCCTACTACAGACTTGAATACAACTCTAGGTATGGCATTAATTGTTTTTGCATTGATTCTTTACTACAACATTAAAATTAAAGGTGTTTGGGGCTTCACTAAGATGTTCCTATTCCACCCGTTTGGAAAGTTCTTCGTTCCTGTGAATATCGTAATGACATTCATTGAAGAAGTTTCAAAACCACTTTCTCTTGCTTTGCGACTGTTCGGTAACATGTTCGCAGGGGAACTAGTATTCCTATTGATCGCTTTGATCGGTGGAACATTAGCAGTGGGTGCCGCTGCTCTATTCTGGGCGCCATTACAAGTACTACTTGATTTAGGTTGGTTGATTTTCCACTTATTGGTTATCACACTACAAGCCTTTATCTTTATGGTGCTCACAATTGTTTATTTAGGAATGGCTCACGACGAAGGTCACTAAGCCCAACTATTTAAACAATGAACGGAATAGGTGATTTGCAATGATTGTATTGCAAATTACCAAAAGGGTTTAAGCGCACCTACTTATGTTTTATTACTTAGGTAAAAAGCTTTTTTATTAATTTTTTTAACTTTAAACTTTGGAGAAAATCGATGGAAGTAACTGCTACTATGATTGCTGATATCTATGCTGCAACTGCTATTGGTGTAGGTGTAATTTTGGCTGCTGCTGGTCTAGGTTCAGCTATTGGTTGGGGTCTTATCTGTTCTAAAACTCTTGAAGGTATTGCACGTCAGCCAGAAATGCGTCCAGCATTAATGACTAACATGTTCATCTTCGCTGGTCTGATGGAATCTTTCCCATTCATCATCCTAGCTTTCGCAATGTGGTTCTTATTTGCTAACCCATTCGTTGGTGCGATGACTGCAGCTCTTGGTGCTTAATCCCACCCGACTGTATCTAGTATTTATTAAATAACGAATGGCGAGGTAACCACTGTGAGTATTAACGCAACGCTTCTCATCCAGATGATCGCATTTATGCTATTAATCTGGTTTGTGAACAAAGTGCTGTGGGCACCACTGTCTAAGCTAATGGAAGATCGTCAGAAGAAAATTGCTGACGGACTTTCTGCCGCTGAGAAAGGAAAGCATGAACTTGAATTAGCTGAACAAAAAGCAAAAGATGTTCTTAAAGATGCTAAAACACAAGCTCAAAACATACTTGGTCAAGCTGAAAAGCGTGGTTCTGAAATCGTAGAAGATGCGAAAGTAAAAGCCACAGAAGAAGCAGACCGTATTAAAGCTTCAGCCCAAGCAGAAATAGAGCAAGAAGTTAGTCGTGCGCGTGAAGGTCTTCGTAAAGAAGTGGCTTCTATCGCGATATCTGGTGCAGAGAAAATTCTTCGTAAAGAAGTTGACGCTGCAGCACATAACGACATGCTTGAAACCTTGGTTAAATCAATCTAAGGAAACTCTATGGCACAATTAATGACAATTGCAAGACCATATGCAGAAGCGGTATTCGCTCTTTCTCAAGAAGCGAATAACCTAGCAGCATGGTCAGAAGAATTAGCTAACCTAGCTACGATCTCTCAAGATCCTGCAATGGAAGCTATGATTAAGAATCCAGCATACTCAGCCGATCAAATCGTCTCAGTATTCACGGAAGTGATGGGTGAAAATCTGACTACAGAAGGTAAAGGCCTTCTTGCAGCTATGGCTGGTAACAAGCGTCTAAGCGCTCTTTCTGTTGTTTCTGAAGTTTTCGAGACTTTAAAAGCAGAAGCAGAAAAGCGAGTTAGAGCTACAGTTATTTCAGCTCGCAAAACTACGGTTGAGCAGAAGAAACAATTAAGTGCTGCACTAAATGCTAAGTTTGATGCCGAAGTAGAAATTACTTATGAAGAAGATGCTTCATTGGTCGGCGGAATTAAGATTAAAGTGGGTGACTGGGCTATTGATGGTTCAGCACAATCACAACTTAACAAACTTGGCGCAGCAATCGCCCAATAATGGAGAGGAACAAACATGAAATTGAATGCCTCTGAAATCAGTAGCCTGATCAAAGACCGTATTAGCGGATTTGACGGTGCAGCTGAGTCTGGCAGTGAAGGGACTGTCGTTAGCATCGCTGACGGTATCGCTCTAATTCACGGTGTTTCAGACGTAATGTACGGTGAGATGGTTCAGTTCGACGAGAACACATTCGGTATGGCGCTAAACCTTGAGTCTGACTCAGTAGGTTGTGTTGTACTTGGTGAATATGAGCACATTTCTGAAGGTGACAAAGTCACTTGTACAGGTCGCATATTAGAAGTACCAGTAGGTCCAGAAATGAACGGTCGCGTTGTAGACGCGTTAGGCCGTCCAGTTGATGGTAAAGGTCCTATTGAGACTAAAGTAACATCACCTATCGAGCGTATCGCTCCAGGTGTTATTGATCGTCAATCTGTTGACGAGCCAATGATGACTGGTATTAAGTCAATCGATTCTATGATTCCTGTTGGCCGTGGTCAGCGTGAATTAATCATCGGTGACCGTCAGACTGGTAAGACTGCAATCGCTATCGATGCAATCATTTCTCAGAAAGACACTGGTGTTAAATGTATTTACGTTGCAATGGGGCAGAAAGCTTCAACAGTTGCTAACGTAGCTCGTAAATTAGAAGAATATGGCGCTATGGATAACACAGTTATCGTTGCAGCAAACGCTTCTGATCCAGCAGCTCTTCAGTACTTAGCAGCTTTCGCTGGTTGTGCTATGGGTGAATACTATCGTGACCGTGGTGAAGATGCATTAATCATCTATGATGATTTAACTAAGCAAGCTCAGTCATACCGTCAGATCTCATTACTACTTCGTCGTCCTCCAGGTCGTGAAGCATTCCCTGGTGATATCTTCTATCTACATTCACGTTTACTTGAGCGTGCTGCTCGTGTATCTGCTGATTATGTTGAGAAGTTCACAAACGGTGAAGTAAAAGGTAAGACTGGTTCTTTAACAGCGCTACCTATTATTGAAACTCAAGCGGGTGACGTATCTGCTTTCGTACCAACTAACGTAATCTCTATTACTGATGGTCAGATTTTCCTTGAAACTGGTTTATTCTCTCAAGGTATCCGTCCTGCTGTAAATGCTGGTTTATCTGTATCACGTGTTGGTGGTGCAGCTCAAACTAAAGCAATCAAGAAGTTAGGTGGTAGTATCCGTCTAGACTTAGCACAATATCGTGAATTAGCGGCATTTGCTCAGTTTGCTTCGGATCTTGATTCTGCTACTAAAGCACAGTTAGAGCGTGGTAAACGCGTAACTGAACTTATGAAGCAAAAGCAATATTCTCCGCTAACAATTGCTGAGATGGCTATCTCTTTGTATTCTGCAAACGAAGGATACTTAGATGATGTAGAAGTTGATAAGTTATTAGACTTTGAAGCGGCTCTACATGCTCACTTGAATTCTGCAAATGCTGAACTAGCTGCCCAAATCAATGAGAAGGGTGACTGGAATGGTGACATCGTTGATGCTGTTAAAGCATGCGTTGAATCATTCAAGGCTAACGGCGTTTACTAATTAAGGAGTAGGCCATGGCAGGCGGTAGTAAAGAAATACGAGCCAAAATTGGCTCCGTAACAAATACCAAAAAAATCACTAAAGCCATGGAAATGGTTGCGGCGTCTAAAATGCGTAAGGCTCAAGCCCGCATGGAAGCGACAATACCATACGTCGAAAAAGTGAAGAGAGTTATCACCCACGTAGCTGGTGCACACCCTGAGTATAAGCATCCTTATACTCAAACACGTGATACCGTTAAGCGCGTAGGATTAATGGTAATCTCTTCTGATCGAGGACTTTGTGGTGGTTTAAACTCAAACTTATTCCGTGCAATTCTACCTAAGCTTAACGCTTGGAAAGAGCAAGGTGTTGAGGTTCAACTTGCCTTAGTTGGTAACAAAGCTCAAACATTCTTCCGTAGTTACGGTGGAAATGTTGTTGCTACTGTTTCTGATTTAGGTGATACACCTCACATTGAGGACCTAATTGGTACAATTAAAGTTGTTTTAGACAAGTTTGACGAAGGTGAGATAGATGAAGTTCATTTAGCTTCTAACGCTTTTGTTAATACTATGACTCAAAAGCCAACCGTACAGCAATTAGTTCCTTTGCAGGCTGAAGAAAAAACAGACGATTCTCGTTGGGATTATTTATATGAACCTGACGCGACAACGGCATTAGATTTACTAATGCGTCGTTATATCGAAGCAACCGTATTCGGTGCTGTTGTTGAAAACGCTTCATGTGAGCAAGGTGCTCGTATGGTGGCAATGAAAAATGCAACAGACAATGCTGGTGAAATGATTAAAGACTTGAAATTGTCCTATAACAAGGCGCGTCAAGCTGCGATCACTGCTGAAATTTCAGAAATTGTTGCTGGTTCAGCAGCTGTATAAAGTTTGAAAGTTTCAATAAAAGGTTAAAGATTATGAGTGGACAAATAGTACAAATTATCGGCGCTGTTGTTGACGTCGAGTTTAAAGGTGCTGATTTACCTAATATCTATGACGCGTTAACTGTTGATGGAGTTGATTTAACTCTTGAAGTACAACAGCAAATCGGTGATAACAAAGTGCGTACAATCGCAATGGGTTCATCTGATGGTTTAAAGCGTGGAATGGCTGTTACTAACACTGGAGCACCTATTTCTGTTCCAGTTGGTAAAGCAACACTAGGTCGTATCTTCGACGTTCTTGGTAACCCAATTGATAATGCGGGCCCTGTAGAAAGCGAAGCTATGAGCCAAATTCACCGCCCAGCTCCAGCATTTGATGAGCTAGCGGCTTCAGAAGAATTACTAGAAACTGGTGTTAAAGTTATCGATTTAATCTGCCCATTCGCTAAGGGTGGTAAAGTAGGTTTATTCGGTGGTGCTGGTGTTGGTAAGACTGTAAACATGATGGAACTTATCCGTAACATCGCGATGGAACACTCTGGTTACTCAGTATTTGCTGGTGTAGGTGAGCGTACTCGTGAAGGTAACGATTTCTATTATGAAATGGAAGAGTCTGGGGTACTTGATAAAGTAGCTCTAGTATATGGTCAGATGAATGAGCCTCCAGGAAACCGTTTACGTGTTGCCCTAACAGGTTTAACAATGGCTGAATACTTCCGTGATGAAGGTCGTGATATCTTATTCTTCGTAGATAACATCTACCGTTATACTCTTGCTGGTACTGAAGTATCTGCATTGTTAGGTCGTTTGCCATCTGCGGTAGGTTACCAGCCAACTCTTACACAAGAGATGGGTCAGGTACAAGAACGTATCACATCTACTAAGACTGGTTCTATTACATCTATCCAAGCGGTATACGTACCTGCGGATGACTTAACAGATCCAGCTCCTGCAACTACATTTGCTCACTTAGACGCGACTGTTGTATTGAACCGTTCGATCGCTGAAACAGGTATTTATCCTGCTATCGATCCGCTAGATTCAACTTCACGTCAGCTTGATCCACTAGTTGTTGGTCAAGAGCACTATGATGTTGCACGTGGTGTACAGCAAACTCTTCAGCGTTATAAAGAGTTAAAAGACATCATTGCTATCTTAGGTATGGATGAGCTTTCAGAAGAAGACCGCGCTCTTGTAGCACGTGCACGTAAAATGCAACGTTTCTTCTCACAGCCTTATTTCGTAGCGAAAGTATTCACTGGTGAAGATGGACGTTATGTTCCTCTTAAAGAAACTATCCGTGGTTTCAAAATGATTATTTCTGGTGAAATGGATGATGTAGCTGAGCAGGCATTTATGTATGCTGGTGACATTGACGAAGTTCTAGAAAACGCTAAGAAGTATAAAGGGTAATTTGTTATGGCAGTCTCAATGCAAGTAGATATTGTAAGTGCAGAAGGTGAGATTTTCTCAGGTAAAGCTGAAATGCTTTTTGCACAGGCTGCCGACGGTGAGGTTGGTATTATGCCTCACCACACCCAGTTTCTAAGCTCATTGAAGCCTGGAACAGTACGTGTTGTTAGTGGTGATGAAGAAGATCACTTCTACATCAGCGGTGGAATCATCGAAATTCAACCAAGTATGGTTACTGTACTAGCTGATTCAGCTATTCGTGCAGCGGATTTAGATGAAGCTGAAGCTAATGCTGCTAAACAGCGTGCTGAAGAAGCAATGGACAATGCTAAGTCTGATACTGATATCGCGAGAGCTCAGATCGAATTAGCGGAAGCTGTTGCTCAAATACAAGCAATCTCGAAACTTCGTGATCGTTTGCATAAAACTGGGTTGGCTTAATTGTTACCCTTGTAAAAAAGCGCCTAAGGGCGCTTTTTTTTCGCCTATCGTTTTGTTTAGTTGCTTACTATCAATTTCTTCGTTGGAAACGAGTCGTGTAGTAAACTACACTCACTTATTCCGCCTTGACCTTGATTTGTAATCAATCTAAACAAACTCGATAGGCGTTCATTATTTACATACAGTTTGTATATCAATAGATTCGTTTTAGTTTATATTTGTATATAAATTGGTCTACAGGAAATTATATGGCTTTAAAAGTTGTTATTCTGGCTGCGGGTAAAGGCACTCGTATGCGTTCTAAGCTTCCTAAGGTTTTGCAACCGTTGGCTCAAAAGCCTCTTTTACAGCATGTCATTGATAGGGCTGAATCACTTAATTCAGACTCTGTTATTACGGTAATTGGTCATGGTGCTGAATTAGTAGAGCAGAGGGTTGCAGGTGATAACCTTAGCTTTGTTATGCAAGAACAGCAATTGGGTACAGGGCATGCTGTTCAAATGGCTACCCCTTTAGTCAATGCCGATGATACGATATTGATTTTGTATGGCGATGTACCTTTAACGTCTCTACAAACGTTACAAGATTTATTATCTTTGGTTTCTTCAGAAAATCCCTTAGCTTTGTTAACCATTAATCTAACAAATCCCAAAGGATATGGCCGTATTGTTCGTGACCAACATCTTGTTGTACAGGCAATTATCGAACAGAAAGATGCCTCTGATGAACAACTCCTTATTAACGAAGTTAACACCGGTATTATGGCTGTTAAAGGCCAACAGCTTAATCATTGGTTGTCGCAATTAAGCAGTGATAATGCCCAGGGTGAATACTATTTAACCGATATTATTTCCATGGCGGTTAAAGATGGTTTTACAGTACAAACCACCCAACCAAATTTAGAAATTGAAGTTTTAGGTGTCAATGATAAGCTCCAATTACAAGATTTAGAACGTCGTTTTCAAAAACAACAAGCAACTGAGTTGATGCAAGCTGGCGTTACCTTAATTGATGCCAACCGCATAGATATTCGTGGCGATGTAGTAGCACAAGCGGATGTTGAAATTGATGTTAATTGCATCCTAGAAGGCCTTGTAACATTGGGTGAAAATGTAACGGTTGGTGCTAACTGTATATTAAAGAATGTTACGGTTGCTGATGGTACGGTAATTCATCCATTTAGCCATCTTGAGGACTGCATAGTCGGTCAAAATTGTGTCATAGGGCCTTATGCCCGTTTACGCCCAGGTACCGAATTACGGAATGAAGCTAAAATTGGTAATTTTGTAGAAACCAAAAAAGCCATTATTGGTGAAGGGTCTAAGGTCAATCATTTAAGCTATATTGGCGATACAAATATGGGCAAAGATGTGAATATTGGTGCTGGTACCATTACTTGTAATTATGATGGTGTTAATAAACACAAAACCATTATTGGTGATCGCGTTTTTGTCGGTTCCGACAGCCAATTGGTAGCGCCCGTTACAATTGGTGATGATGCTACGATTGGAGCAGGTTCTACCATTACCAAAGATGCAGCTGAATCGCAGTTAACACTCTCTCGTTCAAAACAGTTAACCATTTCAAGTTGGCAAAAACCGACTAAAAAATAGAGTCATTAAAACTATGAAACATTGTGAGATAGCAGGCAATCTTTGCGAGTCTTTTAAAAAAGTCATGGCCGACCAGGCCTGGCAGATTACGCATCAAGATGTTGGTCAAACAGAACTATTAGCTTATGGCTACGTGATTGCCTGGGAAAAAGACGGTAATAAAGTGTTACTTCAGTATTCTGACCGACAAGGTCAGGTGCAAGCTAATTTAGAAATCTCACCATCAGTATATGATGAGATCATGATTATAATTAATGAATTATCCTAATTCATTGATAAAAACCGCCTCACAGTAACTTATGAGTAAACTCCGCTCCTACATTTCCCTAACCCGATTAAACCGCCCAGTGGGCATCTATTTGGTTTTATGGCCAGCTTTATGGGCACTTTGGCTAGCTTCTGACGGAATGCCCTCAATCTATTTGCTGTTGGTGTTTGTTTTTGGAGCAATTTTAATGCGTTCTGCCGGTTGTGTAATTAATGACTTTGCCGACCGTAATTTTGATGGCCACGTGGAACGTACTTGTAATCGCCCGCTTGCCTCGGGTGAAATCTCAGCCAAAGCGGCATTAGTGTTTTTTGGTGTGCTTTGTTTGATTGCCTTCGCTTTAGTGTTAACGCTCAACAGCCTTACCATTTATCTCTCCTTTGGAGCGGTTTTTTTAGCCGCTTTATACCCTTTTATGAAAAGACATACCTATTGGCCACAAGCTTTTTTAGGTGCAGCTTTTGCCTGGGCAATCCCAATGGCATTTGCGGCAGTTCAAAATGAGGTGCCTTGGCAGGTTTGGCCCATTTTTGCGGCCACTATGGTTTGGTCTCTTATTTATGATACCGCCTATGCAGTGGGTGATATGAAAGACGATTTAAAAATTGGCGTAAAATCCACCGCCATTTTATTTGCAGACAAGCTTGTTCCAATTATTGGGTTATTTCAGGGGATTATGCTTGCACTGTTGATATGGATGGGTGTGTTGTTTAACTTAAGTGAAATCTATTATGCAGGCCTGGTAACTGTCGCAGTTTGGTTTATTTATGATTTAAAACGACTATCAAAGGGTGATGATAAATTAGCCTTTAAAGTCTTTATTCAAAACCATTGGATTGGCTTTATCATTCTAGTCAGCATTGCCTTAGACCTAGCAATATCAATATAGACTTTGCGGATTCTCACGAATAACCAGGCCTGGTAGTTTATTAAAATTTACTGTAAACGAGTCGTTTCTTTAGGAACTTCACTATCCTTTAATTGTCTGAAATACGGTGAGTTCAAGTTCTAAGTGCAATACTTAAAATAGAAAAAAATTCATGGGGCTGTCCTAGATAACTAGATCAGATGGTCTATTCTTCTTTAAAAGAATCTTCGTAATCATTACGAATCTGCTTCATTGGCAAAAACACGGTGAGATCGTTTGTTGGTGATTCAACAAACCCCAAATTCATGTAGTAGTCTTTAGCCGTTTCATCTATCGCATGTATCATTAATGCTTTGAATGCAACGTGTTCAGAAACGGCGATTGAACGCAAAAGGCAGTCTTTCAACAGGTGTTTACCAAAAGATTGTCCTTGGTAATTTTTATCAATCGCTAATCGCCCCAGTACCAATACGGGTATGGGGTTGGGCATATTTCTTTTTAACGCACCAGGCGTTTCTTTGTGTTCAACAGAGCCAGTAGAAAAGGCATAATAACCAACGACTTTATTGTTCTCGCAAATAACAAAACATCTACTGGCATCACCACGTTCATTATTTAATGCTTTCTCCTGTAACCAGTCATTCAAGGCATCATGGCCACAGTCAAAAGCAGAAATATCGTGTTCTGAATTTAAGCCAGTGGGTTCTGTTATTTTTCCCAAGGCGATTTTTCCTTAAACAATTCTTTTAATCGATTATTTTTACGCACAGGCATATTTAAAGCTTGATTAAAGTCATTAAACTCTTTCTCATCTAATTCAAAAAAAGTTTGATCTAACAAGACTTTCTTGGCTTTTTCATAAGCGGCATTAACGATAAAAGTCGTTCTATCCATGTGTTGTAATTGAGCAGCGCGACTAATAATCGCTTGCTGTTCGGGTTCAACACGCATATTAATTTGTGCTGTCCTAGCCATTTTCCTTACTCCTAATTAGTGTCATTACACTACGAATGAAATATTGTGCATGCAATGTTGTGTATGCAATGTATATACAATATTAGTTCCTCGCTGACCATTTAGTCAATAAAAAATTTTTGATTAGGATGAAAATATTGGGTTGGCGATTGAAAGCGATAGGGGCAGAATGGATTGATTTTAACTAAGCGACCATTCAGCCTCTTGGCTTATAGGGCATGGAAGCTTTGCAATAATCGTTTATTGCAATCGTGTCTCTTGAGGTACTTCTAAAATAGGGTCTAAATCCAAGGCCCAGTCAGAAGAGTGCAACGCTTGGGAAAATATCTTTATCAATGGCCCAAATATATCGGCATGAAATGGAAGAATAATGCCTTGACCTTTTTCGGGTTCAAACACTAACTGCGCATTGTCACTGTAAATATCTTTAAAGGTGATTTTTGCCAGTAAGATTGGTGCTTCTCCTAATGGATAATCTGGGCTTTCTGGCGCTTTATATTCACTTTCATAATCACCTGTTAACTGTGTTTTTTCTTTATCCAGTTGTTGCAGCTGTGATTTTTTCTCGTCAAACAGTGACTTTCCACTAGTAGGATGCTGGCCGTGTAATACGGGTATTAGTAGTTTCATGAAACGGCGAGTAATCCAAGCCAAATAGACTTGCTCGTTGAGAGTTTTTATTTTTAATAGTATTCTGTCTTCTAAGGGGTGGTAAGAAGCTTGTATTTGATTAATTTTATCGCTCATATATAGGTTCAGTAACTCTTAAAAAGACATCATATGCAAAAGCCCATTATAAAAGCTTTATTGATTGTGAGTGCATTATTCTCATCAGCAAGTTATTCCGATGAGAATAACCTAAAGACTCCTAAACCTAAAGTGGAAGTCACTATCCTAGAGAAAGTCGAAAACGAACGAATTCAGAGCTATCTATCAGAACTATCGAATGCACATGCCTATATTGGTGGTTATGTTCACAGTGTAGGGGAAGGGATAGATAATTTTTTTGGCGATGAGTCTTCAGAAGTTGTTCAAAAAGGAAGTCGGTTAATTGTTTATTCGCCTTTTACGTTTTACGATAATGGCGAAACCGTTAGTAGCCTTAATTTCCGCGCATTAATAGATCTCCCTAAAACTAATCATAGATGGAAAATCTTAGTGTCCTCTTTTGAAGGGGATGAAGAGCAAAATGTGAATAGCGTCACTAACGCTGAAAGTTTGACTACTAACACACAAAACACGGTTTTGGAAGGCAGTCAAAACACACTTGCAGGTCGTTATCTCTTTAACGCTTCAAAAAATACCTTTAGTCATATAGATATTGGTTTAAAGTTTATTAACTATATTGAGCCAAGCCCTTATATTCAATATAAAGTGCGTTATAAAAAAGAATTATCTGAAGTGCTTCAGAGTCGAACAACACAGAAAATTTATCTAGAAAGAGATCGAGGTTTGGCATGGGAAGGTCGACAGATTTTTGATTATCAAATGGATCCAAAATGGTTGGCTAGAAGTCAAACATCCGGCACCTGGTGGCGAGATGATAAAGAAGTGTTGATTAACCAAAAAGCGATTTTGTTTGAAAAGATAAACTCTTTTAGAGCCAGAGCATATTTTGTAGAGGGTAATTGGAATATTGATAATCAAGATGCACTGTTTACATCAGCCTCCTTGGGTGTAAATTGGCGTGAAAGAGTTTTTAAAGATTGGCTGTTTGCAGAACTTGAACCCAGAGCGAGTTGGTATGAAAGTAATGACTTTAGTGAGCCTCTGTATAGCTTGCGTTTGATGCTTGAGATGCATTTTTATCAACCCAGATAAGTTTTTCTTAGTGCTTACCGATAAAATATATTGATAGAGCTGTTGTTATTAAACGATAAAATGCATTTTTTTAATTTAATGGAATAAATTTATGAAATCGTTCGTTCGTTTAAGTGTTTTATTTTTTGCCTCTTTATCTGCCTTTTCGGCGATTGCAGAATCGACTAAAGTTTCTAAAGATGGCCAGACAGAATACCTAAGAATTGTTAGTGAAGATGATAAGGTTATGGCAGTTACAGTCGGAAGCGGCGAGAACGCGATAACCATTCAAAGAACAATGACCTCGTGTGCTAAAAACAAAGGTTGGCTTCAGCCATTAATTCCTGTAGCAGGTTCACACCCAGTGACGGAATTAGAAGTTTTAGCAAGTTTAAACGATAAGAGTTCTATGTTGATTGATATGCGTCAGCAGGATCACTTTGTTGAAGGTACGATCCCAACGGCAATCAACATTCCTTACACTGAAGTTGCGTTGCGTCTAAATGAACTAGGCTGCGAAAAAGCATCAGGTGCTTGGAACTGCTCAAACGCCAAGAAAGTGTACGCTTTTTGTAATGGTCCAGTATGCCCACAATCGCCTATTGCGATGAAAGCAATGGTTCGTGATGGTTTTCCAGCAGACAAAATCTATTACTACCGTGGTGGTATGTTAGATTGGGAAGCGTTAGGTTTTACAACCGTTGAAGGTGAGTTTTAAGTTTTTTATAAAACTTGTTTGAGACAATTGTTAAGAAAAAGGCCGTTTTT
>JGI11705J14877_10000716_pt1 | contig 20230 bp, 11 predicted proteins | sample Etolaghawater15m_FD_14877 | JGI IMG/M metagenome (IMG submission 14877)
AGGGGCGAATGCGTATGCTATTTTGCTCAGCATTTATGTGACCTGCAGACTGCGGGGAATATCTTTTCCCAAATACATGAAGGAAAGCTTGCAACATTACATAAGGACAGGCAAGCCAATGTTGCTGGGGACATACTCAACGTTCATTGCTGAAGGCCACGAGCAAAAGATGGCAGCATAGCAGGACAGATACCAAAGAACATCGTGCCCAGAATTACAAGTTCTCTGAAATCAGTTTAAGCTTACGTTTACCGAAGTATCTAAAAACGAGTGCGGCTTACGCCAATGCAAAAGGTGGCTATATTGTCTTTGGGATTGCCAATAAACCTCACCGTCTTTGCGGTCTTAAAGGAGCGAATCTGAATTTGTTCGAGGAAATCGATCCGGAAAAAATGTCGCATAACTTCAACGAACACTTCGCTCCAGAAATAGAATGGGCGATTCATGAATATGAACTCCGGAGCAAAGTTTTTGGCCTTCTATATATCCAAGAGGCCAGGGATAAACCCGTTGTTTGTATAAAAGGCGCAGGGAAAGAACTTAAGGAGAGCGACATATACTACCGATACAGAGGCCGGTCTGAGCGTATCAAATACCCAGAACTGAAAAGCATTCTTGAGGCAAAACGGGAAACAGAACAACGGTTATGGATGCAACACTTTCAAAATATAGCTCGAATAGGCGTTCGTGAGGCTGGAGTATTTGATCTTTGTACAGGTAACGTAACTGGCTCTGGAGGTTCATTCCTGATCGATGAGTCACTTCTCAGTCAGCTTTCCTTCATAAGGGAGGGTGAGTTTTCTGAGGTCAAAGGTAAACCCACTCTAAAGCTCATTGGCCGTGTGGAACCTTTGGCAGGACCGCTGATTGAGACGAAAAGAAAGCAAATCATAAAGACCAAAGGAATAAGGACAGCGGATATTGTCCTTGGGGCTTTGAAGGAGCAAAATGTTCCTTATCCGGAAGAATATATCAAACAGGTCTGCTTTGAAAGCACCGCGTTTCTGCCCGTTTACTATTACATCAATAAGTCTGGAATGACCTTGGACAAGACTATTGAAATGCTCGAAGGAGTCGTTTCAAGATCTGTAACGCGACGAAAACTGATTGTACGACTGAAGGCCAAAAATACACAGGAATATGCAATTTCGAAGGCGAACACACCTGCAGCTAAGAAAAAAGGGGCGTACGCGGAACAGTTTCGCAAACAAAGGGTTAATTCAGATAATTCTGGAAAAGATCTTGAATATTGCCTTCAAGCCATACGCGGATTAACAGAGGACGAAATCAAGTCCAATTCGGAATATATCAGAGACCTCTTACGAATCTGGTTTAACAAACATTATGCCTCAGCCAAGGGAACACTGGCTGATAATTTGCGCCGAGCAGTTTGCTGGGTCGATGAGGCATTGAATATGGGTGTCAGCAAATGAATGCAAAACGTCTTAAACTCGGCTGGCGGGTGGTGAAGTTTGGGGATGTTGTGCGCCAATGCAAAGAAAAAGTAGACCGAAACAACAACCCTTTTGAGAGATACGTCGAAGGTGGCCATATGGATACCGAAAATATCCATATCCGGCATTGGGGTTTGTTCGGCGGCGATTATGTGGGTCCGGCCTTCCACAGGGTTTTCAGGAAGGGCCAGGTCCTGTACGGTTCCAGAAGAACATATCTAAAAAAGGTTGCTTCCGCAGAGTTTGATGGTGTTACGGCAAACACAACATTTGTTCTGGAATCTAAGGACCCGAAAGTATTCATCCAAGATCTACTTCCTTTCTTGATGTTGACTAAGAGATTCACTGAACATTCAATAAGAGAATCAAAAGGATCAACCAACCCGTACATAAATTGGCCGGATATCGCGAAGTTCGAATTTCCCCTCCCGCCGCTGGAGGAGCAGAAGCGCATTGCTGAGATTCTTTGGGCTGCGGATGAGGCGATGGGTTGCTATGTTGAATGTTTCGAAAATCTCGCTTCAATAACAAATCAGTATCTGCGCGAAAGTTTCAAACATTTTTCTGCTGAGATGGTTCCCTGCAAACAGCTCTTTGAGCAAAAGCCTCGTAATGGTATTTCTCCGCGACCTAACCCACATGGGAAAGGATTCCCGACTTTGAGCATCGGTGCTGTCAGAGATGGAAAAGTCAATGCTAATGGGAACATGAAATATGCGGAAATATCAAAAAGCGATCTGAATAAATTCAGGATATCAGAAGGAGATATTTTTGTAGTCCGGGGAAATGGAAACCGTAAAATGTGTGGGAAAGCAGGTCTTGTTACCGAAATTCCTGCCAATTGTTTTTATCCGGACTTGCTCATCAAAATTGTCTTTGACCAAAATATTATTTTATCCGAATACGCAATAGCACAGTGGAATCATTTTGCTGTGCATAAAAAATTGCTCGCTTTTGCAAAATCAACAAATGGTATTTGGAAAATAAGCGGGAAAGATTTAAATCAACATAGGCTAATAGTCCCATCAATGAGTGTGCAAGAAGAGACCGTTGGGCGATTGAAAGAAATTCAGAAAAGGGCTTTTTTTGTTAACCACCATATTGAAAATATTTCCAATCTAGCAGAACAGAGCAGAAATCAAGTTCTAGAGGGCAAAGCAGATGTTTAACGAATCCAACACCGTCGAACAAATGGTCCTGGATATTTTATGCCGCAAGGTCCCTGCACATAAGACCGCTGATCCAGCCAAACCATACGGCACCAAAGCCCCCGAGTGGCAATACATGCCGCCCGATCAGCTCGGCCGGGACTATTCCGACGTATTCGTTGAATCCATGGTCCGCGACGCCCTGATTCGCCTGAACCCCGAGATAAAAGCCCGACCGGACCGGGCCGACGAGGTGCTGTATCGTCTTCGAACGCTGCCCATGACCGTTCAAAGTGAGGGGCTGGCGCGGGGGAACGAACTTTTTACGGAGTGGCTGCGGGGCGAAAAATCCATGCCGTTCGGTGAGCGGGGGGAGCATACGCCGGTGCGCCTCATCGATTTTGCGGAACCGGGCAACAATCGTTTTTTGGTCACCAACCAGTGGGTGTACCCGAGCCGGGACGGGGGCAAGCGGCTGGATATCGTCCTTCTGGTCAACGGCATTCCCCTGGTGATCGGGGAAGCCAAGACCCCGGTGCGCCCGGCGGTCACCTGGGTGGACGGGGCATCCGATGTGCACAATGGGTACGAGCAGACAATTCCTCAGATGTTCGTACCCAATGTCTTTTCATTCGCCACCGAGGGAAAGTGTTTCCGGTATGGGTCCATCCGCATGCCCGTGGACATGTGGGGCCCGTGGCACCACCCGGAAAACAAGGCCGAGGGCACGCTGGCGGATGTGGAACGCTCCATTCGAAGCATGCTCAAGCCGGAGGTGATTCTGGATATTTTGCAAAACTTCACCCTCATTGCCACGGACAAAAAACACCGCCGCATCAAAATCATCGCCCGTTACCAGCAGTACGAGGGGGCCAACCGGATCGTGGACCGGGTGGTGGATGGCTACCCTAAAAAGGGGCTCATCTGGCATTTTCAGGGCTCCGGCAAGTCGCTGCTCATGGTATTCGCGTCCCAGAAATTGCGCATGCACCCCCGGCTCAAAAACCCCACGGTCATGATCGTGGTGGACCGCATCGACCTGGATACGCAAATTACGGCCACCTTCAACGCGGCGGACATCCCCAACATGGTAGGGGTGGCCACCCGCCAGGAATTGCAGCGCCTGCTGGGCCAAGACATTCGCAAAATCCTCATTACCACCATTCACAAATTCGGAGAATCGGACGGCATTCTGAATGACCGCCACAACATCATTGTCATGGTGGACGAAGCCCACCGCACCCAGGAGGGGGACCTGGGGCGAAAAATGCGGGAGGCGCTTCCCAACGCCTTTTTGTTCGGGCTTACCGGAACCCCCATCAACAAACGGGACAAAAACACCTTCTGGGCCTTTGGGGCGGATGAAGACGACAAGGGGTACATGAGCCGCTATTCCTTTCAGGATTCCATTCGCGACAAGGCCACCCTGCCGCTTCATTTTGAAGCGGTGGACGTAAAACTGCATATCGACCGGGATGCCATTGACGAAGCGTACGAGAAAATTACCGGAAGCTTAAGCGAACAGGACCGGGACGACCTGTCCAAACGGGCCGCCAAAATGGCGGTGCTGATCAAATCCCCCGAGCGGATTCAGGCGGTCTGCACCCACATGGCCAAACACTTTCAAGAGAAGGTGGAACCGAACGGTTTCAAGGCCCAGGTGGTGACCTTTGACCGGGAATGCTGCGTGCTGTACAAAAAAGCCCTGGATGAACTCGTGGGGCCGGAGTCAAGCGCCATTGTCATCCACACCCAGGGGGGAAAAGAGGACCCTTTTGGGGAATGGAAACGCTCCAAGGACGAGGAGGAAAAACTGCTGGATCGCTTTCGGGACCCCGATGACCCTCTGAAATTCCTAATCGTTACGTCCAAACTGCTCACCGGTTTTGATGCCCCGATCTTGCAGGTGATGTACCTGGACAAACCCGTGCGGGACCACAATCTGCTTCAGGCCATTACCAGAACCAACCGCATTTATGCGGGGAAAACCCACGGGCTCATCGTTGACTACCTGGGCATCTTCGATGATGTTTCAAGGGCACTGGATTTCGATGAAAAAGCGGTTCAGAAGGTGATTCAAAACCTGGACGAACTGAAAAAGGAATTCCCCATGCAGATGGCGGCCTGCCTGGCCTTCTTTCCGAATGTGGATCGTACCGTAGGCGGCTACGAAGGGTTGATCGCGGCCCAGGACTGCCTTCCGGACAACCCCACAAGGGACCGTTTCGCCTCGGAATTTTCCGTGCTTTCAAGAATATGGGAAGCCCTATCGCCCGACCCGATTCTGGCGCCTTATGAAACAGATTACAAATGGCTGGCCCAGGTCTATGAGTCGGTCAAGCCCCCCAGCGGTAACGGAAAACTTCTGTGGCATCGGCTTGGGGCCAAAACCATCGAGCTGATCCACCAAAACATTCATATCGAAACCATCCGCGACGACCTGGAAACCCTTATCATGGACCCGGATGTGCTCGATGGCATTCTGGCCACCCAAGACCCGAAAAAGGCCAGGGAAGTGGAAATCAAGATCATCGCGCGGCTTCGAAAACATAAAGGGGACCCCAAATTCGTGGCCCTGGCGGAACGGCTTGAGCGTCTCAGGGAACGTCATGAACAGGGCCTGGTGGCGAGCATCGATTTTCTCAAGGAACTGCTGAAAATTGCTCGGGACGTGGTGGAGGCTGAAAAAAAGGTGGACCCGGAAGATGAACGCCAAAAGGCCAAGGCCGCTTTAACCGAGTTGTTTATGGAGGCAAAAAGCAAAAATACGCCGGTGATGGTCGAACGAATGGTTTCCGATATTGACGAAATCGTCAGACAGGTACGCTTCCCGGATTGGCAAACCACCAAGGCAGGCGAGCGGGAGGTGCAAAAAGCCCTTCGGAGGACCCTCTTGAAATACAAACTGCACAAGGAGCAGGACCTTTTTGATCGGGCGTACGGGTATATTCGGGAGTATTATTAAACCTTAATCATGGGTGAGAGTATAAGAGGAGAGTGGAAATGAAATGAGGCGGAGCAATAAAGAAGACCTGAATTTATTCCTCACAAAAAGCCGTCTGCGCCTTTACCACTGGCTTCGAAAGTGCTTGTTGGGGCCTGAATTAGACGCTGATCTCGAAAGCGATGATTTCGCTCTGAATGGGATCAAACCGCTGGATCGTTATTGCGTGGGCATTCTCTATCCCATCGAAAAAAACGGCGCGGGAATGGATCCGGCATCAAGTGAAAATGAAGATGATGAAACAACGGACGCCAATTCGGAGGTTGAGGAAAAAGAAACCGCGAAACCGGCAACGCTGAAGCGCCGTTATATCCCGCCCTCTTCAGCGGGTTTTTCTTTTTTTATTCAAGGCCGGGATATTCGTCTGCAGATTGTTCCATCGGCGGTAAGATACGAACCAAACGATGAAAGAGATCCCGAAAGTGGCCGATACCTTCCGGAAATGTGGTTCCGGAAATTTTTCGGTGACCGGAGCGCTCACCTTCCTGACTTTCAGCCACCGCCTGAACGGGTCGAATTCTCCCAGAGAAAAAGGATCTTTAATGATGCAGCTGAAGTCATGGTCGTCTGGCGCCCCCATGAAGACGGCTGGTTGACAACGGTATCCTTAAGCAACCGACAGGAGTTGCCCGATGGCATTTTCCAGACGGACTACAGAAAAGAGCAAAGCCGTTTGAGCCTTTTTGAATCACAACTGGAATGCATTGTGGAAGCCGGCGAGGTGGGTCTCTATCCGAGGGTGGATCCCAATTTAATGAGTGATGAAGAAAAGGAGCTGGAACTTCAATACAAGAACAAGCGGATTTTCGCCATCGGGCACGGGGTGGCGGCGGACTGGGAGGAAAAAAACGGTGAAGTCAAAAGAATATGGGCCGAGTTCTTTCCAAAGGTTGAAGTGCCCCAGGTCTCCGTTGATTTTGAAGGCTTGAGCTCTCGGGTGCTGGAGTTGGCATATCTGGCCCAATATCCCAATAATAAAAATGCCATACTTGAGGACCTTCATGGATTCCTGCGGGATTATGAATCCTGGATTTTCAAACAGGAGGATTCCGCTGAAAATCTGTCCGAAGCCGATAACGAAGCCGCGGCCCGCATCCTTATGCGAATGAAAAAGGCTCTGGGGCGCATGCGGCAGGGAATGAGTCTGCTGGAAAAAGATCGATGGGTGGGACCGGCTTTCGGCATTGCCAACGAAGCCATGTATCGACAAATGGCGCAATATGATCGGGCAATGGGAAAAGAAGCCGGACAGCATCGCTGGCGCCCTTTTCAACTGGCCTTTTTGCTGATGGTCATCGAATCAACCGTCAATGAAGACAGCGAGTTCAGGGATACCCTGGATCTGATCTGGTTCCCGACGGGAGGCGGGAAAACCGAAGCCTATCTCGGTTTGATCTCGTTTCTCGTAGCTTGGCGCAGACTGAAATACGCCACATCAGGGGGCGGCACCACGGTATTGATGCGGTATACTCTCCGGTTGCTTACCAGACAGCAGTTTCAGCGGGCGACGCGCCTCATGTGCGCGCTGGAATTGATTCGAAGAGAGCGGCCAGAGCAGCTGGGAAGAGAGCCTATTTCAGTGGGTATGTGGGTGGGTGAAGCCGCCACGCCCAACACTTTCAAAAACGCCTTTGAGCTTGTGGGTAATAGCGGTGGAGAACCGACGGCTTCACTGCAAAAGCTGGTTCTGGATCATTGCCCCTGGTGTATGCAACCCTTTTCTTCCATGGAGAATTTTGCGGCCTCTCCGGCCGACTTTGGATTTCGCTGTACCAACGGGGCATGCGAATTCGGGAAATCAGAAGATTTTTTGTTGCCATGCCAGGTGGTGGATGAAGGCCTTTACCAGGCCCCTCCAACCTTGCTGATCGCCACCATTGATAAATTCGCCCGTTTGGCCTGGGAAGAACGGGCAGCCGCGTTCTTCGGCGTTAACGGCAACCGGCCTCCCGAGCTGGTGATTCAAGACGAACTCCACCTCATCACAGGTGCCCTGGGCTCCATTGCGGGACTCTATGAAGCGGCTCTGGATACAATTTTGTGTCATCGCGGCATATATCCCAAATACATCGCCTCCACGGCCACCACCCGCATGGCGGAGCAGCAGGTGAGGCGGCTCTATGGGCGGTCCCTGGCAATTTTTCCGCCGCCGGGCCTGTCCATTGATGACTCGTTTTTCGCGCGGACGGTCCCCATCGAAGAAAAACCCGGACGGATGTATGTGGGCTATTTGACGCACTCTTTTTCCCGCCAGAATTCACTGGCCCCTCTGGCGGCGGCGTTGCTGGCCGCTCCGGAGCATCTCTTCGAAGATCAGGAAGAAAGAGCATTGTTGCTGGATGCCTGGTGGACCATGGTAGTTTACCATGGCAGTTTGAAAGGGGTGGGGAACAGTCATAATGTTTTGACCATTGAAGTCCCCGCCTACTGGCGAAGATATCTGGATGAACAAAGTTTGCGAACAGGCACCGGCTTGAGCGGAAATGGGAACAGATCTGGAAAGAATGTAGAAAAAAAAGAACGTGTTCAAGAATTTTTTGACCGCATATTCCAACTGACCAGCATTTCCAGCGTGGAGGAAAATGCGCTGACGTTTAGACGGTTGGAACATGTTCAAGGCCATCCTTTGTGCCTGGATGCGGTTCTGGCAACCAACATGATTTCCGTGGGTTTGGATGTATCGCGTCTGGCGGTCATGGTGGTAAACGGCCAACCGCTTACAACGGCGGAATACATTCAGGCTGGCAGCCGCATCGGGCGTGGACGGGTTCCCGGCATCGTGGTGGCCAATTACTACAGGGAGCAGGCCCGCAGTCTTTCCCACTACGAAAGCTTCAGACCCTATCATGAGTCATTTTATCGATTTGTGGAGCCCTCCAGCATCACCCCCTACACGTTTCAGTCCCGCCGACGCGCCCTCCATGCCGCACTGATCATCGCGGTCCGGCATTGCTGCCCTGAACTTATGGGAAACCAGACCGCCGGCAATTTCGATGCGGACAGATTGAACGTCAGAAAAGTGATTGAGTTGTTGTCATCGCGGTGTTGTCGCGCGGACCCTGCGCACCGGGATGCCATCGAAAAGCATCTGGAATTGCTGGTTGAACAATGGAAAGACGAGGCACTGCGTTGCCGCCGCGACCGGCGTCGTTTGGATTATCAGGCGCCGTCCAACAACAGTGCTACGGACCGTCTTTTATACAATCATGACGATCGCATTCATGGGCTTTGGGACACCCTTCAGTCCATGCGAAACGTGGAAAACACCGCACTCTTAAAACTGCTATGAATGAATTATTGCCCATAAGGCTTTCTCATCTACTCCGCTACTGCTCCGTGGGGGCTGTTTTGCGTGGACCCAATGCGCTCATGACCGTTATGGATATCCGCCACTGGACGGATCGAAACGGCAATGATGCCGGTCGGCCACTTCGGTATGTGGATCGGGTTCGTGCTGCTTTGGAAATCAAGCAGGAATTAAGGGAACCCCCCATTGCACGGGAAGCATTAAAAGGCCAGGTGGATGGTGTATGTATCCCGGCCAGGAAATTTCCACGATGGGCCCGGTGCCCCCACTGTGGGCTCCTCCATTTCCTGCCATCCTTCAAAGACAAAGCCGTTTTGCCCAGGTGTCGGGAAGAGGATCGGGAAAAATGCCCTTATACCCCGCGTCTTGAGCAGGTGACGGATGTTCTGGTTCATGAAGAAGGTTACATGGATGATATCCCTTGGCACTATTTGGCGCATTGGAATTCCGGAGGTCGAGACCGATCTCAGTGCAAAAAAGACAATTTTCGATATTACCTGAAATTGAAGAATCCTGAAAAGGGAGCTTCCTACCCCTTGCTTATTTGCAGCCGGTGTGGGGCCAAACAGAGGTTTAATCCTTTTAACTTAGGACCTATCGTTACATGCATGCGTCAACAGCCGTGGTTACGTGAAATGGTCAAAGTCCAAACGCCTAGAATCATGCAGATAAATCAAGCCCACCTCCATATTCCCTTCACCAGAAATGCGCTGGTGATTCCACCGGAGTCCCGTATTCGAAAGGGCACGGCAGTGGACCGTCTGTACAGCAGCATAGAAAAAAGGCACCTTTTGGATGGGTGCAGAACCAGTCTTCAGCACAAAAGCGCTCTTCGAAGAATCGCCACTGAGTTCAGAAGTACCACCAGCGCGGTTGAAAAGGCCTGGAAACAGATTCAAAGTGGATATCCGCTTTATGGTAAAGGGCTGAATCTCACGCCGGGTCAGCTTCGGGAAGATGAATACAAGGCCTTGATCCAGGTCATTCCCGATGTGGCAGAAGATGAGGATTTTGTCACATACCACCAGACGGATCCATGGCGAAAACTGGCCGACGGTTTCCCCAAAAAAAGTGCTGAATGGCATATTGCAAAAGCCATCAACCGTCTGGTTGCGGTAAAGCGTCTAAAGGAAATCATGGTCTTTGAAGGTTTCAGCCGAATCAATGCAAATGAAGGAATGGTCGTCAAACCGGATATCGTCGGTGAAAGCGAATGGCTGCCGGCTGTTGAGCTTTTTGGGGAAGGTTTATTTATCACCTTTGATGAAGAACGCCTCGGCAAATGGGAAAATATTCCCGGTGTTGTCGCGCGTGCTGATCTGGTTCAAAAGCGTTACGAAGCCGCCACACAGATCATCAACAATGAATTGACCGAAATATCACCTCGCTTTCTCCTTATGCATACCTTTGCGCACCTCCTGATTCGACAGTTGGAGAGCGATTGTGGGTATCCTACCGCATCCTTGAAAGAGCGTATCTATTGCGGCAATGTGGATATCCCCATGGCCGGGATCCTGGTTTATGTGGCGGTCCCCGACGTAGTGGGTTCACTCGGGGGAATCGTTGAAATGGCGGACCCCCGACGGTTCATGGTGCTGGCAGCCAATGCCGTCGGCCGTTCCAGATGGTGTTCGCTGGATCCCGTTTGTTCCGAACACGAGGGGCAGGGGTTGCATTTATTGAATCGAGCGGCGTGTCATGCCTGTCTGCTGGTTCCGGAGCCCACCTGCGATTACAGAAACACGTTGCTGGACCGTGTTTTTGTAAAAGGAGATACGAAAAAGGGCATTCCAGGCCTTTTTGACATCTTCAATGATATGGGAGAATAACCGTGGCAAAACGGAGATTTGCGCTGCCCGGAATTCATGAACTGAGCAAACAGCAGGAGGAAGCCATTCGTCTGCCCATGGAGGGATGTCATTTGACGGTTGGCGGGCCGGGAACCGGAAAGACGGTGGTTACGCTCCTTCGATTGAAACGATATCTTCAGAAACGGGAAAATCAAAATAGTCTGTTTTTGGTATACAACCACCTGCTTCATGAAACCGCCAAACAACTTTTTGGAAACCAGATGAAAAGCGACACTTGGACCAAATGGTTCATGCGGCTGTATACTAATCAAATGAAGGATTCCGTGCCCAGGTGCGGCGAGGCATCCGGTTTTCAACCGATTGACTGGCAAACGGTCCTTGAAAGGCTCTCGGAAATGGAACGGCTGGATCCACCAACAGCGTTTTTCCTTTTTATCGATGAAGGGCAAGACATGCCCCCGCAATTTTATCAGGCGCTGATCCAGATGGGATTTGAGAATTTTTATGTGGTCTCTGATCAAAACCAGGCCATTACGGAACAAAATTCCTCACGAATGGAGATCGAAGATTGTCTCGCCATTAATCGCGACGTTGTGATCGAGCTCAACCGCAATTATCGAAATGCGCTGCCGGTGGCTGCACTGGCAAGAGAATTTTACCCTGGGGACCCCGCAACACCGCCAATTGAACTGCCGGAAGAGAGTGAATCAACCCAAACGCCGCTTCTGATCGAATACGGGTCCGGTTGCAGATTGGATTTCGATGACGTCATCGAAAGAATTCTTAAGATGTCGGATCGAGATCCAAGGAAACTCATCGGAATTATAGCACCAAAAAACCTGATTAGAGAAAAGTACGTTGAGGGACTGATTCGTGTGTCGGGATCAACTGAAATTTCCCTCGACAATGGCAAACCGAGGGTTGAAACCTATGCTTCCGGAAAACAGTGTGATCTCAGATTCGACGAAGGGGGTATATTTGTCATCAACGCACAAAGCTGTAAAGGCCTGGAGTTTGATACTGTGATCATTGCGGATATCAACGCCTTCTACTCTAATATAAAGATCGAAGACGAAAAAAAACGGCTTTTCTATGTCATGGTAGCCCGGGCCATAGAGAAAGTGCTGATGTTGAAAGAAGCTGGCAAACCCTGTCCCGTGGACAGTATTTTGCCAAAGGATCAAAGCGTATTGAAATATTGGAGATGAAAAATGCAAGGACAAGGGATAATGAAATCAAGCGCTTCCATCTTGGATGGGCGGGAGTCGGAGAGTCAGAGTAGGTGGTATTTCGCAACCAACCAGATGAATCTTCTGTACATGTTGGCTGCCGGTATGATCATGCCTCCCAGAGGCTTTGGAGAGAAATATTACGAAGATTCGCTGAATGTGGTGCCGGGATGGATCCCATTTTTTTCAGGACCCATCCCGAGAGACGTCTTGGGCGCCGCGGTAAGAGAGAACAGAAACCTGATGCCGGTAATTGTGCTTTTGAATTTATCCTCCCTCAAAGGGAATGCTACAGCCGTATCCCTGAATGGGAAAATTAGGGATATTGCCCTGCCTGATGATCTAATTCCTATGCATCCATGCATTCTTGTGCCAGCACCCATTCCAACCAGCTTTATTGAATGTGTCTATTTTGGAAGCAATGAAGAAAAAAAAGCTTTCGAACAAGACGCCGCCGATTATGCCAATGTTCCTATCGCCCTTTGGAAAAGACAGGTTAAGAAGACCCTGTTTAAGCAGCCGGGTCGTGCATATTGGCCCGAAGGTAACAGTTTTAGGGCAGATCTTAATGTCCCCATGGATACCTGTCAGGCCGCGGGCGGGATGATGGCGATGCTCCTCAATTTCGGAAATTTAGGGACGTTTTCAATGCTGGCCTGTGAAGTGGCGTTCGATGGACTTCGCGGTGATGAAAAAGCCTTGTTGGACGGCACTGTTCTTGAGGGGCTCGCGCACTGGATGCACTTTGGAATGAAGGCCTCTTCAAAAAATGTGCTGAACGATCTGTACTGGGGCATTGTTAATGAAATCGTTGAAAATAGATCGGATTCGAGCCGATCTATTGCTACCAAGGATACTATTCTGAACTATTTGGAACAGTTCAAGGAAAAGACGGAAACAAAATACGGAAAAGCCCTTTCTGATTTGATTATGGATTTGAAGGCACTGGATCAATTTGGCGCAAAAAATACCACTGAGCTTCTGGAATCCCACCCAAAAGAGGTCCGGCGTGCATTGATCCTTTTCTTTTTGTACCGGCGGTGTTCAGAACTCATCGAATTTTCTCACTCTCTCTTGACGGAGCAAGACTACATTGCCGCAGCATTGCTGTTTGCCGTTCGCGAGAAGTGGATTGGAATGCCCTTGGAGTTACGAGATTTTCCCGGCGCGGATCGTGCTATTTCCCATCGCATGGCACAAATGGCACATCAAATTTCAAAAACGGGTTTGCACTTGGGACCTCCCCCCCCAAGGTGTCGTCCATTAAGAGAACTGCTGGCGACTGAAACCGACATTTGGACCAAAAAGCAAATAGAGGCAGCCCTGTATTTGGCACGCGCCATGAAATGGCCCTGCATAAGGACGCAAGTCCGAATCGGTAAGGGCGATTACAGGTTAAGCATTGATACGGGGGGCATCAGCATAGACTTTCCGGGTGAAGTAAAGGCCGTAGATGTTCAAATAGAGAGGGAAGCGTTTTTTAAAATGATGGGAACGAAACCGTTTATAGAGAAAAAAATTGAAGGTAAAGTGCGGAGCCTTTTACCCAACTGAGGGGTTTTGTTGATGCAAATGATTCCCACGGTACCCCATGGAACTCACAGCCTTGCCGAAAAGCGGGTCTTTGATCTTTTACGGGCTGCATTAAACCATTCACCGGATCACTATACCGCCTATCATTCTCTCAATCTGACCAGACATGCCTATAAAAGGTTTGGAGAAATTGATTTCCTCATCTGCAGCCAAAAAGGATTGTACGTTTTGGAGGTCAAAGGCGGCCGTATTGCCTGCAAAAACGGTATTTGGTTTTACACCAATCGATATGGGGAGGCCGATGAATCCGTGGAGGGTCCTTTTAAGCAGGCGGAATCCGCCCTTCATGGCCTCAAGTCCGACCTTTGTGCAAACCTTCCGGACCGTTTAATTTCTTATTTTCAAATAGGGTACGGTGTACTATTTCCCGACATCGTTTGGGATATAAAGGGTGCCGAGTGGGATCGGGACACTCTGGCGGATGCCATTGATCTAAAGAACGTTGAAAGATGGCTCGAAAAATTGTTTCGGTATTGGCGTGAAAGGGATTTTACACGTCGCAGCCCCGATCATTCTCATCTAAAAAAGCTCAAATCCTACCTGCGCCCCGAGTTCGACATGGCGGTTCCTCTGCATGTTCAGACTGCCTTGGTGAATGAACGGATCGCGGTGTTGACGGAAGATCAACTGAACATGCTGGATGTGGTAGGGGCCAACCCGCGGGTTATGTGTTCCGGAGGCGCGGGAACGGGAAAAACCTTTCTTGCCATGGAACTGGCCAAACGCTGGGCCGCCGAAGGGTTGCAAGTGGCACTGGTGTGTCGTTCTCCCTTTTTGAAGCGCTTTCTTGAGTCTCAATTTCAGGTGCCGGGTCTTACGATAACACTGGATAGCGGCATTTCCGTTGCCGCCTCCCGTGCCGGTATTGATCAATTTGATGCGCTAATCATGGACGAAGGGCAGGATCTTCTGGTGTGGCCGATTCTTGAAAAGCTGGTTGTCCACCTTGAAGGTGGCCTCAAAAACGGTCGGTGGTGCTTTTTCTACGATGTGAATAATCAGACAGGCATGTTTGGACCCGTGGACGAGGATTCCATGGGACTCCTTAAAAGCAGCAGTCCGGCCATGGTTCCACTGCGAATGAACTGCCGAAATACCCGAATCATACTCGAAAAAGTCAAAACGCTTTTGGGTGCCGACATGGGAGTGAGAGGTGTGGGTGAAGGACCGGAGATCCGACAAAAACTAGTTGATACCGATGATAATTCAGCACATGCTTTGGAGAAGGAAATTGATTATATCATAGAGAAAGGTGGTTTGGCGCATAGGGATCTGACTATATTATCGCCGCTCTCTTTTGAGAAATCATCTTTGCGCCTTCTCACTGAAACGACGCTGAAGCATATTGTGGCTCTCGATGAATACGCATTCCGAAGCTTTCCACCCGAAAAAATAAGCTTTTCCGAAATCCACAACTTTAAAGGCCTGGAAAATGAGGCTGTTTTGCTTGTGGATTTACTGTTGCCGTCCGGCCAGGAGAAACCATTCCCTCAGCACTATGTTGCCATGAGCCGTGCCCGTGCCGTGCTGTCGATGATATTTCGGAAATGCTCATAAGGATAGCCCAAAGTTTGAAGCCCGATTGGTATGTCTGAAGCGTATCGGGTTAAAAGACATTCAGAGGGAATAATGTTTTGAGGATTGGAAGCGATCAAACAAATCGTGAGCCACACAAAATTCTGAAGGAATATTTTGGATACGATGGTTTCAGAGAAAACCAGCGGGCAATTATCCAGACCGCTCTGGATGGAGAAGATGCGTTTGTGTTGATGCCCACCGGCAGTGGGAAGTCAATCTGCTATCAGATTCCGTCGATGCTCAAACAGGGTGTGGGCATCGTTATCTCACCGCTGATTGCGTTGATGGAAGACCAGGTCAAGGCGCTTCGGCAAAATGGCGTCAAAGCGGCCTGTTTGAACTCTGCGCTGACGTACGGGCAGGCGGAGAAGGTTCAACAGAATGTTGCGGGCGGTCGGTTGGACATCCTTTACGTGGCGCCGGAAAGACTACTCACGCCGGACTTCCAGCACTTTCTTACCCGAATCGAGCCGGCGCTTTTTGCCATCGATGAAGCCCATTGTGTTTCCCAGTGGGGCCATGATTTTCGCCCCGAATACCTTCGAATCAATGAGGTGACCCATCATTTTCCCAATACCCCTCGAATGGCGCTCACGGCCACCGCCGACGAGATCACCCGGAAAGACATTCTCGAAAAACTCGACCTCCGTGAGGCCAGGAGATTCATTAGCAGTTTTGACCGACCCAACATTCGGTACCATGTACAGGTCAAAAACAGAGATAAATATCAACTGCTTAATTTTATTCGCCGGGAACATGGGAATGAATCGGGTATTGTGTACGTCAGAACCCGCAAGAGAACGGAGAGTATCGCGTCATGGCTGTCTCGGCGGGGAGTAGATGCGCTTCCCTACCATGCGGGGTTAGCCCCGGAAGTCCGCATGGAAAATCAGAAGCAGTTTCAGGAAAGCAGTCACCGAGTCATGGTTGCCACCATCGCCTTCGGCATGGGCATCGATAAACCGGATGTTCGTTTCGTGGCGCATCTGGATTTGCCTTCCAGCATGGAGGCCTATTATCAGGAAACAGGGCGCGCTGGCCGTGACGGGCAGCCCGCCGATGCGTGGATGGTCTATTCGCTGTTTGATGTGACCGCGTTGCGGCGGATGTTTGAGATGTCCGAAGGGGGGCAGGAATTCAAATATGTTCTTCAGAAGAAACTGGAAGCGCTGCTCGGATATTGTGAGTCCGTAACGTGCCGAAGAAAACTCCTTCTGAACTATTTTGGGGAAACCCATAACGGCCAATGCGGTGCCTGTGACAGCTGTTTGAATCCCGCGAAGACCTGGGATGGAACCGTTGCCGCTCAGAAGGCCCTATCCTGCGTATACCGGACGGGGCAGCGCTTTGGCGCCGGTCACCTGACCAATGTCCTCATGGGCAATACCACCCCGCAGATTGAACGATGGGAGCATGATCGAATCAAGACGTTTGGCGCAGGTCGGGAGTTGGACAAAGACACCTGGATGTCCGTGTTCCGACAATTGCTTTCGGCGGGCTTACTGTCGGTGGATATGGAGCAAATCAGCGGTTTCCATTTGACCGATGGGAGCTGGAAAGTTTTGAGGAGAGAACGGGAGGTTTTTTTCAGAAAAGATTCGAGTGTATCGGCAAAAAGCATTGAAAAACCACTTTCGAGGTCCGTGAAAGATGATTTTGCCGACGAGGAAGACCAATCGCTCTTTGAGACCCTTCGAAAACTTCGCCTGGATATCGCAAGACACCAGGGGGTACCCCCCTACATTGTTTTTAATGATAAATCCTTGAAGGAAATGGCTATCGTTAAACCTTCGAACATTCATGAGTTTTTGAAAATCAACGGGGTGGGTGATTCAAAAGCCCAGCAGTATGGGGAACTTTTCTTGACTTGCATTGAGGATGCAAGAATGGAGACCACCACGTGCCGTGAAGGAGAAGAAGAGTCCGGAGTTGTGGTCAAAATGGTTGAGAATCACGTGGGGCGTTCTGCTAAAAAAGATACCAAAGGATCGAATTTTTCATTTGAAAAAGTCCGTGAGAAACATCCCGGCGCATATTTTCCCTGGACTGAAGAAGATGACCGTAAACTTAAACAGGAATACGGAAACGGGGTTTCCATTGGGGATCTTGCGAAGGATATGGGAAGAACAAAGGGTGCTATTCAAAGCCGAATTAAAAAGTTGGACCTGAGACACCCGAAGGAATCTGTTCATGATAAAACAATTTCAGAAGACCCTTTTCAAAAAACAATGGTTTGCCTGGCGGTTTCTCGAAAATACAAAGGTTATTGCGTTGCCGGGAAAGAGATAGCCGAAGATCCTGGTGAGTCATCCTGGATTCGTCCGGTGAGTCCCAGACAGATGGGTGAACTTCCTTCGGAAGTCATTCAGTTAAAAGACGGTAATAAGCCCATATTTCTTGATATTGTGAAAATTGCCGTCAAAAAACCGCTGCCCCATTATTATCAGGCGGAAAACTTTCTGGCCGATTGCGAGAGGACTTGGGAAAAAGTGGGACGGCTTAAAGTCGAAGAATTGAACGATTATTGTGATGATGTCCACAATCTGTGGGTAAACGGATACCATAGTGCAAATGGCATGAATGATAGGATACCCCTTGAAATTTCAAATGCGCAATGTGAATCATCATTGGTGTTGATCCAACCTCAGGATTTCTTACTGGTTCTATCAACCGGCCTGACTTTCAAGCAAAGGATTCGCGCGGAATTTATCTTTAATAAGACAACCTACAACCTTGCTCTAACGGACCCATTTGTGGAAAGAACATACGAAGAGCGAGCGGAAGGACGATATAGAATCGAAAGCAAGCCGATCTATCTTTGCATCAGCCTCGGGGAGCCGCTGAATGGGTTTTGCTACAAGCTGGTGGCAGGGGTGATCGGGCTTGAGGATTAAAAATATCATGGAAGAAATTCTTTACACCATTGGTCACTCCACGCACCCTTTGGATCGGTTTGTTGAACTGCTCAATGTTCATGGAATCGGTGCGGTGTGCGATGTTCGGTCCAGTCCGTACAGCCGCTACAATCCTCAGTTCAATCGCGAGACCGTCCAGGCTGAACTGAAAAAACACGGTATGGCGTATGTTTATCTCGGAAAGGAGCTGGGACCCCGAAGCGATGATCCGGGCTGTTACGAGAACGGCAAAGTTCAGTATGACCGGCTGGCGAAAACGGAATTGTTTCGGGAAGGCATCAAGCGGGTCAAAGAAGGCATGAAGACCTATCGCATCGCGCTCATGTGTGCGGAAAAGGACCCGGTGATGTGCCATCGAACGATTCTGGTGTGTCGTCCACTGTCGGGTGCAAGCATCAGGATTGCCCATATCCTGGAAAATGGTGCCCTTGAACCCCACGAATCCGCCATGAACCGTTTGAGAGAATTATTGAAGCTGCCGGAATCGGACATGTTTCGATCATCCGAGCAGATGATTCAGGAAGCCTATGACCTTCAAGGCCAAAAGATCGCCCACGTCAAGGAAGAAACGACGGGAAAGGGAGAGGGCAGGGACCTATAATGAAACGGGCAAGAATTTTTACCATGGGTTTTACCAAGAAATCCGCAGAGCAGTTTTTTACCCGGTTGTCCAACGCGGGCGTGAAACGCGTCATTGATGTTCGTCTCAACAATGTTTCTCAACTGGCCGGGTTTGCCAAACGGGATGACCTGGCGTATTTTCTGAAGGCCATTTGTGATTGCGACTACCGGCACGAACCGCTCCTGGCACCCACCAAGGAGATTCTGGACGGGTACAAGAAGAAAGAAATTGAATGGGAAGAATATGAAAGGCGGTTTCTGGATCTGCTTGAAAGGCGGCAGGCCCATCGGCTCGTTTTAACTGAGGAATTAAGCGGTGCATGTCTGCTGTGCAGTGAACCCACCCCAGAAAAGTGCCACCGCCGCCTAGTGGCGGAATTTTTCACGCGGAATTTTGATGATTTGGAAGTATATCATTTGTGAGCGGACGGGATTTGAAAGCTGGCATTTGTTTAGAGTTATGCCGAGCTGTAAATATATAAAGGATGTCCCGACATCCATGATATCCCGCAGGAATAAGGGAGATGTAACCATCTGTTGCCCATTTCCATGCCTAGCGTGGGAACCAGAGGAGAGCCGCATTTCAGGGATAAAAAACAAAGGGCCGATGACTGCGAAAAGAATTCTGCCTGTACCATCATCAGCCCTTTTCAATTGAACCTCCATCATTCCCCCCAAATCAAGAAAGGAGCGAGGGCGGCATGAAAAAGAAGAAACAACTGATCCGCAATTCCACGGCCGAATTTCTGATTTTCACCGGGAAGGCCGGAGAGCAGAGCATCGAAGCCCGGTACGAGGATGAAACCATCTGGCTGTCCCAGAAACTGATGGCAGCGCTTTTTGATGTTGATGTGCGAACCGTTAATGAGCATTTGAAAAATATATATGCTCAGCATGAATTGAGTCCGGAGACAACTATCCGGAAATTCCGGATAGTTCAAAAAGAGGGGAAGCGTGATGTCGCCCGCCAGGTCGATTTCTACAACCTGGATGCCATTATTTCGGTCGGTTACCGGGTAAATTCCATTCGGGCCACACAATTCAGGCAGTGGGCCACCCAGGTATTGCGGGAGTTTGCCATCAAGGGGTATGTGCTGGACAAAAAACGCTTGGAGAATGGGACTTTTCTTGGGGAAGACTACTTTGAGAGATTACTGGAAGAGATCCGGGAGATCCGGCTCAGCGAGCGGAGATTTTACCAGAAGATTACCGATATCTATAGCACCAGCATGGATTACAATAAGGACGCTCCGACCACTCGCGATTTTTTCGCCAAAGTGCAGAACAAACTGCATTTCGCCATCCACGGCCATACCGCCGCCGAACTCATCATGAAGCGAGCAGACAGCCAAAAAGACCACATGGGGTTGACCTCCTGGGCAAACAGCCCCGATGGAAAAATTCTCAAATCCGATGTGTCGGTGGCGAAAAACTACCTTGCCCGGGATGAACTCGAATCGTTGGCGCGCATCGTCAATGCCTATCTGGACCTGGCCGAGGATCGCGCCCGAAGAAAAATCCCCATGACCATGGAAGATTGGGCAAGACGACTGGACCTCTTCCTGGAATT
>JGI11705J14877_10000718_pt1 | contig 20209 bp, 21 predicted proteins | sample Etolaghawater15m_FD_14877 | JGI IMG/M metagenome (IMG submission 14877)
CCGGGTTCCGTGCTGACCTTTACGCAGAAAGAGAACGAGAACGCCATCGTTGTTGATAACAAAAAAATCCGATTCCGCAACCAAGAAACATCCCTCTCTCGTGCGGCACTCGTTTTACTACAAGAAATGGGATACCAGTGGACCCAAGTACAAGGCCCGCGCTATTGGGAATTCGAAGGCGAAACACTTTCGGAAAGACGCCGACGCATGGAGTCCGGAGACACCGAGTAACTCACGGCCAAGCCACCAATCCAACCCCGGCCAGCATCACCAGTCCGGCAAACAAGTTCTGTTTCAGTCCGGGCTCACGAAACCACCATGCGCCATAGAGCATCGCAAACAATAGGCTCGTGCGCTTCACGGTAATCATGTACGCGGTCTCGACTTGCTCTAATGCGAGGAAGTGAAACGACACCATCCCTGCCATACAGATCGCAATGATGAATGCGGGCCATGGCTTTTCTAGAATCGGCTTGATCACATCGCCTTTGATGAAGGGAATGAAGAACAAGCTGACGATGGCAGCGCCCATGAAATAGGTTTGTCCCACCCATGCCGCCGGCGCGTACTGCAATGCGCCGCGTCCGAGCGCAGCCGTGACTGCAAAAATTGCAGCCACGCCCAACATCGCGCGCGCCGAAGGTTCTTTGGCGATGGCGCGGAAGGGGGCCAACCAACGCCGCGGATTGGACACATCACCCGGTGCGAGAAACAAGAACCAGGCGCCAATCACTGTGAGCGCGATTCCAAACAAGCCACGTGGATTTACGTGTTCGTCGAGCAAGACCCAGCCGGTCAACACCACCAAAGCTGGCGTAAACGCCATGAAGGGTAAACTGTGCGAGAGGCGCCCGCGCTGCAGTGCGCGGATGTAGATCAGTGTCGCGGCGACCTCCAGAATCAAGGCCGGGGTAATCCAATACCAAAATGCAATCGGCGGATTCGGCCACGGCTCAGACAGCGCAAATGGCAGCAGCAACAGCGAGCTGAGACCCAGGCGCACCATCAATAAGCTCGACGCCGAGGCCACAACAAAATAACGTTTGGTCCACGCGTCGGCCGTCGCCAACAGGAAGGCCGACGCCAGCGCCAGTACAATCCACGAGCTTTCCATTCACGGACTTCCTTCAGTTATGCGTGTTCCCCGCCTCTATCAACCTGGCCACTATCAGACCGGCGATACCCTCGACTTAGAGGAGGATGCGCTGCGACATGCTGTGCACGTGTTGCGTCTGCGCAGCGGCGATACCGTGCGCCTATTCAACGGGCTAGGCGGGGAATTCGCTGCCGTGCTCGCCGAAGTCGGCCGTCGCAAAGCAACCGTTACTGTAGGAGAGTTTGCGCAAGTCGAGGTCGAATCGCCACTGGCAATCACGCTGTGGCAAGGCATTTCCCGCGGCGAGCGGATGGACTACACCATCCAAAAGGCGGTCGAGCTCGGCGTGCACATCATTCAGCCGGTGTTCACCCAACGCAGCGTGGATTTAAAAGACGATCGGGCAGAGAAACGTCAACAGCACTGGCAGCGCGTCGCGATCAGCGCCTGTGAACAATGCGGCCGTAATCGCATCCCCGCGATTCGTCCACCACAGAACCTGCTCAACCTATTGGATGTACGCGCCGAACAGAACGATGCGCTGCGGCTGTTCCTCGATAGCCATGCTGCGACACCACTCCCCGACACCCTAACAACACCTGGGGTGATTCTGCTGGCCGGCCCCGAAGGTGGTTTTTCCGAGGAAGAGCGGCGTGCGATTGCTGCCGCCGACTTTCAAGCCACGCTACTTGGCCCACGGATCTTGCGCACGGAAACCGCTGCGGTAGCAGCGCTAGCCGTGATTCAAGCGCGTTGGGGCGACTTCTAACGCGACTTTGCCGCACAATGGCACTACGCTAGACGCTTTGCAGAAACGCTATGCTCTCTTCCACCGTTCCTCATCTCACAACTGCACTCACTGGCCCTTTGCTGGAGCTGGAATCGCATCTGCTCGCCAAGCAGAGTGAGATTGAGCATTGGCTGCGAAGTGAGTGGCGTTCAAGTCCAGCGCCGTTCTACAGCTCGGTTGATTTGCGCAATGCGGGTTTCAAGCTTGCCCCGGTGGACACCAACCTTTTCTCGGCCGGATTTAACAACCTCAATCCCGCGTTTTTTCCCTTGGCCGTACAGGCGGTACAAACCGCAATTGAGCGATTGTGTCCTTCCGCCTGCAACGTATTGCTGGTTCCTGAAAATCACACACGCAACNCGTTTTATTTAGAAAGCCTCGCAACCCTACGCGAAATCATTCATCTCGCTGGCTTTGATGTACGCATTGGCAGCCTGCTTGCCGACCTAGAACAACCCGAGGTGATCGAATTGCCGCTCGGACGCAGCGTGCGTCTTGAACCCCTTCGTCGCCATGGCAATCAAATTGGCGTGGATGGTTTCACGCCATGCGTTGTGCTGATGAACAATGACCTCAGCGAAGGCGTGCCCGAAATTCTGCAAGGCCTCGATCAAGCCATCACGCCCCCCTTGGAATTGGGCTGGTCGCATCGCTTGAAATCAGGTCACTTTCGTCACTACCGCGAGGTCGCGGCAAGCTTTTCCGAACGCATTGGCATTGATCCATGGCTGATTGATCCGCTGTTTGAGAAATGTGGCGAGATCGACTTTCTGGCACGCGAAGGCGAAGAATGTCTAGCCGAACATGTTGATCATCTACTCGCCAATATTCGCCGTAAATACAGTGAGTACAACGTGGATCGACCAGCGTTTGTGCTGGTAAAAGCGGATGCCGGAACGTACGGCATGGGCGTGATGACGGTGCATGATGCCAGCGAGATCAAAGACCTCAATCGCAAGCAGCGTACACGCATGGCGAAATCCAAGGGCGGGCGTGAGATTAGCCAAGTTATCTTGCAAGAAGGCGTATACACCTTCGAGACGCTCGGCCAAGCTGTGGCTGAACCTGTGGTCTATCTCATCGACCACTTCGTCGTGGGCGGCTTCTATCGTGTACATACCGCGCGTGGCGCGAATGAAAACTTGAATGCGCCCGGTATGCACTTTGAACCCTTGTCGTTCGTGCAGCCATTAAACGTACCCGATCCGACCCAAGCACCCGATGCCCAACCCAATCGGTTTTATGCCTACGGCGTCATTGCGCGTCTCGCAACGCTTGCCGCTGCACGCGAAGCGCGCGCTACACTGCAAACTGATGAGACCCAACCGGAGACCAGCGCATGAGCACCCGAGTTCGCCTCGGCATGATCATGGATCCGATCGCAGAGATCACGCCCCACAAAGACAGCAGCTTCGCCATGTTGCTCGCTGCGCAGAAGCGTGGCTGGGAACTGCGTTACATCGAACCACGCGATTTGTTCTTGTACGAAGGTCAACCATTCGCTACTTCACATGCGATTGAAGTGCGCGACAACAACGAAGACTGGTTCACCTTAAGCGAACCTGCAGTTGAAGCGCTCGATTCATTGGACCTCATCCTGATGCGGCAAGATCCGCCGTTCGATCAGGAATACCTCTACACCACACACCTGCTTTCCCTCGCCGAAGGCTATGGCGTGCGCGTGATCAATAGCCCACAAGCGCTGCGTGAATGGAATGAAAAGCTTGCGACTAGCTTCTTCCCCGATGTTTGTCCGGCGACCTTGGTTAGTCGGCGCATGCAACGTCTCAAAGACTTTGTTTGGGAATATGGCGATGTGATCCTAAAACCGCTAGATGGGATGGGTGGCGCATCAATTTTCCGGTTGCGCGACGGCGATCCAAATCGCAGTGTGATACTGGAAACCCTGACCCAAGGCGAGCGTCGTAGCGTGATGGTGCAGCAATACATCCCCGCCATCGAAACCTTAGGCGACCGTCGTGTCTTAGTAATCGACGGCGAACCCGTTTCGTATGTGCTGGCACGGCACCCTGCCCAAGGCGAGACCCGCGGTAATTTGGCTGCCGGTGGGCGCGGCGTGGGCGAACCGATTCGCGAAGTCGAACGTGCAATCTGCCGTCGCATCGGCCCGAAGTTACGCGAAATGGGCCTGCGCTTTGTCGGCATTGATGTCATCGGTGATTACCTCACCGAGATCAATATCACCAGCCCCACCTGTATTCGTGAACTGGACGCACAATTCGGCCTCGACATCGCCGGCGATCTATTGGACACGCTGGCTCGCGACTTGCCGACTGGGGTCTGAGGAAACTTGTTCTTGCAACCATTCTCGTTGTTTCGCACAAGCCTGCTCGTTCTCGCATCGCTCTGGATCGGCGCCTGCAGTCGCGAACCCGCTCTACATCAAGACAATTTCCTCGCATTTGGCACACCCGTTACGGTGATGGTTGCAGGCGGTGATGCGCACGAAGTCGAAACCGCCTTTGCGGCAATTCGCGCGGACTTTGCGGAACTGCACAACACCTGGCACGCGTGGAAGAAAGACGGCCTGCTCGGCGAGATCAATGACTCCATCGCGAACCAGCAAGCCATCCCGATTTCTATCGAGGCCTGGTCCGTGTTGCAACGCGCGACAGAACTGGCCAATGCCAGTGGCCATCGCTTCGAACCGGCGATTGGCAAGTTGGTAAACCTCTGGGGTTTTCATGGTGAATCCTTCAGTGGTCCACCACCCGACCCAGCAGCAATCGCTGAGTTGGTGCGCACGCAACCACGAATGAGCGACCTGTCCTATCAAGACGGGCAACTACGCAGCCGCAATCCAGCCGTACAAATTGACCTAGGCGGTATTGCCAAGGGCTATGCGCTTGATCGCGCAGTTGCAGTACTGCACGCACATGCGATTGAACATGCGATTGTGAATACCGGCGGCGACCTGCGCGCCTTCGGCACGCATGGCAGTCGTCAGTGGTCGATTGGGATTCGTGATCCACGACCGGATCATCCACCGCTCGCGCGCATCGAGATTCAAGGTGATGAAAGCGTTTTCACCTCGGGTGATTATGAGCGCATGTTTGAACATGCAGGCAAGCGCTATCACCACATCCTGGACCCGCAGACTGGTTCGCCTGCGCAGGGCCTACACTCCGTGACCGTGATTCATCGCGACGCCATGACGGCTGATGCGGCGGCCACCGCACTCCTCGTCGCGGGACCACAAGATTGGCGAGAAATTGCCGCACAGATGGGAATTGAGTACGTTTTGGCAGTGGACGCTCAAAACACCCTACACATGACCGCCGCTATGCGTGCGCGCCTGCTGGATCGAGAAGCGCCATGAACGCATTGCGCGGATTACCCGCATGGCCTGAGCTGTGGAGAAATCATCGACGCTTTCTGTCGATGCTCGCCATCGCTTTCTTATTGCATGTCATCCTGCTCCTGTTGCCGCGCTTGCACGATGAACCGACATCTGACCATGCCTTAACCCTGGAAATTGGCCTCACTGAATCTGCACCCAAACAAAGCTCAGCCGCAGCGGCTGTAACCACACCAACGCCTCCTAAACCGACTCAGCCAAAACCCGCAGTTAAGGCTCAACCTAAGAACGACACGCCCGCACCGATTCAAACCGAGATCGCGCCGCGTCCTGAAAGCAAACCTACGCCACAAGATTTGAGCGAGTGGATCGCGCAAGCACGCAACATCGACGCCGCGGAAGCCGCAAAAGAAACACATAGCCGCCACAAGACCATCACCACTTCGACCCGCGAGCCGGACTATGCACGCTATATGGAGGCCTGGCGCCAGAAGGTCGAACGCGTTGGCAACCTCAATTACCCACATGGGTTGTCCGGCAGTCTGCTGCTCGATGTCGCGCTCTATCCCGATGGCAATATCGAATCGATCGACTTGCGTCGCTCTTCGGGCACACCTGATCTTGATCGCGCCGCTATCGAAATCGTCAAACTCGCTGCGCCTTTCGCGCCTTTTCCCGAGCGCATCGCCGTGGAAACCGACATCCTACACATCGTGCGCACGTGGCAATTTGGCGGGCGAATGAAATAACGCCAATGGCGTTGAATCACTCCAGCACCTTCCCCATACTGGGATGCATGACGAACACAAACGAACCAGGCACCACATGGCTCAGCAATCAGTTCCTGATCGCGATGCCAACCCTGCACGATCCGCACTTCGAACACACCATCTCGCTGATCTGTGAACACAATAAAGAAGGCGCATTGGGCTTTGTACTCAATCGTCCGACCGATGTTCATCTCGGTGAACTGTTTGAAAGCATGGACATTCATGGCCGTAGCATCGAGATCATTGAACAGCCTGTCTTCAGCGGTGGTCCCGTGCACGCAGACCGCGGTTTTGTCGTGCACTCGCCGATTGGCGAATGGCAATCCACCATGAAAATTTCTGACGCGCTCGCTGTGACCGCATCGCGCGACATCCTCGAAGCCATGGCAATCGGCGAAGGCCCAGAGGATGCCATTGTGCTCCTCGGCTATGCCGGCTGGGGTGGCGGCCAACTCGAGCAAGAAATGTTGGACAACTCGTGGATCACGACGCCCGTGGATCATGGCATTTTGTTCGACACACAAAACCTCGAGCGTTGGAAACAATCGGCCTCACAGATCGGCATCGACTTGGATCGCATGTCCATGCAGGCCGGCCACGCGTGACCTCTGTTCGCGAGCAGACCCTGCTCGCCTTCGACTATGGCAGTAAGCGAATCGGTGTTGCCCTTGGACAAACGCTGACTAGAACTGCGCGCCCCCTCGACACCATTCAGCGCCGCAACAAAGACGCCGACTGGCAGAAGATCGGCGCACTGATCGCAAGCTGGAAACCGGACGCCCTCGTGGTGGGCCTGCCGCTGGCCGAAGACGGCAGCGAACAAGAAATGTCCGCGCTGGCACGCCGCTTCATGCAGCAGCTCGAACAACGCTTTGGCATGCCCGTGCATGCGGTCGATGAGCGCTACTCCTCGATGGAAGCCGAAGCGCGCCTGAAAGAACTGCCAAAAGCGCCGAAGTACGCCTCACCCGAGTGGAAAGCCGCAGTCGACGGCATCGCCGCACAAGTGATACTCGAGGCATGGCTGCATGAACAGGCTTAGTCTGTGAGTGGGCCGGTGGTTTGCTTTTCGGGGCGTCGATCGACAGGGAGGTCGATCGTCGAGCGAGCCATGGACGGCCTCGAGCGTTCCCGAAAAGTGACGACCGGCCCGCTCGCATAGTCAGAGCGGAAGCCCATAGAACCGAATACGAGTACACTTCGCGCCATGAACACCGCCAACCTGAATGTCTCCGAACTTCTTGCAAAGATGCAGCGAGACTTGCGCGCGCATCTCGGCGAACGCATGGACAACATCGCGATTGTGGGCATCCACACCGGCGGCGCTTGGGTAGCCGAAGCGTTGCATCAAGCGATGGGCATTCAACACCCGCTGGGCAGCCTCAATATCACCTTCTACCGCGATGACTTCACCCGCATCGGGCTGCATCCGCAGGTCGAGCCGTCGCACCTGCCCTTTGAGGTCGATGGCCAGCATCTGCTATTAGTGGACGATGTGCTGCATACCGGGCGTACGATTCGCGCGGCGCTCAATGAGATTTTTGACTACGGCCGCCCGGCCAGCATCAGCCTCGCAGTCCTAATTGATCGCGGCGGACGCGAATTACCGATCCAAGCCGATGTTGTTGGCGCTCAGGTTGCATTAGAATTCCACCAGCACATCAAGCTCATGGGCCCTGCGCCACTTGAGCTGGCCATCACCGAAGTCACTACGGAAAGTAAGGAAAGCGACTAGACATGTCCCGCAGCCTGCAGCTCGACGAACACGGACAGCTCAGGCATTTCCTTTCCATTGAAGGCCTCAAGCGCCCGCTCCTCGAACACATCCTCGATAGTGCCGAAGCCTTCACTAGCGTCGGCAATCAACAGGTTAAGAAGGTCCCGCTGTTGCGTGGGCGTACCATCGCCAATCTGTTCTTCGAACCCAGCACCCGCACCCGCACAACCTTTGAACTTGCCGAAAAGCGTTTGTCTGCGGATGTATTGAATCTAAACATCAGCGCCTCGGCAGCGAAGAAAGGCGAAAGCCTACTCGACACGCTACAGAATCTAGTGGCGATGCAAATCGACATGTTTGTCGTGCGCCATGCTGCAAGTGGCGCACCGCATTACATTGCCCAAGCCATGCCCGATCACATCAGCGTGATCAATGCCGGCGATGGTCAGCATGAGCACCCGACCCAAGCCATGCTCGACATGTTCACCATTCGCAAAACCAAGGGCGCCTTTGAGCCCCTCAAGGTGGCGATCATTGGCGACATCCTGCACTCGCGTGTGGCGCGCTCACAGATTCATGCGCTGTCAATTTTGGGCTGCCAAGACATCCGCGTCATCGCGCCACGCACACTGACACCAGCGCACCTTGCCGACATGGGTGTGCACAGCTACGCACGAATTGAAGAAGGCATCGAAGATGCTGATGTGATTATCGTCTTACGCTTACAAAAAGAACGCATGACCGGCGCGTTCCTGCCCAGCGAACATGAGTATTTCCAAGACTTTGGCCTAACCCCAGAACGTCTTCGCCTGGCCGCACCGAATGCAATCGTGATGCACCCCGGGCCAATGAATCGGGGTGTAGAGATCGAGTCCTGCGTCGCCGACAGCGATCGCTCGGTGATCTTGCAGCAAGTCACAAATGGTATTGCAGTGCGCATGGCCATCCTCGCGATGTGCATGTCACGTGGCGGGATGGATGCGGAGGCAGCCACATGAGCATGAAATCCGAGCATCGCTGTTTGCGGATCCGCGGCGGTCGCCTGCTCGACCCGGCCACCGGCACCGATCGCATCGGCGATCTCTGCATCGCCGAGGGCCGCATCATTGCGCTGGGCGAAACGCCGAGTGACTTCACCGCCGATGAAACCATCGATGCGAACGGACTCTGGGTGTGCCCCGGCCTGATCGATTTATCCAACCGGGTGCGCGAGCCCGGCGAAGAGCACAAAGGCACCATCGCATCTGAAACCCGTGCTGCGGCATCGGGTGGTGTCACCACACTGGTGGTCCCTCCAGATACGGTACCGCCGATTGATAACCCATCAGTGGTCGAACTCATCCGCGATCGCGCCAAAGACTCCAGTCACAGCTGGGTGCTCACACTGGGCGCCATGACCGTTGGACTGCAAGGCCAGCAACTCACCGAAATGGGTGCGCTGCGCCGTGAAGGTGTGGTCGGTGTCAGTAATGGACTCGAAGGCATTCGAGATACCCGCGTGCTACGCCGCGCCTTGGAATATGCGGCCACGCAGGAACTCCCCGTGTTTATCCAACCGCAAGATGCATGGCTCAGCGAAGGCGGCTGTGCGCATGAGGGTGCGGTTGCGACGCGCTTAGGCCTACCCGGCATACCATCTGCTGCCGAAGCCGCAGAGGTTAGCCGCGTGTTGGCCTTGATTCGCCTAACTCATGCACGCGTGCATTTCTGTCGCTTATCGAATCACCGTGCCTTGTCACTGGTCGCTGAGGCCATACAACAAGGCTTACCGGTAACCTGTGATGTAGCAGCACATCAGCTCTATCTCACCGAGATGGACTTAAGCGACTACAACCCGAATGTGCACCTACAGCCGCCCTTGCGTACGCAACGCGACCTGCAAGCACTACGTACCGGACTCGGCAACGGCACCGTCAGTGCTATTTGCTCCGATCATCAACCACATGATCTTGATGCGAAAAGCGCACCTTTCATGGAAACCGAAGCAGGCGCCAGTACGGTTGAAACCTTGCTCCCCCTGGTTCTACGTCTCGCCGAGGAAGGCGAACTTTCCCTCCTCGATGCGCTGGCCTGCGTTACACAGAACCCCGCACAAATCCTCGGACTGGAAGAATCCGGCAGCCTTGCGCCAGGCCATCGTGCCGACGTGATCTTGGTGGATCCCGAGGCGTGGTGGACCGTCAATACGGATCAGCTGTTAAGTGAAGGCAAAAACAGTCCCTTTCTCGGCTGGGAGCTTAAGGGCCGCGTACGCCGCACCTTGCTGGCCGGCCGCACATTGTATGAATTGATTTAACTCATTTTCGAAACATCTGCATGAAGCATCCTGAATCTCGCGGCACCATCCTCACTGAAGACGCCAATGTCGTGTCACACACGGCCTTTGATGGCGATCAATACATTCTGGTGTTAGAGGCTCCACGCATTGCTGCGCGCGCGTTGCCTGGCAGCTTTGTACACATTCAGTGCGACCCACTGCTGCCAATGCGTCGCCCGATTTCGCTCATGCGCACCGTCGATGGGCACATTGAACTGCTCTACAAGGTACTGGGCGACGGCACCCAGCTGTTAGCGCAACGCAAGGTGGGCGACACGATTTCCGTACTCGGTCCGATCGGCGTGCCCTTCACCGCAACCCGCAAGCGCCCCTTACTAATCGGCGGCGGCGTAGGCATGCCACCGATGATTTTCTTAGCCGATGCCCTGCGGAAAGACTCCACCCTGCAACCGCTGGTGATCTTGGGCTCTGAAGTGCCGTTTCCCTTTCGCGCCAAACCCTCCACGTTCTTACTACCCGGCATCCCGGACGGCGTAACGGCCACGATGCCGCTGCTGGAAGACTGGGGCGTGCCGGCACGACTGGCCAGCCTACAAGGCTATCCGGGCGTGTTTGAAGGCTATGTCACCGACCTCGCACGGCATTGGCTCAATGCGCTCGATGATGCGGAACGTGCCGAAATCGAGGTATTTGCCTGCGGCCCACATCCGATGCTCAATGCGGTTGCCAAGCTTGCACGAGAGTTCGACCTACCGTGCCAAGTCTCGCTCGAAGAATTCATGGCCTGCGCAGTAGGTGGCTGTGCCGGTTGCGTAGTGGAAGTACAAACTCCGCAGGGCCCCGCAATGAAACGCGTCTGCGTTGATGGTCCGGTGTTCGACGCGCGTACGGTGTTCGCCGCGTAAAGCATTTCTCTGCCGCTGGGACGCGGTATCCTTGCGGCCATGCCGCCGACTGATCCTGAATTGCTCGACAACCTCGCTTCAGTGCGCAGCCGAATCGCGCAGGCGACACAGGCCACCAAGCGTCCGGCGAACAGCGTTCATCTTCTCGCTGTCAGCAAAACCAAGCCCGCCGATGCGATTCGCGTTCTGCATGCGGCCGGACAGCGCGCTTTTGGTGAAAACTACCTGCAAGAGGCGCTGGAAAAGCAAGAAGCCCTCGCAGATTTACAAAGCGATCCTGCAACACAAATCGAATGGCATTACATCGGCGCGATTCAGTCGAACAAAACACGGTCCTTGGCCGAACACTTTGACTGGGTACATGGCGTAGATCGCTTCAAGATTGCGCAACGCCTCTCCGAGCAACGCCCTCCACACTTGCCACCTTTACAGATTTGTCTCCAACTCAACATCAGCAATGAGGACAGCAAATCCGGGATTGCATTGGATACGCTGACCGAACTTGCGCGCGACGTGGTGCAGCTTCCTCATCTTCAGTTGCGTGGCTTGATGGCCTTGCCGGCACCAGAACAAGACCCTGTCCGTCAGCGCGCCGTGTTTGCACAGGTACGCAAGGCGCTGGAGCAACTCAATCATGCACGCCTAATCACTCCGCCCATGGATACCTTATCTATGGGCATGTCGGGTGACCTTGAGGCTGCAGTGGCGGAAGGTGCGACCATGGTGCGCATTGGGACCGATCTATTTGGCGCACGCGCGCCCAAGGCAACCACATGAATCGACCGATTGTTTTGGTGATTGGCGGCCATGATCCAAGCGGCGGCGCAGGCATTACCGCGGATGTGGAAACCATCACTGCACTCGGCGGGCGCGCCACTTCCGTTGTCACCGCACTCACCGTACAAGACACCCGCGGCGTACAAAGCTTTGAGCCCACGTCGCTTAGTCTGCTCATCTCCCAAGCTCGTGCAATCCTCGAAGATCTACCCATCGCTTGCATCAAAACCGGGATGCTCGCGACCCGCGAACAGGTTGAAGCCGTTCATACCCTCTTGGTAGACACTGAACTGCCTTTGATCTGCGATCCAGTGCTGGCAAGCGGGCAAGGCGATGCCTTGAGCACGACAGATTTACGTGACGCGATTCGCGAGCTGCTGATTCCACGCGCACGCCTCATCACCCCAAACGGTGTCGAGTTACGCAAACTCGCCCCCGAAGGCGACTCCACCCCTGCCTGCGCACGCGAACTGCTTGAGCTCGGCGCCGAGGCCGTCCTCGTCAGCGGTGGACATGAGCCGGGCGATCTCATCGTTTCGAGCCTGTACACACACACTTCGCTGGAACGAAGCTGGTCACAGCCACGCCTTCCGGGCGAGTTTCATGGCACCGGCTGTACCCTCGCATCCGCCTGCGCCTGCGCACTGGCGCATGGCCATAGCCTCGAAAGTGCAGCTGATCGCGCGCTGCACTTCACCTGGAATGCGCTGGTCCATGCGGAACACCCAGGCCGCGGCCAAGGTCTACCTACTCGCAGTTGCGAATAAACCCAAGCTCATCAAATCATGTCAAACCTTCTGCCGCAACGCGGTCTTTACGTTCTAACGGACGACACCCTGACCGGCGGTGATCGCTTGGTGACCGCAGTAGCGCAAGCCATTCAAGGTGGCGCAGTGATGGTGCAATACCGCAGTAAGTCTCCTGATCGTCAGCGGCGACATTGGGAGGCGCTCGATGTACTCACCCTCTGTCGCCCACTCGGCATTCCACTTCTCATCAACGACGATGTGGAACTAGCAGCAGAAATCGGCGCGGATGGTGCCCACATTGGTGGCACAGACATGCCCATCGCTGAAGCACGCACCTTGCTTGGCGCAGACAAGATCCTCGGGGTGTCCTGCTACAATCGCCCGGCGCTTGCCGCAGAGGCTGCTGCTGCTGGCGCTGATTACATTGCCTTTGGTCGATTCTTTGCTTCGCAAAGCAAACCGAATGCGGTGCAAGCTGCCCCAAGCCTGTTTGAAGACAGCCGTAGTCTGGAGATTCCACGTTGTGCAATCGGCGGCATCACCCCAGAGAATGCACCTGCATTGCTCGAAGCGGGTGCTGATTTGCTCGCAGTCATTGGCGGTGTTTTTGCCGAACCAAACATTCGCGCCGCTGCACAACGTTATGCCAATTTGTTCGTTTGATTGATTCGTTTGAGGTCTTTGCCATGTCCCGTTCGCATGATTTGTTCCAAGAAGCCCAGCTCCACATCCCTGGTGGCGTGAACTCACCGGTACGCGCCTTCCGCAGCGTCGGGGGTGAACCGGTGTATGTGGAACGCGCCGAAGGGGCCTACATGTATGACCCTGACGGCAAACGCTATATCGACTATGTCGGCTCTTGGGGGCCCATGATTCATGGTCATGCCCATCCTGAAGTGGTGAAGGTGGTCCAAGAAGCCGCCACACGCGGCTTGTCCTATGGCGCACCCACTGCGATCGAAACGCAGATGGCCGCCTTAGTGAAGCAAATCCTGCCGTCGATGGACTTGATACGCTTCGTCAGCTCCGGCACCGAAGCCACCATGAGTGCCATTCGCCTTGCGCGCGGCTTTACCGGGCGCGACAAAATTGTGAAGTTTGAAGGCTGTTATCACGGCCATGCTGACTCCCTGTTGGTGAAAGCAGGCTCCGGCGCACTGACCCTAGGTGTACCCACTTCACCGGGCGTTCCTGCGGCACTGGCCGAACACACGCTCACACTCGAATACAACAACCTCGACCATGTGCGCGAGGTTTTCGCCAAGCTCGGCGGTCAGATCGCCTGCATCATTGTTGAACCGGTTGCCGGCAACATGAACTGCATTCCTCCTCGCGATGGCTTTCTGGAAGGCCTACGCGAGGTCTGCAACGAATACGAGAGCGTGTTGATCTTCGATGAGGTGATGACCGGTTTCCGGGTCGGCCTCAGCGGCGTGCAAGGCTTGTATGGCGTCAGCCCGGACCTGACCTGCCTAGGTAAGATCATTGGCGGCGGCATGCCGGTCGGCGCATTTGGCGGCAAGCGCGAGATCATGGAAATGCTCGCGCCACTCGGTCCGGTGTATCAGGCCGGCACCCTTTCCGGCAATCCGCTCGCCATGGCAGCGGGCATGAAAACACTGGAAATGCTGTTGGTGCCCGGTTTCTACGAAGACCTCAGTGCGAAAACCTCGCGCATGCTGCATGGCGTATTGGATGCGGCCAAAGCACGCGGCATTCCGATGACTAGCAATCAGGTCGGTGGCATGTTTGGCTTGTTTTTCACCGATGCCGAGCGAGTGGAAAACTTCGCCGATGCCACGGCGTGTAATCTCGATCAATTCAAGTTGTTCTTCCACGGCATGCTGGAACACGGCGTCTATCTGGCACCGTCCGCCTATGAAGCTGGCTTTGTTTCGGCGGCGCACAGTGACGCGGATATTGACGCAACCATCGCTGCGGCTGCAGCGGTATTCGACACCCTGTAAGCGTGCATGCCGGAATTTCTGCAACCGCTGTGGGCACAACTCAGCACCTATGAAGACCTCTGGGTCTGGCTCGGTATCGGCTCTGCACTCTTGTTTTTTGGAAGCCTGCTTGCCCTACCATGGCTGGCCGCATTAATCCCCGTTGATTATTTCACGCATGCGCGTGAGCCCATCGCCAAACCCTTGCGCCTACATCCAGTACTGCGCATCGTTTTGCATGTTGTGCGAAATACACTGGGACTGTTGTTGATCCTGGCTGGCATCCTCATGCTGTTCTTGCCTGGTCAAGGCCTGCTCACCATACTCCTCGGTGTATTGGTGATGCACTTTCCCGGCAAATACCGCCTTGAACAATGGCTGGTACAACAACCGGGTATCCTCACCGCCCTGAACTGGTTGCGCGCTAAGCGCAACATCCCTGCGCTTACCCCGCCCACCCCTCGCTGAAATTCTCATGGCCAATAACAACAAACGCTTCCGCATGAATCCGCTGTTCAAACGCGGGATGGCTTTCATCATGGTGATCGCACCGTTCTGGTGGCTGGTCATGACCGATGACGGGCAGCGCCGCAGTGATTTGGTCATGAACGCCCTGTTTGGCGATGGTGAAGCCATGAACTTGTCCTTCAGCAAACTCACGGCCGATGCACGCCTAGAAGACTTCCAGGCCAACTGGCCAGAGCTCGTGCTGCAATGCGCCGATCGTGACTCCGAGTTCGGTAACCGTCATTGCCAAGCCGCTGTGACCGAAAGCAATGGCACCCCCGCACGCCAAGTGCATCTCTATCTTCAAGGTCAACGCGTACATGCCGTTCAGCTCGATTATGTCGGCGCACATCATCAGTACATGCTGACACGCTTATACGAAGAGCTCGGCCCTGCAAGCGCAAACAATGGGGTTTGGCAATGGACGACCAACGCTGGCGTGGTCCTCGCGCCACAAGCCCTCACCTCTACGGCCGATGCCGCCGTGTTGTGGATCTCTGCTCAGCCCACTTCTGCTCCTTAAGAAAACAAACTCAAGGCGACACCCATCTCCGAGCGAGCCGCTCAACATTGACTTGAAGCCCCAAAATCTGGAGGATTCCCGGAACTTTTGCCAATAAGGGCAAAAGCCTGCGAAACAAATAAGAACGACCGCAGGACCTGAACCAAAGGAGACAAGGTTGTGATCCCGCTGGATCGTCTCCCTTCTCAGCTCTCGTAAGTGGTTCGAGTTTCGCAAACTGGCCATCAACTGAGGAGAAACTCTAACCATGAGTAGCAATAGCGCGTCTGCCTACTGGGCAGCGAACTTGCGTCTAATCGTGACCTGCCTCGTGATCTGGTTTGTGGTGTCCTACGGCTTCGGCATTCTGCTTGTCGAACAGCTCAACACCATCCAGCTCGGCGGCGTGAAACTTGGATTCTGGTTCGCACAGCAGGGCTCGATCTACGTGTTCGTCGCTCTGATCTTTTTCTACGCTTCCCGCATGAACAAGCTCGATCGTGAGCATGGCGTGCAAGAAGACTAACGGGAGCGCATCACCATGGATCTACAAACACTTACCTACATCGTAGTTGGCTCAACCTTCGCCCTCTACATTGGTATCGCTTTCTGGGCACGCGCCTCCTCAACCAGCGAATTCTATGTCGCTGGCAAGGGCGTTCATCCGGTTGCCAACGGTATGGCGACTGCAGCGGACTGGATGTCCGCAGCATCGTTCATCTCGATGGCCGGTTTGATTGCCTACAACGGCTACGGCGCCTCCGTCTTCTTGATGGGCTGGACCGGTGGTTACGTACTGCTCGCAATGTTGCTGGCACCGTACCTGCGTAAGTTCGGCAAGTTCACCGTGCCGGAGTTCATCGGCGATCGTTACTACTCACAGGCCGCTCGTATCGTGGCGGTGATCTGTCTGATTCTGGCTTCCATTACGTACGTAATCGGTCAGATGAAGGGTATCGGCGTTGCATTCTCTCGCTTCCTCGAAACCAGCTATGAACTCGGCCTGTACGTGGGCATGGGCATCGTCTTCATCTACGCCGTACTTGGCGGCATGAAGGGCGTCACCTACACCCAGATCGCACAGTACGTGGTTCTGATCTTCGCCTATACCGTTCCGGCGATCTTCATTTCCCTGAACCTGACCGGCAATCCGATTCCACAGCTGGGCCTTGCAGGCACCATGACCGATGGCTCGGGCATGACCATGCTGGATAAGCTCGACTTGGTGGTCACCGAACTGGGCTTTAAGGAATACACCACCCAGGTGATGGGCAGCACACTGAATATGTTTGCCTACACCGTGTCGCTGATGATTGGTACTGCGGGTCTGCCGCACGTCATCATTCGCTTCTTCACCGTGCCGAAGGTGCGCGATGCGCGTAGCTCTGCCGGTTGGGCACTGGTGTTCATCGCCATTCTCTACACCACGGCTCCTTCCGTAGGTTCGATGGCGCGTCTGAACCTGATGCAAACCATCCAAACCGGTCCAGTTGGTGATGTCACCGCGAACCTCGTCTATGAAGAGCGTCCGCAGTGGTTCAAGAACTGGGAAAAGACGGGTCTGCTGAAGTTTGAAGACAAAAATGGCGACGGCCGTATCCAGTACTACGATGAAAAGGGTCTGGGTGAGAAGGCAACTGGCTTCGGCTGGAAGGGCAACGAAATGGTGAAGGTCGACCGTGACATCATGGTTCTGGCCAACCCAGAAATTGCAAATCTTCCGAACTGGGTCATTGCACTGGTTGCTGCCGGTGGCTTGGCTGCAGCACTGTCCACTGCGGCAGGTCTGTTACTCGCCATCTCGTCTTCAATCTCGCATGACTTGCTGAAGGGCACCTTCACGCCAAACATCAGCGAAAAGAATGAACTCATGGCAGGCCGTATCGCCATGGCCGGTTCAATCTTCCTTGCTGGTTACCTCGGCCTGCATCCACCCGGATTCGCCGCAGGTACGGTGGCCATTGCGTTTGGTCTGGCTGCGGCTTCGATCTTCCCGGCTCTGATGATGGGCATCTTCAATAAGAAGATGAACAGCGCAGGTGCAGTTGCGGGCATGATCGCGGGCATCAGCGTCACCATGTTCTACGTGTTCCAGGAGAAGGGCATTCTCTTCATCCCGGGTACCGCAGAAATGCTGCAGTGGGAAGGCTATACCAAGAGCTGGTTCATGGGCATTTCCGTGAACGCCTTTGGTGCCGTCGGTGCGGTTGTGAACTTCGTCGTCGCATATGTCGTCTCTAAGATGACTGCGCCGCCGCCGGAGCACATCCAGCATCTGGTTGAAGATGTTCGTGTACCGAGAGGTGCCGGCTCTGCAACTGGCCATTAAGTCGAGTCCTTTCGACTGAGAAAAGCCCCGCTTCGGCGGGGCTTTTTTATGCGCACAACATTCAGGAAAACGCGAAAAACCGAGCACGTCAGGGCTTGATCTTGATGGACGCCAAGGCGACGAAATCAGTGTAGGATCCAGTGGATTACAACGCGCACGCCATCAAGCGACCCGCACCAAAAGGAATCCACATGGAAGTCGAAAAACTCGAGATTCACGACTACCTCACTGAATGTCCGCCGTTTGACCGTCTGCCCGAAGCCGCACTGCATGACGTTGTGCATGCACTCGAAATTCGCTATGTGCGCCAGGGTACTGTGGTCCTGCGAGAAGGCGAACAAAACCCCTGGTTCTACCTTGTTCGCACTGGCGCAGTTGAAGTGGCACAACCGGATGGCGCATTGATTGGTCGTTTTGGTGAGGGTGAGGTCTTTGGTTATCGCTCCATCCTGCGTGGCGGCACAGTACAGCTGCCCGCGACCGCGATCGAAGACAGCTTGCTCTACCGCATGCCGGCTGAATTGTTCCTACAGATCAACCAGCGCTATGAAGCCTTCTCCCGCTTCTTCAGTCAGAGCAAACCTACGCGTCTTCGTGGTGTACTGGCACAACAGCGTGATGACAGTGCGCACACAAGATTTCAAACTGGGACTGTGCGCGACAACATGCACGGCGCCCCCTTGATTGCTCAACCCGACTGGAGCGCCCAACACACGGCCATCGAAATGGACAAGCGCCGTGTGTCTTCTCTGGTCGTGATGGAAGAAGGCGCACTGACGGGCATGGTCACAAATCATCACTTCCGCAATCTCGTGTCTGCTGGGCTTCCAGTGAGCACCCCCTTGCGTGACATCATGGTGAAAAATCCAACCAGCATCTCTGCAGATGCGCCGATTAGCGAAGCGTTGCTGGAGATGACGCGACTCAACACACACAACATCCCGGTGATGGATGGACGACAAGTTGTTGGAATCTTGACTGTGGGTGACCTTGCCCGCGCACAAGGCATGAATGCAGTGCACCTGGTGAATGAAATTGGTCGCGCGGAAAATCTTGAGAGCCTCAAGCAACTCAGCCTGCAATTGCCACGAGCACTCGCGGCGTTGGTGCAAGCGCATCTCGACAGCTACACCATCGCACATGCCATTAGCTCCGTCGGCGAAGCCTTTACCCATCGCCTACTCGAACTAGGTGAAGATCGCTTTGGCCCTGCGCCGATTGCTTATGCCTGGCTTGCACTGGGCTCACAAGCCCGTGAAGAACAAACCGCACATTCCGATCAAGATAGCGCGCTGATTCTGGACGATAGCTATAACGCAGCGGCCCACGGTGACTACTTCCGTCAGCTTGCGCAGTTCGTCAGCGATGGCCTCAATGAACTGGGCTACATCTATTGCCCTGGTGAGGTCATGGCAACCAATCCGAAGTGGTGTCAGCCACTCGCGCATTGGAAACAAATTTTTACAAAGTGGGTTACGCAACCCGAACCCATGGCACTGATGCATGCCAGCATCTTCTTTGACTTGCGCGGGATCTATGGTGACCTCAGTCTTGTCGATGCATTACAAGCGCATTTCCTTAAACTCAGCAAAGGAAACTCGATCTTCCAAGCCCACATGGCTGCGAATGCATTGCAATATCGCCCGCCACTTGGCCTCTTCCGCGGTTTTGTACTCGAGCGCAGCGGCGCAGAACAAAAGGCACTCGACCTAAAAAAACGCGGCGTTGTCCCCATCATCGATTTGGCGCGTGTGCATGCGCTGGCCGCCGGCGTCTGCGCACTCAACACGCGAGACCGCCTACAACAAGCCTCGGCGGCCGGTGCCATCAGCGCTGGCGCTATGGCCGATCTGATCGATGCATTGGAATTCATCGGAACGGTACGTCTCCAACATCAAGCACGCAAAATTATTGCGGGACAAGATGCAGACAACTTTGTTCCACCCGGTGAAATGTCTTCCTTGGTGAGACGTCACTTGAAGGATGCCTTCTCGATTGTGAGTGACCTACAAGAAGCTCTCGCACAACGTTATCAAGCAGGACGTTTCTGAGCATGCTCAGCTGGCTACCGTTATCGTGGCTGCCCCCTGAATGGCAACGTCGTCGTCTTGTCGGAAACGCTCCGACTGGATCTGCCCTTGCGAAGCTACTTGCAGCAGCCACTACCCCGCACAACAGCAGCGAGCGAATCGATTGAGTATCTCGCATTGGACTTTGAAACTACCGGCCTGAAGCCCAGCGAAGACCGTATTGTCAGTATGGGCTGGGTAGTAATCCGCAATGAAGGCATTCAACTCAGTGACGCACAACATCTGCTCATTCGACCGGATTCGGCATTAACCGAGGATAGTGTCACCGTGCACGGCATTACCGATGCGTATGCGGAATCCGGAATGAGTGAACGTGATGCCCTTGACGCGTTACTTGACGCACTAAAGGGCCGGGTTTTGCTTGCCCATCATGTCGAGATCGAAGCGGGGTTCCTGCGTACGGCATGTCAACGCCAATATCGCAGTGCACTGCC